>Ga0114948_10001325_pt1 | contig 10653 bp, 6 predicted proteins | sample CR04metaG_FD_83877 | JGI IMG/M metagenome (GOLD analysis project Ga0114948, IMG submission 83877) | Deep subsurface microbial communities from Mariana Trench to uncover new lineages of life (NeLLi) - CR04 metaG | ecosystem: Environmental > Aquatic > Marine > Ocean trench > Sediment | place...
CACAGACCAGCTGGCCAGCCAGATGATGGGAGATGGCCCAGCAGCCGAGCGTGTGGTCGGTGAGAAGGCTGCGGCGCTCCTCGCAGTACGTCGTGTCGACGGCCGCGCGGTCGACGTCGAAGTGGTCGCCCCAACAGGCGAGCTCCAGGCCGTCGAACCCGAACTCCCTGGCCTTGCCCGCCAGCTCGGCCAGCGGCAGGTCGGCCCACTGCCCGGTAAACAGCGTTACCTGTCGTGCCACACGTCATCCTTTCTCGAGCGTTCGCCGGGACGTGATATCACATCTGCGGTGCGCCATCGACACCCGTGGGGTCGGGCGCCGTATCTATTAACGCACACCCAGGAGGATGTCGGTCGTCAGCTGGTCGAGACGTTCGTAATGCAGCTCGCGGCTGCCCAGCGCCGTCCGGTCCACGTCATAGCTGCGGAGCGCCGCGGCCCCCTTGTCGCTGTATCGTCCGACCGGCGGCGCCGGGTGGGACGGGTGGTCCAGCGCCGAGACCAGGTCCTGGATCTCCGGGTCAAGGTTCCAGCGCGCCGCCTTGTCCTTGAGGATCAGATAGGTCCGCATGCAGCCGCGGGCAAAGTCTTTGACGCCGTCGATGCCCTCCGTCCGATACGCGTGCGCGTCGAAGTGGCGGGGGCCGTCATAGCCGACGTCTTCGAGAAACTTCACCAGCCAGAAGGCCGCCTTGGGGTTGGCTGAGCCGAAACGCAGATCTTGATCGAAACGACCGATCACCTGGTCGTTGAGATCGACATGAAAGAGCTTACCCGCCTCCCACGCCTGGCCCACGGCGTGGGTCATATTCAGGCCGGCCATGTGCGCGTGGGCGACCTCGAGGTTGACACCGACCATCTCCGGGTGGTCGAGCGTGGGGATGAACCCGAGGTAGGCCCCGGTCGTCGGCATGTAGATGTCGCCGCGTGGCTCGTTCGGTTTGGCTTCCAGCGCGACGCGGTAGCCGTATCCACGGGCCAGGGAGTACTCACACAGGAAATTGACTGCCTCACGGAGTCGCGCGACCGCCACATCCGGTCTCCGGCACCCGTCGGTCTCCGTCCCCTCGCGCCCGCCCCACATCACCAGGATGGTCGCGCCCAGCTCGGCGCCGATGTCCATCGCCCCCATCGCCTTTTGCACCGCGAACGCACGCACGGCGGGGTCGTTGGCCGTGAACGCGCCATCTTTGAACGCGGGGTCGGTGAAGAGGTTGGTGGTGACCATCGGCACCTTCAGACCGTGTGTTCCGCAGGCCTGGGCGAACTCGGTGACGATCCGATCGCGCTCGGCAGGCGTCGTGTCGATCGGCACCAGGTCGTTGTCGTGCAGGTTCACGCCCCACGCACCCACTTCCTCCAGCAGCTCGACGATCTCGATGGGGGACAACCGAGGACGGACCGGGTCGCCGAAGGGGTCGCGGCCCCGATTGCCGACCGTCCACAAGCCAAACGAGAACTTGTGCTCGGGACGCGGTGCAAACGGGTCATCCATCACCTGGTCACCTCGCGTGCGCGTTCCTCGGGTGGAGCGCAGGGTACACCGCCCGGAACCGTGCGTAGTGTTCGCTCAGACAGGCCGACGCCTCGGGGTCCGGGTCGATGCGCTCCCGCACACGCACCACCGCGTCGCAGGCATCGTCCACACTGTTCCACACACCGGCCCCGACCCCGGCGAGGAGCGCGGCGCCGTAGGCCGCGCCCTCCTCGGCCGCCAGGATCTCGACCTGGTGACCGTAGACATCTGCCTGGATCTGACGCCACAGGGCCGACCGGGCACCCCCGCCCCCCAGTCTGATCCGGTGCACCGGCACCCCCATCTCGGCACACACCGTGAAGCTGTCCCGCAGGCTGAAGGCCACGCCCTCGAGCACGGCACGGATGATGTGCGCCCTGGTGTGGGACGCCGTCAGCCCGACCAACGCCGCGCGGGCGTGGGGGTCGAGATGCGGCGTTCGTTCTCCCATCAGGTAGGGCGTCCAGAGGACACCCGCGGCGCCCGGCGGCGCGCCGGCGGCTTCGTCACAGAGGCGGTCGTAGGGATCGCGCCCGTCATCGGCTCCAGCGGGGCCGGCGCCGAACGTGTCTTTGAACCAGCGGAGCGACAGACCGGCGCCTTGCGTCACGCCCATGACATGCCATCGTCCGGGGACGGCGTGGCAGAACGTATGGACGCGACCACCCGGGTCGAGCACGGGACGGTCGGTCGCCGCAAACACCACACCAGATGTCCCGATCGTTGCGCTGACCGTCCCGGGTCGGACGATGCCCATCCCGACGGCGCCCGCCGCCTGGTCGCCGCCGCCCGCCACCACGGGCGTGCCGGCCGGGAGTCCGGTAGCGCTCGCCGCACGTGCCGTGACTCGACCGGTCACCTCCGGGCCCTCGTACACCGCCGGCAGCCATGTGGCATCAATGCCGGTCGCCTCGAGCATCGGTGTGGACCAGCAGCGGTTGGCCACATCGAACAGGAGCGTGCCGGAGGCATCGGCGGCGTCCGTGGCCCGCTCACCGGTCAACTGCAGACGCACGTAGTCCTTTGGCAGGAGCACGGAGCGCACCTCGTCCCACACCTGCGGTTCGTGCGTTCGCACCCAGAGCAGTTTCGGGAGCGTGAACCCGGTCAGAGCGGGGTTGCTGACCAGCTCGATCACGCGTGCGGCACCGATCGTGTCCCGCAGCCACCGGCACTCGGCATCGGTGCGCTGGTCGCACCAGATGATGGCCGGCCGGAGGACCTCGTCAGCGTCGTTCTCGAGGACGGCGCCGTGCATCTGACCCGAGAGACCGACGGCCCGGATGTCGTGCGCCTGGACCCGGTCGTCCGCCACGACCCGTGCCACCGCCGCGCGCGCGGCGCGCCACCAGTCTGCCGGGTGCTGCTCGGCCCAGCCAGGCTGTGACGACTCGAACGGGGCATGCGGCTCGGTCGCCCCCGCCAGGACCGTGCCCGCGTCGTTGACGATGACGGCACGCGAACCGGTCGTGCCGATGTCGAGGCCGAGGACGGACATGGCCCATACGATTACCACACGACCGTCGCTCTGCGCCATGCTGCCGCGCGGGGATAGAATGACGCCAGCAGACCCGGGAGCCGAGGAGCGGTGGAAGACGGGCGATGAGACGCGTGCATGCAAGGGTCGTCCTCGCGGCGGCGGTCGGACTGAGCTGGTGCGGCGGCGGGGGGGGGGGCGCGGCACAGGGCGCGACGCCGCGGATCCTGTATCTGACCCAGTCCGCCGCGTTTGCGCATCAGGTGCTCGACCACTCCGAGCAGGTGCTGCGGCATATGGCCGCCGACTCGAGCGCGTTCGAGGTGACGGTCTCCCGCGACGCGTCGACGCTGACCCCCGCGCGCCTGGCCGACTTCGCCGCGATCGTGTTCTACACGACGGGTGAGCTCCCGATGGACGCCTCCCAGAAAGCGGCGCTGCTGGCCTTCGTCAGAGGCGGCGGCGGGTTTGTCGGCGTGCACAGTGCCAGCGACACGTTTTACGAGTGGCCGGAGTACGGCACGCTCGTCGGCGGGTATTTCAACGGTCACCCGTGGACGCAGGAGGTCACGATTCGGGTCGAGAACCGGACGCACCCGGCCACGGCGCACCTCGGCCGGTCCTTCCGGATCGACGACGAGATCTATCAGTTCCGGAACTGGTCGCGTTCGCAGGTCGATGTGCTGCTCAGCCTCGATCTCGCGTCTGTCGACCCCACCGCAGACGGCATCCGACGGGACGACGGGGACTTTGCGCTCGCCTGGACCCGCACCGAGGGCGCCGGGCGCGTGTTCTACACGGCGCTGGGGCATCGTCCAGAGGTGTGGGACGACCCGCGCTTCCAACGCCACCTGCTCGGGGGTATCAGGTGGGCAATGCGATCCGATGCGCGGTGACCCACCCGGCGCGTCCTCTGCGGGTCTCGCGCGTCCCCTGCGGGCCTCAAGGCTCGTGCTCCGAGGGCACGCGGCGTCAACACCACCGAGCGCCGGGCTGAGGCGGCGCGCTACGCCAGGATCTCTCGGACGACGCGCGCCGGTTCGACCCCCGTGAGCTTGGCGTCCAGTCCGCGGTGCTTGTAAGTGAAGCGCTCGTGGTCGATGCCGAACAGGTGCAGGATCGTCGCCTGGAAGTCCCGGATGTGGACCGGGTCTTTGACGATGTTGTACGAGAAGTCATCGGTCTCCCCGTAGACGACGCCGCCCTTGACGCCGCCGCCAGCCATCCAGAGGCTGAAGCAGCGCGGGTGGTGGTCACGGCCGTAGTCGGTCGGCGTCAGCCTGCCCTGGGAGTAGATGGTCCGCCCGAACTCCCCGCCCCAGATGACCAGCGTCTCGTCGAACAGGCCGCGCTCCTTCAGGTCCTGGATGAGCGCCCAGGCCGCGCGGTCGACGTCGGCGGCCTGTGCCGGCAGCACCATCGGCGCGAACGAGTGCACGTCCCAGCCGCGGTGATAGATCTGGACGAACCGCACGCCACGCTCGACCAGCCGCCGAGCCATCAGCGCCGCGTGCTGGAACTTACCCGGCTGCTTCGCTTCCTCGCCCCAGCGCTCGAAGGTGCTCGCCGGCTCACTCGACAGGTCGGCCATCTCCGGCACCGACGCCTGCATCCGGAACGCCATCTCGTACTGCTCGATCCGTGAGAGGGTGTCCGGGCTGCCGATCGTCTCGTGCTGAATCTGATTCAGCTCGCTGAGCCCGTCCAGCATCCTGCGTCTGACCTCCCGTGACACACCCTCCGGATCCCGGAGATACAGCACCGGGTCGGCCCCGCCGCGCAGCCCAACCCCGGCGTACTTGGCAGACAGGAACCCGGCGCTCCACAGCTTCGCCGAGATGGCCTGCACGCCCGACCTGGGGTGGCTCTTTTCCGCGTTCATCACGACGAAGGTCGGCAGGTCCGCGTTCATGCTGCCGAGGCCATAGGCACACCACGACCCGATGCACGGCCGGCCGGAGATCTGCTGGCCGGTCTGGATGAACGTGATGGCCGGTTCGTGGTTGATCGCCTCGGTGTGCATCGAGCGGATGATGGCGATATCGTCGACCATCCTGGCGGTGTAGGGCAACAGCTCGGACAGCCACGCGCCGCTCTGGCCGTGCTGCGTGAACTCGAAGACGGACGGGGCGATCGGGAAACGTGACTGCCCCGAGGTCATGGTCGTCAACCGCTGCCCCTGACGCACCGACTCCGGCAGGTCCATGTCGTACCAGTCCTTCATCTTCGGCTTGTAGTCGAGCAGATCCATCTGCGGCGGCGCACCCATCATGTGGAGGTAGATGCACCGCGTCGCTGTGGGAGCGAAGTGCGGCAACGACGGCAGGCCGCCGAGCGCGTCGGGCCCTTGGGCCATCCCAAATGCATCGTCGGCCAGCAGATTGGCCAACGCGAGCCCGCCGAGGCCTGTTGCGACCGTGCCAAAGAACTGGCGTCTCGTCTCCGCGAGCACGGCTTCTCTGTATGGATGCATCGGGTCCCTCTCGGTGCCACACGACGCGCGGCCGGGCGCGCTGGGTGATTGCTACTTGTTCAACACCTCGTCCAGGTTCATCAATTGGCTCGCCAGCATGGTCCAGGCGGCCGATTCGGTGAGCCCCAGCGCGCCGTCGAACGGGGAGTCGCCGACAGCGAGCAGGCTGCGCGCCGCATCGGCGTCCGCGCGATACAGGTCGACGAATCCGTCGTAGGTCCGCTTCGCGACCGTGCGTTCCTGCCGGGTGAAGTCACGCGCCAGCAGACGGGTGGTCACATAGTCCAGCCGCCGGTCGAACTCCGCACCCGCCTCGCGCATCGCGCGTTGGGCCAGGTGGCGGGACGCTTCGATGAACTGCGTGTCGTTCATCGTCACCAGCGCCTGCAGTGGCGTGTTGCTTCGTTCACGGCGCACCGTGGAGTGCTCGCGCGTCGGGGCGTTGAAGATGTCCATCGACGCGGGCGGCGCCGATCGTTTCCAGAACGTATACAGGCTCCGTCGATACAGCTTGTCTCCGGTGTCCTGTGCGTACACCCGGGTGTTGCTCTGGGGCATCGCCACCGTCGACCAGACGCCCTCCGGCTGATAGGGCTTGACGCTCGGGCCGCCGATCGTGCGCACGAGCAGACCGCTCGCGGCCAGCGCGTAGTCGCGAATCATCTCCGCATCCATCCGGAAGCGCGGGCCGCGCGAGAGCCGCCGATTGTCCGGGTCCTGCTCGAGCGAGTCTGCCGTTATCTGTGCCGACTGGCGGTAGGTGGACGACGTGACCAGCGTCCGGAAGAACTGCTTGACGTCCCACCCTGACTGGCGGAACTCGACCGCCAGCCAATCGAGCAGCGCCGGGTGCGACGGTGGCGCCCCCTGGGCGCCGAAATCCTCGCTGGTCGCGACCAGTCCGGTCCCGAAGAGCTGTTGCCAGAAGCGGTTGACGGTCACGCGGCTCGTCAGCGGATGCGACGCGTCGACGAGCCACCTCGCCAGCCCCAGACGGTTGCGTGGCAACGACTCGGCCATCGGCGGCAGGGCGGCGGGCGTGCCAGCCCTCACACGCGCGCCCGGCTGGTCGTACATACCGCGATACAGCACGTGTGCCTCCGGCTCGGTGTCGGGGAGCTCCTGCATCACGTGCGTGATACCGCCGCGTCGCCGGATCTCCCGCCACTCCCGGTCGATCGCCTGCGTGCGCGCGGCGAGCCGACGGTACTCGTCGTCCTCGATGCTGAGGTAGTAGCGCCGCAGCGCCGCGCGCTCCTCGGCCGTCAGCGCCGCAGGGGACTTCGCGCGGGCGCTCTCGAGCGCATGCCATTCGGCCACGACCTTTGCTTCCTGCACGGTGAGCGCGCGATTGAACACCCGCAGATCGGCGATGCCGCCACCCCCGAAGTGGCGGGTCTCGATCTCACCGTCCCGACCTCGCGCCAGGCCGCTGCCCAGCAAGAGCGGCAGGTCGGTATGGATGCTCCCCTCGACCTTCGCAAAGAACTCGCTCCCTTGCTCGTCGACCAGGTCGCCATCGCGGTAGACGTGCAGGCCGCCACGCTCGCCCGAGCCGTCGTGGGTCACCACGATATGGGTCCACGCACCGGTCGGCATCCGCTTGGTGTTGATCGGGGCGACCCGCGCGGTCGTCGCCGCGCCGCCCGGCGCCGACCGGTCACCGGTCATCCGGAAGCTCAACTGCCGCGACCCGATCGTGATCGCCCATCCACGCGAGCTGTCCTCCTGGGCGTACTGACCGGCAACCACGAAGTTGCCCTCGTCCTCAGGTTGATAGATCCACATCGCGATGGAGAACGGCGCGTCGCTGTCCAGCGACAGGGACGGGAGCTCGGCATACGATGCGTCACCGAATCTCAGCGCCGGGTGCTGATGGGGACCCGCGTCGATGACCGCGCCCTGACGCAGTGCGATCGGGTGCCGGATGCCCTCGAGCATCACCGCGGGGCCGTTGGCATCCCGCAGCGCAAAGGTGAGCAGCTCGGCAGAGGCGTCGAGTGGGGTCGTCAGCGCACGATGTGCGCCACGTGTGAGCCACTCGACGAACACCGGATCGACCGCCGCGGCCCGAGCCTCGAGCTTGGCCGCGATGTCGGCCGTCTCCTGGCGCAGCGCTGTCCAGTGGTCGCGGTCGTCCGCGCGCGGGACGACCAGCACGGGCGGCGGGTCCGAGACGTTGCCGTCCATCACATACTGGGTCGTGTTCCTGAAGAACGCCGTCAGGGCGTAGAACTCGCGCTGCGCGATCGGGTCGAACTTGTGGTCGTGGCACGTGGCGCACCCGACCGTCAGCCCGAGAAACACGCTCCCGATCGTCTCGGCGCGGTCCTTGGCGTAGATCGCCTCATATTCTTCCGGGACGACGCCGCCTTCGTTGGTGGTGATGTTGTTGCGCTGAAACCCGGTCGCAATCAGCTGGTCGAGCGTCGGGTTCGGTAAGAGGTCACCCGCGATCTGCTCGACGGTGAACTCGTCGAACGGCTTGTTGTCGTTGAACGCCTGGATCACCCAGTCGCGATAGGCGTACATCTCACGATAGTTGTCGATGTGGATCCCGTGGGTATCGCCGTACCGCGCGGCATCCAGCCAATAGCGGGCGCGGTGTTCGCCCCAGTGCTTCGAGTCGAGCAACCGGTCGACCAGCGTCTCGTACGCCTGGTCCGACGTGTCGCGCAGGAACGTGGCGAGCGTGCCTGGGTCGGGCGGCAAGCCCGTGAGATCCAGCGCGACGCGGCGGGCCAGGGTCCGTTTGTCGGCATCCGGCGCCGGCCGCAGCCCGTCGGCCTCGAGCCGGGCGAGGACGAACCGGTCGAGCGGACTGCGCACCCAAGCGGCGTCGGCGACGGCGGGAGGATCGTCCTGCTCGATCGTCGTGAACGACCAGTGCTGGTCCCACGACGCGCCCTCCTCGATCCACCGGCGCAGCACATCAATCTGCGCTGGAGACAGCGTCTTGTTGGACACCGCCGGTGGCGGCATCCGCAATCGCTCGTCCGCATGCGTGATGCGGCTATACAGCAGACTGGCCTCGAGATCCCCGGGCACGATCGTGGTGCCGTTCGGCCGCGGGGCGAAGGCACCGTCGTGGGTATCGAGCCGCAGCCGGGCCTGCCGGGTGCTCTGGTCCGGACCGTGGCAGCGAAAACAGTTGTCGGAGAGGATGGGACGCACCTCCCGCTGGAAGTCGACCGTACGCGGCGATGCCGTCTGCTGCGCCGCCACAGACGCGGGGACCGTCAGCACGCACATCGCGAGAACACACAGGTGACGAGTGGACATCACGTTGACTCCGAAGGGTCGCAGCCCGTGGGGACAGTCCCATTGCCGTCGACCGGTCTCGGTGCGACGCAGGACTGTCCCCACGGACTGCTCGTTGCGTGGACCTGCCATGCGGGTCGCGCGGATCAGTATCCTTATACACCCGATTCGGGCATTATTCGACCGATGGCCAGATCAGTCCAGAGAGACCGGCTGGCGGTACCCGCGGGCCGCACCCGGCTCGCGGCCGCTACAGGAAAAGAGGAGGGTCGCATGCACGACCGACATCTCGCTCGGTTCGGTGCCGTCATTGCGGTCGCATCGCTCGCCGGGCTGCTCGCCGGTGGACAGCAACTCTCCGCCCAGACTTCCACGCCGGACGACTGGACGCCGCCGCGGATGGCGGACGGCCGGCCCGACCTGCAAGGGGTCTGGCTGAGTAACACCGCGACCCCCTTGCAACGCCCGCGCGCCTTTGCCGGGCGTGCACGCCTGACCGACGACGAGGTCGCGAGGCTGCGCGAACGGGCGGAGCGGATCTTCAGGAACGGGAGAAGCGCGTTCACCACGCCCGAGGGGGCATTCTTCGCGGCGGTGGAGAACGTCGACACGTACAGCGCCCAGTCGACCAGCAGCTCCATCGGGATGGTCGATCTGGAGTTCACCAACCGCACGTCATTGGTGGTCGATCCGCCTGATGGACGGATTCCGCCGTTGACGCCGGAGGCGCGAGCGCGCGAGGCGGCGGTCGCCAGGGGATGGCAATTCAAGACCGGTCCGGAGGACTTCAACAACTTCCACCGGTGCATCACAACCGGGGTGCCGCGGCTGGGCGGGAACTTCGGCGCCGGCCCGTACACCTTTTACCAGATCGTGCAAACACCGCGACATGTCGCGTTCATCAGTGAGGCGTTCCACGACGCGCGGATCATTCCGCTCGACGGCCGGCCGCGTCTGCCGGAGCGCATGCGCCAGTGGAACGGCGATTCGCGGGGGGCGTGGGAGGGCGACACGCTGGTGGTGGAGACCCGCAACTTCTCGTCCAACAGCTACTTCCGAGGCGCGGCCGAGGGCCTGCATCTCGTCGAGCGGTTCACACGGAGCGGCCCCGATACGCTCACCTACGAGATGACCTTCACAGACCCGGCCACCTGGGCGTCGCCGTGGACGGCCGAGATCCCCCTGAAGCGGCGCGACCAGGCGATCTATGAGTTCGCCTGCCACGAGGGAAATCACTCGATGGTCGGCATGCTGAGGACAGCGCGTCTCGAGGACACCGCCGCGAACAACGGGGATCGGCGAACCGGTGGGCGATAGCCCGCGAACACCTCACGCGCGTTGCTGACCGCGTCCTCTCGCGTGTCGCCCTGCGAGTAGCCACCCGGCAGCGCGGGGCAGTGAGCGACATCGCCGCCAACCTGCTGCATGTCGATCACCCGAAGATCTCCGCACGCAGTCGCGGCGACCCGCCCGCCTGATGATCGCCTGACCCGGGTTTAGCCGCTGAACCTGGCGGGCAGTCCAGGCTGCCCATGAGCCCGGCGGCGATCTCCACGCGCGCAGTCACCGCGAGAGCTGTCTGACGCGGACACGGAGCGCAGCAGCCGGCCGGCCTGCGTACGCCGCGCGCCAGCCTCCCAGTCAGGGACGGCGTGCGAACCGGCAGGAGCGGTGTGGCAGGCTGGGCGTCTCCCCATGCGACCGCGCGCCGGCTGTGGAGCAGACCGGCGGACCGGTACCTCCACCTCATCTGCTATATAAGTCAGGTTGCCAAACCGGCTGTCACCCCTGATGAACAAGACGCAGCGACGCGCGGCCAAGCAGAAGGCACACGAGCGCCGTCACCGAGCCAACCGGCAGCGACGGCGCGACAGCGACGTGTGCGCGCACCTCCTGTTCGAGGCCGGCATGGCGTGGGATGTGGAG
>Ga0114948_10001327_pt1 | contig 10649 bp, 8 predicted proteins | sample CR04metaG_FD_83877 | JGI IMG/M metagenome (GOLD analysis project Ga0114948, IMG submission 83877) | Deep subsurface microbial communities from Mariana Trench to uncover new lineages of life (NeLLi) - CR04 metaG | ecosystem: Environmental > Aquatic > Marine > Ocean trench > Sediment | place...
AGCCGTCGCAAGACGCCGCAGGAAATCGAGGGATTCGAGAACGTCGTCCTGAGCCCGGGCGGCCAGGTGGACGTGAAGAACATCTCGAACAGCGGCATCCTCGTCGAGACCGGGACTCGCACGAAGCCGGGAAGCGCGGTCCAGGTGCGCATCAACATGGCTGGCGCCAGCCACGTGGTCAAGGCGAAAGTCGTCCGCAGCGAAGTCGCGACCGTCGACGCGGGCGGGATCCATTACGAGTTGGCCATTGCATTCGACGAGACACAGGATCTGATTGACCGGAGTGATGCGCCTGCCGTTGATGCTCCGGCCCCGAGTGGTCCCGAGATCCCCTCGGACCTGCTCCCCCCCGACAACGCCCCAATCGGCCTCCGGTTCGCATGTACTCCTAATCGCTGGTGAGGACGTCGCCGTCCCAATACACGGCCCGCCACGGATACTGCCGCTGCTGCGGGATGGTCGCGCAGCGTTCGTCCAGACACCACGTGTTGCGCCGGCGACCTGGCCAGCGCCGCAGCCTCCGAGCATCGTCGAGCTCAGCGTCCGAGACTCCTGCCGGAGTGTTGCGTTGACGAGACCGTGACGCCCCGTTGGGCGAGCAGGCCAACGTTCGGGAGCAGCCTGTTTCGAGATACACTCGACACCGCACCGCTGCACACCACCGGCAAGGAGAGTGTTGTGACGACGTTGGCGACGAAGTGGCTCGCGTGGGTTGGCGTGTTCCTGGTCGCGGTGACGGTGGGGCTCGCGAACGCCCCGGCCGATCTGCCGGATATGGACGGGGTGCCGACCGCCGAGGCGGAGACGGTCGGCATGTCGTCGGAACGGCTCGAGCGGCTCGACCGCGTGATGCAGGGCTACATCGACCGCAACGAAGTGGCCGGGGTCGTGACGCTGGTGGCGCGGCACGGCAAGGTGGTGCACTTCTCGGCGCTGGGGAAGCGGGACGCCGAGAGCGGCGCGCCGATGCCGCACGATGCCATCTTCCGGATCGCGTCGATGACCAAGCCGATCACGTCCACGGCGCTGATGATGCTCTACGAGGAGGGGCACTTCCAACTGCGGGACCCGATCTCGAAGTGGCTGCCGGAGTTCGCCGACATGCAGGTCGCGCTCCCGCCGCCGACCCAGGAGCGGACGGGTCGCTACAAGACGATCCCGGCCGCGCGGCCGATCACGGTGCAGCACATCCTGACGCACACGGCAGGTCTGGCGAACAGCTATCGCGGACTCATGCAGCCAGAGTTCCAGGAGATGTCGGCGCAGACCAAGCCGGGCGATACGGTCGGAGACATGCTGAAGCGGCTTGCCACGCTGCCGCTCAACTTCCACCCGGGCGACGCCTGGGAATATGGCCGCGGAACCGATGTGGTCGGTCGGCTGGTCGAGGTGATGTCGGGGCAGACGCTCGACGAGTTCCTGCGCGCGCGGATCTTCGAGCCGCTCGATATGACCGACACGCACTTCTACGTGCCGGAGTCGAAGCGTGGCCGGTTCACCGCGCTCTATCACCCGAACGCTGACGGGAAGATCGAGTTGACCGAGGCGCCGACCGCCGCCAGCCGGTTTTTCGCCGAGCCACAGGTCTACTTCAGCGGTGCCGGCGGGCTCGCGTCGACGGCGCGCGACTACTTCCGGTTTCACCAGATGATGCTGAACGGCGGCGAGCTCGAGGGGACCCGCATCCTCAGCCGGAAGACGGTCGAGCTGATGATCGCCAACCACACCGGCGACAAGGGGATCTGGCTCGCGGGGCCGGGCTACGGGTTCGGGCTCGGCTATGCCATCGTGACCGATCTCGGGCCGTCGGGCACGCCGCGGTCGGAGGGCTCCTATTACTGGGGTGGCGCGTACGGCACGATCTTCTGGGTCGACCCGATCGAGGAGCTGATTGGCATCCTGATGACGCAGATCCGGCCCTACACGCACCTCAACACCCGTGCGGATCTCGCGACGATGACCTATCAGGCGATTATCGATTGACGAGCGCGCAGGAGACAGGAGAGGCGTGAGGGCGTCGCCGGTGTTCGCCATCCGTACGTAGCGGCGTGGGCTCGGGACCCTTTGAGCGCCCAAAGCCCAACGCCGGGGGCGTTGGCAGCGTCCACTACGGCGCTGCTAACGATGCCGAAATAATCTCCTCGTCGTTGCGGGCGTAGATGTGCCGGTTGGCGTAGGCGGGGTGCGACCAGTTCACGTAGGTCAGCTGGCGGCGGTTGCCGGGGCGCGAGGTCGGCGCGATCAGCGAGGTGCGGCTGATCTCCTCGTAGCCCGCAGGTGAGAGCCGGGCGATGATCAGGTCGCCGTGGTCGTTGTTGATGAAGACCCGGTCCTCGTGTCGCACCATGAACGCGCTGGTCCAGCGAGCTCGTTCGCCGGTGGCCTCCTGCGTTTCCCAGACCCGCTCGCCGGTGGCGGCCACCAGACATCGCAGCTGGCCATAGCTGCCGAAGCCATAGATGTAGTCGCCCTGGATGATCGGCGTCCCGATCACCGCGTGCAGTCCGTCGGTCAGGATCTCGCTGTTGCTGCTGCCGCGCCAGCGCAGCGCGGCGGCGGGTTGGTCGTTGTCGAGCTCCAGCATCATCGGCCCGTCGTAGAACGTGGTCACGAAGAGATTCGATCCGCGCTGCACCGGTGTGGTCACGGTCATGTCGTACCCGACGTCAAACGGCTGCTCCCAGTAGACCTCACCGGTCTCGGGGTCGAGCGACGAGAGGGCCAGCGGGTGCCAGATGATGAGTTGCCGCACGCCGCCCGCCTCGATAATGATCGGCTGGCCCACACCGGCGCCCGCTTCGACCGAGGACAGCGCGCGCCAGACCTCGGCGCCGGTGGTCCGGTCGAACGCCATCACCTTCGCATCCGGTTGGCCGCCGACGAGGGTGATGACGCGGTTGCCGTCGACCAGCGGTGCGCTGGCAAATCCCCATTGTGGGATGTCGGCGCCGTAGTCCTCCACGTAGCTCGTCCGCCACAGCACCTCGCCGGTATCGACCCGCAGGGCGGTGAGGATGCCGCTCGCGCCGACGGCGTAGACCTGGTCGCCGTCGACCGTTGGGGTGGCGCGTGGACCTTCGTCCCACGAGACACCGGCGTAGTTCGCCTCCCAGCTCTGTGTCCAGAGAATCTCGCCGGTCGCTTCATCCAGACACAGGATGCGCTCGATGCCGACCATGCCGCGTGTACGTTCGAAGTCAGTCACAAAGACCCGGCCGTCGGCGACCGACGGACCGGAGTACCCGTGATGAATCGGTGTTCGCCATCGAACCGCCAGCCCGTCTTCCGGGAAGGTCTCGAGGATGCCGGTCTCGTTCCAGATCCCTCGCCGGCCCCGGCCGCGGAACTCCGGCCAGTCGTCGGCGTAGAGCGCGGCCGTACCGACGGTGAGTAGCACCGCCGCCCACGCGAACGGCGCTTTCAGCATCGCGATGATGTTCTGCATGGCGGTCACAGAAGACGCAGGTTGGCGAAGCCCTCCGACGTCTCCTGCCCCCTGTCTCCTGTCTTCTGTTTTCTTCGGTTCATCGTCCCAGCTCGTCGTAGATCGCCTGCATGTTGGCCGCGGCGCGGTCCATGCCGTACTCGGGATACCGTGCCCACAAGTCCAGCGCCGCGACCGCCTCGTCGACCGATTGCCCCGCCTCTCTCGACGCGCGCGCCGCCTCGAGAAAGTCTCGGTTGAACCGGGCGTACTCCCGCAGGTCGTCCCACGTGGTCCATCCACGCATCGGGCTGCCGGATGGTGGGGGAATGTGGCCCGGAATCACCCGTCGCACCCCGTCGATCGATGCCAGGATCCGGTCGAGCGTATCGGGATACGCGACGCCGCTTCCGCCGTTGCTCACGTCGATGTAGGGCGGACTCCTGAAGGCGAACAGATCGCCCATGTGCGCCGTGCCCAGCGCCGGAAAGACGACCACCGTATCCCCGTCGGTGTGGCCCGCACCGAAGTGGTAGAGGTCGATCTGGTCATGGCCCTCGAACAACGTCAATGTGTCGCCGAAGGTCCGGTCCGGCAGAAATTCGGCGCCGGCTCCGGCGAAGATGTCCATGCGGCCCATACGCGCCGCGGCGTTCTCGTGGGCGACGATCTCGACCGTGGCGGGAAAGTCGGCATTGCCCCCGACGTGGTCGCCATGCGTGTGTGTGTTGATGATGACGGTCACCGGTTGACTGGTGATTGCCTGCACCGCCTCCAGGATCGATTGCCCCCAGCCGGCGAGCTTGGTGTCCACCAGCACGACACCGTTCGCCTCGGTGACCAGTACTGCGGTATGGCCACCACCGCCGCTGATGACATAGAGGTTCTCGCGGACATCCATCGACTGGATCGTCACCCTCTTCGGTTCCTGCACGGGTGCTCGGGACGTGGCGGCGAGCGTCAGGGTGCCGGCTGTCAGCAGCAGACCGAGTGTGATTACGCGCGTCATTGTGTGCGGCTCCCCATGGTGTCCCAGGTCCGGCATTCCCATGAGCTGCTGGTGTGGCGCAGGCCTTCAGGCCTGCGTGGCAAGGCTGAAGCCTTGCCCCACCGATGTCCACACACGCTCGGTCCCTGATGCTATTGCCTCATCTGTCATCGCGTCACTTATCGAGAAACAGGCTCTTGGGAATCTTCCCGGTCACGAGTTGCGTCAGGTCGACCGCCTCGGCGATGTGGAAGTCGACCGCAATGCTGGCCAGCGAGAGCGCTCGGTCGGGGGTCAGCCCCTTCTCGGCGACCAGAAACGCCACGACCTCGTCGACGGCCTGCTGCAGCGCCCGGTCGAGGTCGAGGTCAATCCCCATCAGGATGTAATGGGTGTCGGTTTCGGCGCGCGGCATCGAGAGTGGGGTGTCCTCGTGCAGGATGAACCGGAACCGGCCCGACAGCGACTGTTCGATGGCGGTGCCGCTGACCTCGCCGTCGCCCTGAGCCGAGTGTGGGTCGCCCACATAGAACAGGGCGCCGGGATGGAACACCGGCAGATACAGCACGCTGCCGACCGTCAGATCCTTCACGTCCATGTTGCCGCCGAACGCACCGGGCGGGCGCGAGCTCTGAACCCCGGGGACCGTGACGCCGGGTTGGCCGACAATCGGGTCGGGTGCGACCGCCATGATGCCCATGAAAGGGGCCAGCGGCACCTCGATGTTCTCGGAGAAGAACGCGACCTCCCGGTCGCCGGCACGGCCGGTCCGGATGAGATGTCTGACGCGCGCGATGTCACGTTCGGCGTCACCTGGGCGGGACCCCGGGTAGCGGCGGCCGAATACCCCGCTGGTCGCGCCGGTGTTGTTGATGCCGTAGGGGACACGCGTCGTGAGCTCGAGTATCTGGATCTCGAGCATGTCGCCCGGTTCGGCCCCCTCGATCGCAATCGGCCCGGTAATGATATGGCCGCTCCGGCCCTCTCGCGGCCGTCCCTCCCGTGACGCCCAGAAGTCGATGACGTCCGACAGGATCTGGTCAGGGTCGATGCCCAGCTCGCCGAGCGAGACCTCCGGATGGTCGTTCTGCGTGGCGCCGGCGTGCGACAGGGTGTCGATGCGCACCGTGTCGCCAGACGCGATGGTCAGCACCGGCGCCTTGTCCAGTGGGAACCAGCCCCAGCTCACCGTCTCGGGTCGTGACGGGACGGCGTGCTCCGTCGGCGTCTGGGCGGCCCCCGAGGCGTTTGGGGATGAGGCACACAGCACCAGTGTGGTGAGACCGATTCTCAGGATGAGCACGAGCTCTGGGTTCATCTGTCCCCCCGGCACGACTGGAAACGCTGCACTACAATAACGCACACCTGCTGTGTTTCCTGCAGTGCTCGCAGATCTCGAGGGGCTGATGATGACGACGCGACTGACGGTGCTTGTCCTCGGTGTCACGGTGCTGGTCGCTACACACGTCTCGGCCCAGTCCAACTGGCCGCAGTTTCGCGGCACGGCGGGAGGGGTGGCGGCCGACGACGCAGCGCTTCCCGAGACCTGGGGACCGGACGAGAACATCGCCTGGTCGATCGACGTGCCGGGGCGCGCCTGGAGCTCCCCGATCGTGTGGGACGAGCACGTCTTCGTCCTGACCGCGACCGCCGTCAGTGGGCAGGACGTCCCGATCCAGCCGGTCGAGAACTACCGGGCCCGTTCGCTCGGCGGCACCATGACCCGTGCCGATATCACGGAGGTGTCCGAGCCCCTGCGGTGGGTCCTCTACGACGTCGAGTTCGAGAGCGGCGCCATCCGATGGGAGCGCACGCTCCACACCTCCGTGCCGTCCCTGCCGACGCACCAGAAGAGCACGTTTGCCTCGGAGACACCGGTCACCGACGGGGAGCGGGTCTACGTCTATCTGGCTGACATCGGGCTGTTCGCGGTCGACTTTGCCGGAGAGCCGGTCTGGTCGGTGCCGATGGACTGGCTGCCTCGACGCGACTGGGGCGCCGCCTCGTCGCCCGTGCTCCACGACGGGCGATTGTATATCGTCAACGACAACGACGAGCAGTCGTTCATCGCCGCTCACGACGCTGCGACCGGCGCCGAGCTGTGGCGGACAGACCGGGACGAGGGGTCGAACTGGTCGACACCCTTCGTCTGGGAGCACGACCTGCGAACCGAGATCGTCACGACGGGCCAAGGTGGCGTCCGGTCCTACGGGATCGACGGCGAGCTGCTCTGGCACCTCACCGGCATGTCGACGCTCGTCATCCCGACCCCCTTCTCCGAGCATGGGTTGCTGTACATCAACTCGGGGTATGTCGCCGACCAGAACCGTCCCGTCTACGCCATCCGACCTGGCGCCAGCGGTGACATCACGCTGGGCGAGGGCACGACCAGCAACGACTACATCGTCTGGTCGCACCCGCAGCTCGGCTCCTACAACCCGTCGTCGCTGGTCTACGGCGACTATCACTACACGTTGCTCGACCGCGGCATCCTGATGTGCTACGACGCGCGCACCGGGCAGGAGGTCTACCCGCGGCAGCGGATCACGGCCGGCACGCTCTTCACCGCGTCTCCGTGGGCCTACAACGGCAAGATCTTCGCGCTCAGCGAAGACGGGGACACCTTCGTCATCCAGGCCGGGCCCGAGTTCGCGGTGCTCGGGCGGAACTCGCTCGACGAGATGACGCTGACAACCCCGGCGGTGGCCCATGGGAGCCTCATCATCCGGACCGCGACGAAGTTGTATCGGATTGCCGGTGGCGGGAATTAAGGCAAGTGCTCACGGAGTCAGAAGTCAGGAGTCAGAAGGCAGAAGTCCGGAGAAAGCCGGAGGGCTTCGCCACCTTCAGCTCTGGCCACGGCCGTGGCTCACGTGGGGATTGCCGGCGACGAAGAACCTCAGCGGTGTATTCTGCCACTCTTCGGCGTAGGCGATCCCGACCCGTGGCGCTGCCACGATTGTTGCGGCTCGCGGCGGCCGTCGGCGCGGGGACTCGACATAGAGGCGGTCGCTCGAGGTCAGGTCCTCGCCGTCGAGGCCGAGGTCGATGCCCAGAGCCAGGCACAGCTTGGCCGGTCCCGAGCAGAGGTCGGTGGCTCGGCGCGCCGTGTGACGACGCTCGAACATCGTGTCGATGCCGGCATCGGGTTCGAGCGCTCGAATGAGCACCGCGACGGGGTCGCCCGTCTCGCTTGCGACGACGTTGAGGCAATGGTGCATGCCGTAGACGAAGTACACATAGGCATGGCCGGCGGCTCCCCACATCGTCTGGTTGCGGCGCGTGCGGCGGCCCCCATACGTGTGCGCCGCCTTGTCGGGGATGCCCAGATAGGCCTCGGTCTCGACGATGATGCCGGCGGTCCGGGTGCCGCCGACGCCGCTGACGAGACGATGCCCCAGGAGTGCCCTGGCCACCGAGGCGGGGTCGCGGCGGAAGAACGAGCGGGGAGGGCGCCGCCGGGGCGGGTGCGGTCGGAGCATGTCGGTTGTCGGCATCCGTAGTGGTCCCGGTCATAAGTACGGTAACGCACCGAGGGTGGCGAGGCGCTCCAACATGGGAACGTATTCTTGTGCGGACCCTTAGATCATCGTATACGTCACTGAGCCGCCGCATCTGTGCCGCAGACGGTGGGCCCGATACCACGGGTCGCCGACCCGTGCCTGGGCGTCGACGCCGTTGCTCCTGCGACAGTGGCCTCCTCCGCCAGGTCTCGCGCCCCGCGGCGCTATAATCGGCCACGGAGCGTCGCGGCCGGCTGCCGAGCGCGGTTGGCCCGAAAGGACGCGGATCGGGGATCAGGGAAGGAACGCACATGTACAGGGGAATGATGGCGGTGTGGGCGGTCGTCGTCGCGGCGCCGGCGGTCTCGGTGGCGCAGCAGCCAACTGAAGCGACGGTGGTCACGCGGGAGCAGATCGAAGCGGTCCGGACCGCGCCGGACGGCGGCGTGGATCGGCAGGTGAAGGTGGTCGACATCGGCAAGTCGAACGTCGCGGTCGGTATCCTGCACCGCAACCGGGTCGAGAACACCGGCGGACCGGTCCGGGGGATCGTCCACACGCTGGTGACCGAGGTCTACTACATCACTTCGGGTGGCGGCACGCTGGTCACCGGGGGGCGGCTCGTCGAGCCGCGGGACATCCCATCGGATAGCCCCATCGTCACCGAGCTGGTGGGGGCGAGCATCTCCGCGGCCACCGACGGTGGACAGAGCCGGGACGTCAAGGAGGGTGACGTCGTCATCATCCCGGCTGGCGTGTTCCATGGCTGGCGGCAGGTGGACGACCATGTAACGTATCTGAGCATCCGGCCGGACCCGGACAAAGTGCTGCCGGCGGGGTATGTGCACCCGGTCCTGGAGAAATGACGCGATGGCTCATCACCAGCATGTCGGCGGCTCAAAGCAACCCGACGTCGACCCTGCGCGTGCCGGACAGGTCGACCAGACGTCGACCTGGACACGCCGCGCCTTTCTCGGTGCGGCGTTTGCGGGCAGCGTCGCGGCACCGGCGTGGGCGCGGCCGCAGGTCCCGCAGATTCCACCCTACGAGCCACGCGACTGGTCGGGGCTCGACCCGATCCGCTATCCCGACCGCGACATCATCGCCCTGGATCCCAGGTTTCGGCGGTACGTCCTGTTCAACACGCCGATCACGCGGCTACACGTCGGGACACTGTGGGCCGAGGGGCCAGCGTGGAACGGGGTTGGACGCTATCTGGTCTGGAGCGACATCCCGAACAACGTGCAGCACCGGTGGATCGAGGACGACGGACGCGTCACCGTGTTTCGCGACCCGTCAGGCTATAGCAATGGCAACACGTTCGATCACGAGGGGCGTCAGATCTCGTGCGAGCACGGCGGGCGACGGGTCGTGCGCTACGAACCGAACGGTGACGTCACCGTCATCGCGGACCGGTACGACGGTAAGCGGCTGAACTCGCCCAACGACGCGGTCGTGCACCCGGACGGGGGCATCTGGTTCACCGACCCGCCCTATGGCATCCGCGGGAACTACGAGGGGTTTCGCGCGGACTCGGAGACACCGCCGGCCGTGTATCGGGTCGACCCGCAGAGCAGTCAGGTGGCGCTCGTGACCGACGACCCGGGCGGCCCCAACGGCCTGTGCTTTTCGCCCGACTACACCAGGCTCTATGTCGCCGACACCGGGTCGGGGCGAGACATTCGCGTCTGGGACCTGGACGGGCCACGCCTCCGGAACGGGCGACGTCACGTCGAGCTCCGCGCGCCCGGCACCGACACGCTGGTCGCTGCCGACGGGATCCGGTGCGATGTCGACGGGAACGTGTGGGCCGGGGCAGGTGAGGGGGTGCTGGTTATCGCGCCCAACGGCGACACCATCGGGGCCATTCGTCTCCCGGAGCGCTGTGCCAATGTCTGCTTCGGCGGCGCCAGACGGAACCGCCTGTTCATGACCGCCAGCCAGTCGCTCTATGCGGTATATGTCGGTGTCCAGGGAGCGGGCATCGCCTAACGGTGCGGAGATGTCGGTAGTAAGGCCCTTCATGCCTTCGCCGAGGCTACGGCAGGCAGGCAGGGCCGCTGTGATTCCACCAACGCCGGACCAGCCGGGGAGGAGCATCCATGCGATCGCACGTCTTCATCGCGGCCGCCGGACTCGTGTTGGCTATCGGTCTGGGTCTTGGAGGCGCGGCCTCCGGGCAGCAGAGCGCAGACACGGACGACCCGGTCCGCGAGCTCGTCAGCCGGTTGCAGCTCGAGCAATACAAGGCCACGATCAAAGGTCTCACGCAGTTCGGCGACCGGCGTCAGGGGACCAGGCGCAACCGGGACGCGGTCGACTGGATCGAGGCCCAGCTTCAGGCGGTGGGGTGTACCTCTACCGAGCGGATCAGCTACACCTACAACCCGCCGCCGCGGACCGGCCGCCGTGGGCGTGGCGGGACCCGTCCACCGCTGAATCCCACCGAGCCGACGCCGACCGGTGGGCGCATCGGCCGCAACGGAAACGGACCGGGTGGCAGCTCCATCTTCGGCTATCGGCGACCGACCGGTGTCGTGCGTGACCCGATGGCGCAGCCCGACGAGGCGCTGCGCGCCCTCAACAGCGAGGAGCCGACCAACGGGGAGCGGACCGAGGTCTTTTGCACGAAGGTCGGGACGACCCATCCCGACGAGATGTACATCATCGGGGCGCACATGGATGGTCACGGCTTCGGAGAAGCCGCCAACGACGACGGGTCCGGCACCGCCAT
>Ga0114948_10001331_pt1 | contig 10630 bp, 8 predicted proteins | sample CR04metaG_FD_83877 | JGI IMG/M metagenome (GOLD analysis project Ga0114948, IMG submission 83877) | Deep subsurface microbial communities from Mariana Trench to uncover new lineages of life (NeLLi) - CR04 metaG | ecosystem: Environmental > Aquatic > Marine > Ocean trench > Sediment | place...
CTGGGCGCATTACGCGTAAAATTGGGAGAGGACCGCGGTCTTGTCGCCGACGGCTGGGCGCCGCTTTGGGTTGTCGATTTTCCGATGTTCGAGAAAGACGCGCAGACCAGGCGCTGGACTGCCTTGCACCACCCGTTCACGGCGCCGGCGGTCAATGATGCCGATGCACTTCGTGCGGATCCGGGCAATGCGCTGTCACGTGCCTATGACATGGTGTTGAACGGTGCCGAGATCGGGGGTGGCTCGATCCGCATCCATGATCGGCGTATGCAGGCAGCCGTGTTCGAACTGCTCGGCATCAGCAAGGAGGAGGCTGAGGAAAAGTTCGGTTTTCTGTTGCGCGCACTTGAGTACGGAGCACCGCCACACGGCGGCATCGCATTTGGCCTCGACCGCATCGTCATGCTCATGGCCGGCGCCGACAGCATTCGCGATGTCATTGCCTTTCCCAAGACGCAGTCGGCGCATTGTCCGCTGACGAACGCACCTGGTGAGGTGTCTGCCGAGCAACTCAAGGAAGCCGGCATCCGGTTGCGGACGCCGCGCGCGACGTAGGAGCGGCATCGGCGATCCGGCCAGAAGGCCCTGCTGCCGTGCTAAATAGAACCTGTAGGAGCGGGCTTTAGCCACTACAGGGTGCTGACTCTTTCGGGCCTGGTCGCTCCCGCACATCCCTGTGCTCCGCGACATAAGGTCGTCCTGACCGCAAAGGCCGTCCTACAAATCTTTGAGTTTGTACAGCGCACCAAGCGCTTCACGTGGCGACATCATGTCGGGGTCGAGATCGTCGACCGCATCGTGTAGCTCGTCGTACGAATCTTCGCTCGCCGGCACCAGCGGCAACTGCCCCTGCGGACTCTGCACCTGTGCGGCCTGTTGCGACTCGAGCGTACTCAGGTACAATTTGGCGCGCCGGATGACTTCACGCGGGATGCCGGCCAGCGCGGCTACCTGCAGACCATAGCTTTGATTTGCCGGTCCGGGTTTGACGGCATGCAGGAACACCAATTGTCCGTCGTGCTCGGTGGCATCGAGGTGCACGTTGCTGCAACTGGTGAGTTCCTGTGCGAGCGCCGTGAGTTCGAAATAGTGCGTGGCAAAAAGTGTGAACGCACGCGATGTTTCACCCATGTAATGTGCTGCGGCCCACGCCAGTGACAGGCCGTCGAACGTACTCGTCCCGCGGCCGATTTCGTCCATGAGCACGAGGCTCTGCTCTGTCGCATTGTTGAGTATCGTCGCGGTCTCGGTCATTTCGACCATGAACGTCGAGCGCCCGCCAGCAAGATCGTCCGATGCGCCGATGCGCGTGAAGATGCGATCGATCGGCCCGATACGCAGTCGATCCGCCGGCACGAAGCTCCCAATGTGCGCAAGAATTACAATCAACGCGGTTTGCCGCATGTAGGTCGACTTGCCACCCATGTTGGGTCCCGTGATGACCAACAGTCGTTTCGTCGTAGCCAGTGACAGGTCATTCGCAACAAAGGGTGTGTCGATGACCTGTTCGACGACGAGGTGTCGCCCGCCCTCGATTTCGATACACGGCGCGTCCGTGATCTCGGGCTTGGTCAATCGCAGGCTCACGGCGCGTTCGGCGAAACACGTCAGCACGTCGAGCTTGGCTAACGCGCGGGCGGATCGCTGTAGCTCGGAGAGAACCTCGTGCAGTCGGTCGAGTAGCCCGTCATAGAGATGTTTCTCGCGCGCGAGTGCTCGCTCGCGTGCACCGAGTACCTTGTCTTCGAATTCCTTGAGTTCAGGCGTGATGTAGCGCTCGGCGCCTTTCAATGTTTGGCGCCGTATGTATTCCACTGGCGCCTTATGGGCCTGAGCCTTGCTGATCTCGATGTAATAGCCGTGTACCCGGTTGTAGCCGAGTTTCAGCTTCGCGATTCCAGTGCGCTGCTTCTCGCGCGTTTCGAGATCCAGCAGGAACTGATTGGCGTTGGTCGCGATTGCGCGCAGGTCGTCGAGTTCGCTATCAAAACCCTCGGCAATGACGCCGCCTTCGCGTATCAGCATCGGCGGGTTGTCGACAATGGCCAGCCGCAGAAGGTCCTGCTCGCGGCGGTGCTCGCCAATGTCGTTGTGCATCGCTTGCAGCAATGGCGATTCAAGAGTCGCGAGCTGCTGGCGCAGTTCCGGAAGACGTGACAAAGTTTCTGCAAGCTGTCGCAGGTCGCGCGGTCGCGCCGAGCGCAATGCGACGCGAGACAAGATCCTCTCGACGTCGCCGATGCCATTCAACAAGTGCTGCAGATCACCGCCTGTACCGGTATCAGCCAGCGCTTCAACTGCCTGGTGGCGCGCGCGCAGCACCTCGGCATCACGCAGTGGCCGCTGGATCCAGCGACGCAGAAGACGGCTGCCCATCGGGCTCCGGCAATGATCCATAACACCGGCCAGCGTGTGCTGGTCGTGTCCGCTCAACGATGCCTCGAGTTCGAGGTTGCGGCGCGTTGGGCCGTCCATGATGACGGCGTCGTCGTGCCGTTCGGCCGTAATGGACTGCAGGTGCGGCAGCGATGCTTTCTGTGTGTCCGTGACGTACTGCAGCAAAGCGCCGGCTGCCGCGACACCGCGTGGAAATTCATCGCAGCCGAAACCACTCAGGTTCCGTGTGGCGAATTGCGAGCACAGCAGGCGCGTCGCGCTGTCGAGTTCGAAATGCCACGGCGGGCGGCGTGTGACGCGGATCGCTGCGGCGAACGGCTCGCCGAGATGTTGCTCCTCGTCAACGATGAGTTCAGCCGGATGCAGGCGTTCGACCTCGCCCGCCAGGGCCTCGGCATTTGGCACCTCGGTGAGGCGAAAGCGCCCGCCTGCGAGATCGAGCCAGGCGATGCCGATGCCCTGGGCGTCGGCAAACACGGCCGCGACGAGGTTGTCGCGGTTCTCGGCGAGTAGCGCCTCGTCGGTCAGCGTCCCGGGCGTGACGATGCGCGTCACCCTGCGCTCAACCGGACCCTTGCTCGTGGCCGGGTCGCCAATTTGCTCACAAATGGCGACGGACTCACCCTTCCTGACGAGCTTGGCGAGATAGCCCTCGATCGCGTGATAGGGCACGCCAGCCATTGGAATCGGGTTGCCCCCCGACTTGCCGCGGGACGTCAGCGTGATGTCGAGCAGGGATGCCGCCCGCTCGGCGTCACCGTAGAACAGCTCGTAGAAATCGCCCATGCGGTAAAACACGAGCATATCCGGATGGTCGGCCTTGATGCGCAAGTACTGGCGCATCATCGGCGTGTGCACGGGAGTGACGTTGGCGCTCATCGATGCTTGTTTTTCAGGCTATCATGTGCCGGGAGACACGGCTTATTGTCTATCGGATAATGAAAATACTGCATGTCGAAACCGGGCGCCATCTTTACGGTGGGCCACAGCAAGTTATCTATCTGATGACGGCGTTGAAGGGGATGGGTCATGACTGCACCCTGGTCTGTCCGCCCGATTCGGGAGTCGACACCGCGGCGCGCACGGCGGCGATTCCGGTACGCAACCTGTTCTGTGCCGGCGATCTGGATTTGCCGTTCGCGTATCGCCTGTCGCAATACCTCAATGAATCGCGCCCGGACATCGTTCACTGCCACAGCCGCCGCGGCGCGGACCTTCTGGGTGGTCTCGCGGCAAGCATCGCCGATGTTCCGGCCGTCGTGTCGCGGCGGGTTGACAACACCGAGATGCGGCTCGTCGCTGCGTTGCGGTATCGGCCCTTCAGAAAAGTCATCGCCATCTCCGAGGCCATTGCCGACGTGCTTCGCGACCGCGGCGTCGAGGATGCACGACTGACCGTCATTCGCAGCGCGGTCGATGCTGAGACTCTGGGGGCGCGCCCCGATTGTCAGGCGTTTCGGGCTGAGTTCGGCGTGCCGACCGACGCGTTTGTCATGGCGGCGGCCGGTCAACTGATTCCGCGCAAAGGACATCGCTACCTGCTGCAAGCCATGGCGGCGTTGCGTCAGGGCAATCGGCAAATACGACTGATCATCTTTGGCGAGGGCTACCTCGGCAACCAGTTGCGCGCACAGGCATCGTCACTGGGCCTGGGCAGCACAGTGCAATTCGCAGGATTTCGCGAGGATCTCGACGACTTCATAGCCTGTTTCGATCTGTTCGTGCACCCGGCGCTGGCCGAAGGATTGGGGGTTGCGACCCTCAAGGCTGCTGCGGCCGGCTTGCCAGTGGTCGGATTTCAGGCCGGCGGCCTGGCAGAAGCGGTCGCCCATGAGAAAACCGGTCTGCTCGTCCCGGCAGAGGATATCGAAGCGTTGCAGAACGCCATCACCGCACTCATCGACGACGATGACATGAGGCAACGGTTCGGGGCAGCCGGCCGCATCAGGATGCAACAGGAATTTTCGATCGATACGATGGCAAATCAGCACATCGATGTGTACGAGTCGGTGCGCGATGACTGAAGACACAATAGTCCACGACCTGGCACAGGCACTGGTCATCGCTTTGAATGCGGCCGGCAAGACGCTGTCGACGGCCGAGTCGTGCACGGGCGGCTGGATCGCGAAGACATTGACGGACATCCCGGGGAGTTCTGCGTGTTTCGCCTATGGAATTGTGAGCTATAGCAATGGCGCGAAGGAGTCCTTGCTCGGAGTCCGGAGCCAAACCCTGATCGATCACGGGGCTGTGAGCGCGGACACGGTCGCGGAAATGGCAGAGGGCGCGCTCAGGTTGAGCGGCGCCGACCTCGGTGTTGCGGTCAGCGGTATTGCCGGTCCCGACGGCGGCAGCGACGACAAACCGGTTGGCACGGTCTGGTTTGCGTGGGCCGTCCGCGGCAAGCCGGGCATCACGACCGATACTGACCGGCAAAATTTCGAGGGCAGCCGTGAGCGCATTCGCCTGCAATCGGTTGTCCACGCCTTGAGAGGCGTGCAGGAGAGACTTGAAACGTGAGCCACAAGAGGCTGTTTTTTGCGCTATGGCCATCAGAGAAGCAACGCGAGCAGCTGCACGATACGATCGACCCTGTTGTCGGGCTGGTTGACGGATCGCCGGTTGATCGCGGCACCTGGCACGTCACACTGGTCTTTATCGGCAAGTTTTCCGGGCGTTTGATCCCCGAGTTACAGGCCAAGGCGGCCACCATTGCCGTGGAACCATTCCGCCTGTGTTTCGATCGCCTGGAGTTCTGGAAACGACCCAGGCTGGCCTGCCTGGTCGCGGGTACTGTGCCACCTGAACTGAAGCGCCTTGTAACGTCGCTGACCAACATGGTCGCGGACTTCGGCGTCAGCACCGAGAAGCGGCGATTCCTGCCCCACATCACGGTGCTTCGTGGCGCCCGGTTCTTCGATGAGCAGCGTTTGGCGCGAGCGGCGGTGATCGAGTGGTCGGACTTCGACCTCATCGACTCCGTATCGCAGCCGGGCGGCTCGGCATACCGCCCAATGAAACAATAACTTCGACGATTTTCTTCACACAACGCCCCGATTGAGAACGGATGGCCGGCTGTCCTGCGCGGAGCTTTGTGGAATAATGGCGGTCTCACCTCACCCTTCGGATGGCAAACAAGAGATGGACGACAACCGCAAGAAAGCACTCGCACAGGCCCTGGGACAGATTGAAAAGCAGTTTGGCAAAGGCTCTGTCATGCGCCTCGGCGATGATGTGGGTGCAAGGGAGATGGACACCATCTCAACGGGCTCGATCGGGCTCGATGTCGCGCTCGGCATCGGCGGGCTGCCAAGGGGCCGGGTTGTCGAAATCTACGGACCGGAAGCATCGGGCAAGACGACGCTGACGCTGCAGGTTATCGCCGAGGCACAAAAGAACGGCGGCACGGCAGCTTTCGTCGACGCAGAACATGCGCTTGATCCAACCTATGCCGAAAAATTGGGTGTCGATGTTAACGAGTTGCTCGTCTCGCAGCCCGACACGGGCGAGCAGGCGCTCGAGATCACGGACATGCTTGTGCGCTCGGGGGCGATCGACGTGATTGTCATCGACTCGGTTGCGGCACTGACGCCGAAGGCGGAGATAGAAGGTGAAATGGGCGACTCGCACATGGGGCTGCAGGCTCGCCTGATGTCACAGGCGCTCAGAAAACTCGCGGCCAATATCAAACGCTCGAACACGATGGTGATCTTTATCAACCAAATTCGCATGAAGATTGGTGTCGTATTCGGCAATCCGGAAACGACGACGGGTGGCAACGCGCTGAAATTCTACGCATCGGTGCGTCTCGACATTCGCCGCATTGGTGCGGTCAAGAAAGGCGACGAGATCATCGGCAACCAGACGCGCGTCAAAGTCGTCAAGAACAAAGTTTCGCCGCCGTTCAAAATGGCGGAATTCGAAATCCTGTATGACGAGGGAATCTCGCGGCTTGGCGAAATTATCGAACTCGGAGTGGAACACGGTTTCATCGACAAGGCGGGTTCGTGGTACAGCTATGGGAATGATCGCATCGGCCAGGGCAAGGAGAACGTGCGCGAGTTCCTGAAAACGAATCCCGAAATCGCCGTCGAAATCGAGCAGAAGATTCGTGCGGAGCTGTTGCCGAAATCGGTCAAGGCAGCTGGTGACAAGAAAGAAGCGGTCGCGCAGGAGGCGTAGCGCCACCGCCGGCCACGGGATATTTGTCAGCGATTATGTAGGAGCGGGTTTAGCCACTACAGGGCACCTACCCATTCGGGCCTAAAGGCCCTCCTGCGATATGATGAGCGATGGTCGCCGTGCCCAATAAACCCACCATTCATGACGTAATCGAAGAACTCGTCCCGCCGCTCGAGGACGATCGCTACGCCAGTCCCACCGAAGCCCGTCGAAAGGCGATGAACTATCTCGCGCGGCGTGAGTACGGGCACCGGGAATTGTGCATCAAACTCGAGACTGCGGGGTTCTTGCCCGATGTGGCCGGCGCGGCTGTCGAAAAGCTCAGGAGGGACAATCTGCAGGACGACCGCCGCTTTGTCGGCAGCTTCGTCCAGTCACGCATCCATCAGGGCAAGGGACCCGTGGTCGTGCGTGCGGACCTCCGCCAGCGCGGTATAGCGAGCGCCCTGGTCGCGGAAGTCCTCACTCAGAGCGGCCAGAACTGGCACGAGCTTGCTCGCGAGGTCAGGCACAAAAAGTTCGGCACAGGCTTGCCAACCGACTTCAAGGAGAAGGCTCGCCAGATGCGCTTTCTTCAATACCGGGGCTTCGAACACGACCACATCCAGGCGGCGGTCGGGGGAGACGACGATTAGCGCTTAATCCCGGCTGGCAAGTCCCGTACACTACCGTGGTTGACTTCGCCTCACCGGCACAGATCTAGATTCAATGAAATCCATGACCAGCAACGAGTTGCGCCAGGCCTTCCTGGACTTCTTCCGCGAGCGCGGGCACGAAATCGTTGCGAGCTCGCCCCTTGTGCCCGGCAACGACCCGACGTTGCTGTTTACGAACTCTGGCATGGTGCAATTCAAAGACGTCTTTCTCGGCCAAGACAAGCGCAGTTACGATCGAGCCGCAACATCGCAGCGCTGTGTCCGTGCAGGAGGCAAGCACAACGATCTCGAGAACGTTGGCTATACAGCGCGGCACCACACGTTTTTCGAAATGCTCGGCAACTTCAGTTTCGGCGATTACTTCAAGCGCGATGCGATCAGGTATGCGTGGGAGTTCCTGACCGAAATACTTGGATTGCCGGCCGACAGGCTTTGGGTCACCGTCTATGACAATGATGACGAGGCCGCCGATATCTGGCTGAAGGATATCGAGGTTGACCCGAAGCGTTTTGCACGCATGGGCGAGAAGGACAACTTCTGGTCGATGGGGGATACGGGGCCTTGCGGGCCGTGCAGCGAGATATTCTACGATCATGGCCCCAGCGTTGCTGGTGACCCGCCGGACTCACCCGATGCGCAAGGCGATCGGTACGTCGAAATCTGGAACCTGGTGTTCATGCAATTCGATCGATCCGCTGACGGCAAGATGACGCCACTGCCGAAGCCATCGGTGGACACGGGCATGGGACTCGAGCGCATCGCAGCCGTCATGCAGGGCGTGCATAGCAATTACGAGATCGACCTGTTTGCGAATCTCATCCACGCTGTCGCCAGGACGCTGGGCGTCAAGAATGACGGCTCCAGTTCCCTGAATGTGATCGCCGATCACATCCGCGCGTGCGCTTTCCTGATTGTCGACGGAGTGCTGCCGGGCAACGAGGGCAGGGGCTATGTGCTTCGGCGCATAATTCGGCGCGCCATCCGCCATGGCAAACAACTGGGACAGAATGAGCTTTTCTTTCATAAACTTGTCGCACCTCTCGCCAAAGAAATGGGCGGCGCGTATCCCGAACTCGTCAAGGCGCAGGCGCATGTCGAGAAAGTGCTCGAGAAAGAGGGCGCTCGATTTGCCGAGACACTCGACCAGGGCATGGAGATGCTCGAGTCAGCCATTGACAATCTTGATAGCAAGGAAATTCCGGGCGAGGTCGTATTCAAGCTCTACGATACTTACGGATTTCCGCTCGACCTGACGGCCGACATCGCGCGCGAACGAGGCCTGACGATCGACGAACAAGGATTTGAGCAAGCGATGGGACAACAGCGGGATCGGGCGCGAGCCGCAAGTAAATTCAGCGTCGTCAATGTTGCTGCATTAAAGACTGACGTCGAAAGCGCATTCTCGGGGTACGAGGGCACGCAGGGGTCAGGAGAGGTCGTCGCCATATATAAGAGTGGCAAGGCCGTGAAATCGCTTGTGGCCGGTGATGAGGGTGGCGTCATCCTGTCGTCGACGCCGTTCTACGCCGAAAGTGGTGGTCAGGTCGGTGACATGGGTTCGCTGTCAGTCAGGAAAGCGTCGTTCGAAGTTGCGGACACACAAAAGAGCGGCAAGGCAATCGTGCATTACGGTACGTTGCAAAGTGGCAAGTTCAAGCTTGGTGACAAGGTCGATGCGCAAGTCAATGCTGAACGCCGCCAGGCAATTCGCCTGAATCACTCGGCCACCCATCTGATGCACGCGGCGCTTCGCAGAATACTCGGTGAACATGTTGTGCAGAAGGGTTCGCTGGTCGCGCCGGACCGGTTGCGTTTCGATTTCTCGCATTACGAAGCAGTGTCGCCCGAACAGCTGCAGCAGGTAGAGGATCTTGTCAACGACGAGGTCCGGGCAAATGTCGCAGCTGAAACGCGCATGATGAAATACGACGATGCCGTCGCCTCGGGTGCCATTGCATTGTTCGGCGAAAAGTACGCTGACGAGGTACGCGTGCTTCGCTTCGGCGCATTCTCGGTCGAGCTTTGCGGCGGCACGCATGTCGATCGCACTGGCGACATCGGCGTATTCAAGATTACATCGGAAGGTGGCATCGCATCCGGTGTACGCCGCATCGAAGCCGTGACTGGCAGGGGCGCGCTGACCTGGATCGAAGCAGGCTTGCGTGCGCTGGACGACGTTGCGGCATTGCTGCGCAGCCAGCCAGATAAGGCTGCGACCAGAGTTGAGCAGCTTTTGAAGCGTAACAAAGATCTCGAAAAGGACCTCGCGGCCGCGAAGCAGGCGCTGGTAATGGGCGAAGCAACCGATCACTCCGACAACGTCCAGGAGATCGCCGGGATCAAGGTGCTCGCGACGCGTATGGACGGTGCTGATGCGAAAACGCTCCGCGACGCTGTGGATCACTTCAAAGACAAGTTGCAGAATGCCATTGTCGTTGTCGGCTCTGTCGACGGTGGCAAAGTACGTCTTGCGGTCGGTGTGACGAAAAACAATACGGATCGCATTCGTGCCGGCGATCTGATCAAACCCGTCGCTGAACTGGTGGGCGGCAAGGGCGGCGGGCGGCCGGACTTTGCCCAGGCGGGCGGTACCAAGCCCGATGCCCTCGATCAGGCGCTCGGATCGGTGTCCGCATGGGTCGCGGAACAACTCCGCTGACGCGACTGTCCACATCCTGACACGGCCCGCAGATTACGCGAGTTGCGGCGGTGGCGGGCACCCGGGCCGAAAATCAGCTAGAATTACAAGGGTTTAAGGATGTACGACGCGTACTAGAACGGGGTTGGATCCTCGCCAGGCAGGAGTAGGAAATCATGCTGATTCTGACGCGACGCGCCGGTGAGACGATCATGATCGGGAGCGATATCACGATCACCATCCTCGGAGTGAAAGGGAATCAGGTGCGCATCGGTATTAACGCGCCGAAAGAAATTGCTGTGCACCGGGAAGAGATCTACGAGCGGATCCAGAGCGAGAAAGCCGCCGAGGAGGCGGCCAAGGCTGACGAGGGCGGATAGGCCCCGATTCAGGCTTTACCTCACGTTTTCCGATCAGTAATATGCGCTCCGCAGTTCGCAGGCGGACTATGGAATTATTCTGCTGGTTGATGCGGACTGACCATTAGTAGAATGATCGTCTCCGAGATGAGGGCATAACCTCAGGGATAAGCGAAGCGCCGAATCTATCCCTCTCTCGGCGGATCGAACAAACACAGGAATAGAACGTATCGGAGAGATGGCTGAGTGGTCGAAAGCGCTCCCCTGCTAAGGGAGTAAGGGCTAATACCCCTTCGAGGGTTCGAATCCCTCTCTCTCCGCCAGCAATATTTGGTCCATACCGACCCCCTGTGTCAGGGTATTCGCCGCGTCGGTAGTAGTATCATGCACCGAACCGA
>Ga0114948_10001332_pt1 | contig 10617 bp, 10 predicted proteins | sample CR04metaG_FD_83877 | JGI IMG/M metagenome (GOLD analysis project Ga0114948, IMG submission 83877) | Deep subsurface microbial communities from Mariana Trench to uncover new lineages of life (NeLLi) - CR04 metaG | ecosystem: Environmental > Aquatic > Marine > Ocean trench > Sediment | place...
AATCAGCATTTATTAAAAGTAAGTGCAGACTGGTGATTTCGATTCCTGAAAACATCGCCTTACCGCGCGGGTCAAAGCCCGATAGCAGGTGCCGGGCACCGGGCTGTCGAGCGTTTGACGAGGCGCGCATTATAGGCAGTAGAATGACAGCGTCAAGCGTATTTTACAGCTTTTCTCAGGTCAGCGTTATTCGGGCAAATTTACGTTTGCCAACCTGCGCGACAACACAGCACCCTCGCTCCAGCTTCATACTCCTGTCGCTCACCTTTCCACCATCAATTTTCACCGCCCCCTGCTGGATCATACGAAAACTTTCCGATGTGCTGCTGGTCAACCCGGCCTGCTTCAACATTGCTGCAATACCGATGCTTTGTTCCAGCTTCAAGGTGATTTCCGGCATTTCATCTGGTATCGCCCCTTTGGCAAAACGTGCGATGAAATCCTGTTTTGCGCCTTGCGCCGCAGCGACACTGTGAAAACGAGAAATAATTTCCTCGGCCAGCAAAAATTTAATATCCCGTGGATTTTTGCCTTCAATAGTTTCCTGCCTGAAAGCTTCTATCTCGCTCATCGGTCGAAAGCTGAGTAATTCAAAGTAGCGCCACATCAAATCATCGTTTAGCGACATGATCTTTCCAAACATGTCGTTGGGAGCATCCTCAATACCAATATAGTTATTCAGTGACTTGGACATCTTTTGCACCCCATCGAGTCCTTCGAGTATTGGCATTGTGAGAATAATCTGAGGTTCCATACCTTCTGATTTCATCAGTTCGCGGCCAACCAGCAGATTGAACTTCTGATCAGTGCCGCCCAACTCCACATCCGTCTTCATCTCGACTGAATCCCAACCCTGGACCAACGGGTAGAGAAACTCATGTATCGATATCGGCTGATTGTTTTTATAACGTTTAGAAAAATCATCGCGCTCTAACATTCGTGCGACCGTCTGTCTCGATGCCAGGCGGATCATATCGGCCGCGCTTTTATTTCCATGCCAGCTAGAGTTAAAACAAATTTCAGTTGCCTGCGGATCGAGAATTTTAAAAACCTGCTGCTGATAGGTTTCCGCATTATTTTGAATTTCATCCGGGGTCAAAGGCGGTCGGGTAACCGACTTGCCCGAAGGATCTCCGATCATGCCGGTAAAATCACCAATCAGGAACATGATATGGTGTCCCAATTGCTGAAATTGGCGCAATTTATTGATCAAAACAGTGTGCCCGAGGTGCAAATCAGGGGCCGTAGGATCGAAGCCAGCCTTGATATTCAGTGGTTTGCCGCGCTTTAATTTTTCTTGCAATTCCGACTCAATCAGTATCTCATCGGCACCTCTTTTGATTTGCTGCATTGCATCTTCTACAGAAATCATGCTATACCCCATCTTTGAACTATAATTATCGACACAATATTTAAGTTAACCAACAGCTTACGCTAATTATTTGATGAAATTTCAAGACATAGACTTTAAATCAGATCGACCCGTTGCGGTCAAACTGCGAAAGCCCTCGCCTATGCTTCCAAAGTTTCAGTTAAAAATACTGTCAAAGGCGATCATCGCATCGACAGTAATCATATTGCTGGGATTTAGCGCTTCGAGCTGGCAACCAGCAGCCAAGATTGCGAATTCTACCCCCAAGTCGGCTCGATTACACTATAGTCTGGCATTGCCCAAATCTGAAATTACACTCGAGCACGAAATCGCGAAATTGGTCCAACCCATCGATGATAATGACTGGAAAATTATTACCATCGAGTCCGGCGATACCCTGGCCAGAATATTTTCAGCTGTTGGGATATCGGCAGCTACCACGCACGCGATCGCGACGCTGAACGAACACACCAAATCTTTTCGCACGATTCAGCCCGGACAAAAAATTCATATACTACAGGACGATCAGAATCGCCTTCGAATGATGAAGTATGTTCCAGATATCACCAGGACCCTGGTGATACAACGCAATGAAGATCAGTCTTTCAGTAGTAAAATTATCAATTACAAACTCGATGCCTTCCCGGTATATCGCGAGGGTGTCATCAAGAATTCGCTATTTGAAGCCGCTGCCGAGGCCAATATTCCCCAGAATATCATCATGGAGATGGCCAACATATTCGGCTGGGACATAGACTTTTCTCTCGATATCCGAATGGGTGACCGCTTCGGTGTGGTCTATAACGAATTGTACAAGAATGGCGTCAAAATCAGGAATGGCCAAATTCTGGCAGCCGAGTTCATTAATGACGGCAGGCGTTACAAGGCAGTGTATTACACCGACCCACAGGGTAACGGTAACTATTTCACCGAAGATGGCAAAAGCATGCGCAAGGCCTTTTTACGCAGTCCGGTAAAATTTTCGCGAATTAGCTCAAGATTTAGTAAAAAGCGTTGGCACCCGGTGTTATCTGGCTGGCGTTCGCACAAGGGTGTGGACTACGCCGCTGCACGCGGCACGCCGATCCGCGCCTCGGGTGATGGCAAGGTAAGCTTTGCCGGTAACAAAGGAGGTTTGGGGCGCGCTATTTTTATCCAGCACGGGGGTCGCTATACCACCGTTTATGGTCATCTAAATGCCTACGCAAAAGGCGTACGCAAGGGCAAAAAGGTCAAGCAGGGGCAGATTATTGGTTATGTTGGTAGTTCAGGTCTGGCGACAGGTCCGCATCTACACTATGAGTTCCGCGTAAACGGTGTACATCGGAATCCACTCACTGTGCGTCTACCCGAGGCCAAACCTGTTAACCCGACATATCGCGATCATTTTGCCAAAAACACCCGGGCGTATTTGTCGATGTTACAAATAATGGGCAGTACCCTGGCGATAAATTCATACTGACATGCAGGACGGCTCGTCCAGCGAGATCTACATCGGATTGATGTCTGGTACAAGTCTGGATGGTGTCGATATCGTAATCGTCGATTTTGCCCAGCACCCACCAGGATTAATTTATAGCGCAACCGAGCCGTACGAACCTAGTTTAAGGCAACGAATACGTGATATCACTCTCAACCCAACTACCAGCCTGGACGATTTGTGTCAGCTCGACATCGAGCTTGGCGTCACCTACGCCAATATTGTCAATCGCCGACTTGATTTGGCAGAAATCCAGCAATGCGATGTCTGTGCCATAGGCAATCACGGGCAAACTATTCGGCATAGCCCCGGCACCGATTTGCCTTATACCCTGCAAATTGGTGATCCTAATGTAATCGTCGCCGAAACTGGTATCACCTGCGTAGGCGACTTCAGGCGTCGGGATGTAGCCCTCGGTGGTCAGGGTGCGCCGCTGGCGCCTGCTTTCCATCAATTCATGTTTGGCTCCGACACTATAAATCGCGCCATCATCAATATTGGAGGCATTGCTAACATCACCTGTTTACCTGCAGCGGCTGGATCGAGTGTCATCGGATTTGATACGGGCCCTGGCAACACATTACTTGATTACTGGATCAACCAACACAGCAGATCAAGCTACGACGATCAGGGCAAATGGGCCGCAACGGGATCAGTCATAGACGAGTTGCTGAATTCCATGCTCGACACCGAAGCCTATTTCCAGCAGCCACCTCCCAAATCGACCGGCACCGAGTACTTCAATTCGGGCTGGTTGTCGGCTTATCTGGACTCGGAATTCGATGCGCCAAATGTTCAGGCAACCCTGGTCGAATTGACCGCAGTAACAATCGCCCGGGCGGTCTCGCAGTTACCCGCCGCGCCGGCGGAATGCTATATCTGTGGTGGCGGAGTTCACAATCTTTATCTGATCGAGCGCTTGCAGAAGCAGCTAGCGGATTGCCGGATTCGTAGCACTGATCATCTGGGGCTAGACCCCGACTTTGTCGAAGCTGTTGCTTTTGCCTGGCTTGCACGACAAAGTCTGAACCGACGAACTGGAAACCTGCCTGGCGTTACTCAGGCCAGAAATGAGGCCATTCTTGGGGGAATCTACTTCAAATAGAAGCCAGAACTAACAGAATTTAACTATACTATAGTGATATTTTTAACACAGTCCTGGAACTGACAAACTGTCCTCGTGTCTTTATTATTCATGGTGGTACACTGGGGTTACGTGAATTCATGAGTTATCTAATGAAATCTACATGGAATGTATTAATCCTTTCTGGTTTGTTGCTAACCCTGGCAACTACGGCACAGGCGGAATTCATCGGGCTCAATATCGGTACCGGCACCAGGACACCCTCTCTTTCCAACTCGTTTAACAATACCAGCGACCTGTTTAACCAGACCGACTACGACGATCAGGCACCTCCCTCGTTATTGTTTATTCTGGAACACCCAATCTCGGTTTTGCCTAATGTTAAATATCAGGGTTTCAAACTCGATTCGACGGGCTCCGACGCTCTGAACGGCGGTTCTCTCAGTTTTAACAACCAGGCACCCGGTTCAGGCTCAGCCACCTCGAATTTCGATTTATCGAACAGTGATTTCATTTTGTATTACGAGTTAATGGATAACTGGGTTAATCTGGATTTCGGTCTGGATTTAAAAAGTTTTAGCGGCGAAGTTTCACTTAATGAAAATGGTTCGAATGCAACGGTATATCCGGTAGACGAAACTATTCCCCTGTTTTACCTGTCCGCACGGTTTGATTTGCCATTTAACGGATTTTATATCGGCGCCGACATCAACAGCAATTTTAGCGTTAGTGACAGCATCGCTGAGGATTCTACCTTCATGCTGGGCTACCGGTCCGAAAACGGTGTGAGAGTCGAAGGTGGGATTAAAAAGTTTTCGCTCGATTTAAACAGTGCCAGTGACCTTGATGCCAACCTTGAATACAACGGTCTATACCTAAACGGACATTTTCAGTTTTAATAAGGCAGCCTCACTCCAAAAAAAGCAGCCCATTGGGCTGCCTTTTATATTGTCAGTCAGGTTCTCTAAATACTAAATAGAAAAGGAAGCGCCGCAACCACAGGTCGAGGTTGCATTAGGGTTTTTCACTACAAACATCGAACCTTCAAGCCCATCGGTATAATCGACTTCGGAACCAGCCAGATATTGATAACTCATCGGATCGATAACCAGAGACACACCTTGATTTTCGATCGTTTTATCGCCTTGCTTGCTTTCTTCATCGAGTGAAAACCCATACTGAAAGCCGGAACAACCACCACCCTGTACCAGAACCCTTAACTTCAGATTCGGATTTCCTTCTTCCTCAATTAATTTTTTGGCTTTTTTTGCTGCCGCATCCGAAAACTCCAGTACTGTGTTAGTGACTGGTTTGACTGCCATTCCAAAATTTGCGTCGATTGTAATATTCACAATGCTTACCTTTGTACCTCTGATTTCTACCTGGTTTACGCGCCTATTTTAGCCGATATCGCCTTAGTTTGTCGACCGTAGTTCACTTTTCTATTGCCGGATCATCGCTTGGGATCTTCCATTGAGAATGCTCAAGGACTTTCTGTGGAGACGGGTTACGCGGGCGGTGTATGAGGCCACCATTCACTTCCGCACCAATCGACATTTCAAGCAAATCATAATAAACACTGCCGGTGATACGTGATTTGGGTGCTAGCTCAACCCTGTCTGAGCTATGTACATCACCAACTATTTTGCCATTTAACACCATATTCGGCACTTTTACTTCGCCTTCTATCTCGCCGAATTCACTCAAGATCAATATCGCTGAGCTGCCCTCCTCGGCACCTACATTGCCAATAATCTTACCATCCACATGGAGGCCACCGGAAAAAAACAGATCACCCTTGATCTCAGTTCCCTGGCCGACCAGGGTATCGATACGCGCCGAACTAAATGCTTTCCTTTTGCCAAACATACTATAGGTCCTCAGTGATTAATTCTGCCCACGAAACTGTTTCAGAATACGATTTTACCTTTTTGGTGGTAGGATTGATGCTTATTTCTACTTCGTATGGAACAAACCCTTGCGGGAGCTCAATTTCACCTTCAAATATCTGGAAATATCTAAAACTAAATGTAGTAGCTTTTCCCTTATTTTCAAGCCTGATTTTTGATAATTCTAACTCGATAACCGCAGCTCCCAACTCTCCGCGAATGACTATCTTCGCACTACCTTTGAGTTTCTGGCTAATTTTTCCCTGCTTGGTCAAAACCAGCTTGTATCCATACAAATTTGGGATGTTTTTCGGTCTAACTTCGAAAGACTGCAGATTTACCCCAAGCGCGGCATTTTCAGGAGAAACAATACCCTGATAAAATATTAGTTCTTTCTTTTGTGCGAGTATTACCTGTTGCAGTTCAACAAGGGTTTGATTGGACTTCTGGTAAGCCTTGTGTTCAATCTTGCTGGTGCCATCCAGTTGTGCATTTTTCTGCACCAGGTTGTAGTTACGCGCCTCTAGTTCATTAATTCTGGCCAGCAATGTTTCTCTTTCCAGTTCCAGCCGCTGCAACTGATAAGACTGATAAGCATTTCCCAGTTGAAAAAATAACCCGAAAAGCAACAGGATTGCCACCAGTCCCAACCATAACTTCCACGGTTTGTACTGCCGTACCTGAAACCCCCGGTGCATTTGGCTCAAGGGATCATACCCAGGGCATCCAGCCCGGTTGATTCATCGAAACCAAACATCAGGTTCATATTTTGAATCGCCTGCCCGGCGGCGCCCTTGACCAGATTATCGATTACTGCCAGTACAATATACTTATTGCTCTCGGCCAGGTAGTGCACCGCAACACGGCAATGATTGGCACCTTTTACCGAGCGGGTCTCTGGATGGGACCCGGCAGGCATGACGTCGACGAAAGGCTCGTCTTGATAGAATTCCTCAAATGTTTTCTGCACGTTGCTACCAGCGCTCTGGGCATTGGCGTAAACAGTTGCATATAATCCGCGAATCATCGGCATCAGGTGTGGAGTAAAGACCAGATCAGCCTGGGGGTCCACAGTCTGCAATACAGCCTTGATCTCGGGTAAGTGACGGTGTCCGCCGACACCGTAGGCCTTAACTGATTCGCTCACTTCGCAAAAAGCACGCGCGATACTTTCACCCCTGCCCGCACCGCTCACTCCCGACTTGCAATCAGCGATGATTGAGGCGGGATCAATCATTTCATGTTTTAACAACGGCAACAGCGCGAGGATAACCGCGGTCGGATAACAACCAGGATTAGCCACCAGGCTCGCGGACCTAATGGATTCTCGATTTAATTCCGGCAAACCGTAAACCGCCTGCTCCACCAATGGCGGACAGGCATGGGTCGCTCCATACCACTTTTCCCAGATCGCAATGTCTTTTATTCTGAAGTCAGCGGCAAGATCGATCAGCTTGATACCGGCGCCCAGCAGTGCTTCTGCCTGGGTCATGGCAATGGTGTTCGGGGTCGCAAAAAATACCAGGTCGCAGTTTTTATAGGAATCCACACCGGGCTCGGTATAAGCCAGCTTCACCTTTCCTCGAAGATTCGGAAACATCTCTGCAACCAGCGTGCCGGCATTGGAGCGAGATGTAATTACTTTGACGTTGACTTCGGGGTGCGCCGTGAGCAGTCGCATGAGTTCGACCCCGGTATATCCGGTGCCGCCAACGATACCAATATTTACCATGTTAAAGCTATGTCTTTGTGGTTAAAATAAACGCAGCATTATACATAGATCATCTCACCAAAAACGAAATACAGGCAATTCCATTGTCCCAATCAGAAATATCCCAAACTGGATTAAAAATGAGGGTGGTTGTTAATCGCCAGCTCAGCCTTTGATCTGGGTTAAGGCTTTGCATTTGTTTTTTATGGTGGCCTGGTTTGCCGGACTATTCTACCTGCCCCGATTATTCGTCAATCACGCCATGGCCGAGGATGAGTCTGTACGAAACCGCCTTGCTGTAATGGAAATCAGGCTCTATCGGTTTATAACCCCCTGGATGGTCCTGACCCTGATATTCGGCACCTGGCTACTGATCGATTATGCCTGGCTGGCATATGCGCATATGCTCTGGCTTAAACTGAAACTGGCTTTGACGATCATTCTGGTAGGCTATCATTTTTATTGCGGCAAAATTATCAAGCAATTGGCCGCAAATAACTGTACGCGAAATCATGTCTGGTTTCGCTGGTTCAATGAATTCCCGGTATTGATCCTGGCCGTAGTGATTATTCTCGCGGTAGTTAAACCTTTTTAAGCAGCCGAGGGTGCCTACTTGCCGGCGCGAATAAATCCCCCTAGACCCTTTTCCTCCAGTTTACTGGTATAAAACTCGCGTATATCATCTGCATCAGTCATCGATACTGCCTCTTTAAAATACTCCGACAATTCAGTCAGGCTAACCGACTTGATAACCTTTTTGGCTCGCAGCAGGCTACCTACGCTCATCGATAAATTCCTAATTCCCAAACCCAATAGCGCCATCACGCCAAGCGGGTCGCCTGCCAGTTCGCCGCAGACGCTCACCGGTGTATTCATTCGCCGCGCACCTTCCACGATATGCAGCATCGCCTTCAATACAGCCGGATGCAGTGACGAGAACAACTCGGCAACATTTTCATTATTTCGATCGACAGCGAGCAAATACTGTGTCAGGTCATTGGTACCAATCGATACAAAGTCCACCAGATGACAAATATCCTCAATCTGGAATACCGCGGAAGGCACCTCGATCATCGCGCCAACCGGCGGGAATTCAATAGCTTGTCCAATTTCGTCCTCGATCTCGTCCTTGACGCGATGGATCAGTATCAGAGAATCATCCAGTTCACGCTGTCCACTAATCATTGGTAATAGTATTTGCAAATTGTCGTTACCGATATTTGCCCTCATCATCGCCCGAACCTGGGTGATAAAAATCTCGGGATGATCGAGCGTTATTCGTATCCCCCGCCAACCGAGAAATGGATTTGCTTCCTTAATCGGAAAGTAACTCAGGGGTTTATCACCCCCGACATCCAGTGTTCTTAATACAACCGGCTTACCCTTAAAAGTCTGCAATACGTTGCTATATATGTGGAACTGTTCCTCCTCACTCGGGAATCGATCGCGAATCTGGAATGGAATTTCAGTGCGGTACAGACCAACCCCTTCGGCACCGCTGCGTAACGACGGAGTATGGTCGGCCATCAACCCGGAATTGACATGTAAGGAAATATGACAACCGTCGAGCGTCACGGCGGCTTCGTTCTTGAGACTGAGTAAATCCTGCTCAATCGCAGCTTCTTCTTCAAAATAAGTGTTGTACTCCGACAACAGACTGTCACTCGGGTCGATATATGCACTACCCCCGTAGCCATCGACGATGACCCTCAAACCATCCATTTGTTTGACCGGCAAATTTGGCACACCCATCACCGCGGGTATACCGAGCGCATGTGCCAGAATCGCAACATGTGAAGCACCACTACCATGTGCGGAAACGATAGCTGACAAACAATCGGGCGGCACATCAGCCAGATCGGTAGCGGAAATTTCGTCGCCAACCAGAATAGTGCTATCGGGGAAATTTATATATGGACTTTGTTCGAGCATCAAATTACGCAGCACTCGACGCCCCAGATCACGAATGTCGTTCGCCCTTTCGGCCAGGTACTCGTCTTCCATCGCCTCGAAAACACGCGCATGGTCTTCCACCGTATCGCGCCAGCTCGCCGGCGCCCAGTTACCCGCGTCAATGCGGTTGATGGTATCGTCAATTAACGAACCACTACCCAACATTTGTGCATAGGCAAGAAACAACGCGCATTCTTCTTCGGGTAACGAAGCACGCATACGCTCAGCCTGTTGTATCAAATCATTTTGTACGTTTTGAATGGCGTCTTTAAAACCCTTGATTTCAGGCTGCTTATCAGTGATCTTTTTATCCGGCACAGACTCCAGATTGGAGCCTCGATTGAGTACGATGGCTTCACCAATCGCCATGCCCGGAGCACCTGCCACACCCCGAACGACAATTGTCTTCCGGTCTTTATTATGTTCGCCAATATGCTTGAAACGTCCGTGACTCTCGGCATGTTCGATCGATGTTGCAAGTTGCGATGCGAGAGTCGATAAAAAGGCTTCATCGTCAGCATTAAAGGCCCGTTCTGCCCTTTGTATCGCAATTACACCCTGTACCTTGCGGTGCGTGATTATCGGCACCCCGAGATAAATCGGAAACGCGTCCTCGCCCGAATTTGGCACCAGAATAAAGTTTTTATGGTCTATCGCATTCACCAGGTTGATAGATTCTGCCCGGTCGGCGACCACTCCAATCAAACCTTCGCCAAACCGGCGTCTAACATGACCGACAATGTCGGGATTCAGACCATAGCTTGATTTTAGTATCAGTATTGACGGGTCATCCTTTGAAACCAGGAAAATAGTGCAGGCATCGGCTATCAGGTCCTTAATCAGTCTTTCCGCTATCAAATCGAGCGCATGCTGGATATCAGGCGCACGATTAACTTCCTGAACAATTCGCTGCAGGCGGTAAATCATCGATGGCACTGAACGATCCCCTCTTGCACGTTAAAATTTCCTCGGTTGTTGCTGTTTTCAGCGCTGTGAGTTTGTGTTTGCTGCGGGTACACCTGACCTTACCCGCGATCCACAGACGACTGCTTCAGGTTGATCTCCGCGAATTTCTGCCGCTGCTGTTGTTGGTTTTAGCCGGCAGGAGAGGGCTTATTAATATCTGAT
>Ga0114948_10001335_pt1 | contig 10606 bp, 12 predicted proteins | sample CR04metaG_FD_83877 | JGI IMG/M metagenome (GOLD analysis project Ga0114948, IMG submission 83877) | Deep subsurface microbial communities from Mariana Trench to uncover new lineages of life (NeLLi) - CR04 metaG | ecosystem: Environmental > Aquatic > Marine > Ocean trench > Sediment | place...
AAATAGGCGGTTTGGGGAGCGGGCAGTACCACCGCCGGCATTCCTGCCATCCAATTGACCGCGCATTTTTCCAACATACCCCATACAGGGAAATTAAAGGCATTGATATGTACGGCTACCCCAAGTCTTGGTACCATGATGTGGTGTGCCATAAAGCGACCACCACGAGAAAGATCGATAGGATCCCCTTCCACATGATAGGACTGATCAGGAAACAATTTCCGTAGAGAAGCATTCGCAAATAAATTTCCGAATCCGCCTTCAATATCTATCCAACTGTCAACACGTGTCGCACCCGTACGGTAGCTTAATTCATAAAATGGATCTTTGTGCTTAACGAGATACATCGCCAATTTCTTCAGCATTAAACCACGTTGCTGGAAGGTCATTTTGCGAAGGGTCTCTCCCTTTTCTCTTCCATATTGAAGAATTCCGGGCACATCCAAACCTTCCGTAGTCACACTCGTGAAATGTTCACCACTAACCGAATCCAAAATAGGGGTTCCATCTCCTGTTCCATCAATCCATTTTCCCTGTATGTAATGTTGTGTTTTGTTCATTTTAAGCTCTTACATTAATTATTTGTCCGTTAACCTTGCCTTCCACACTCTTCACATATCCGTTTACCACTTTATCCATTCCCACGGCATCGTAACCCGGGAAATAGTCCTTATATTTTTCATACGCATCTGCTACCAATCCAGCCGACACTGCATTGACCCTTACTCCATCCAATTCCAGGGCCACGGCTCTCACAAAGCTGTGAATCCCCCCATTGACCATGGCGGCACTCGTTGTCATATCCACTGGATCGTCGGCCAGGATCCCGGTAGTAAGGGTGATGGAACCCCCTTTATTGATGAAGTTCCTGCCGATCCGCACCAAATTCACCTGACCCATTAGCTTGCTTTTGATACCGATATAGAAATCTTCTTCGGAAAGGTTCTCAAACCTGTCCCATTTGGCTTCTCCCGAAACATTTACGATGGCATCAAGCTTACCAATCTGATTCAATGCTCTTTCAATAGAAGAAGCATCTGAAATATCTACTTGCACATCGCCGGAGTTTCTTCCACCCACGATCACCTCATGTTTGTCAGCCAATCTCGCTGTCACTCTTTTACCTATGGTTCCCGCTCCGCCTATGATAAAGATCTTCATTACAACGAATTATAAATTCACATTTTCAATAATAACTGAATAGCCTTGCCCAACACCCACACACATGGTAATAAGCGCATATCGCTTCCCGGTTTCCTGAAGTTCCAAAGCGGCGGAATACGTAATTCTCGCTCCCGTAACTCCTAGTGGATGCCCGATCGCGATCGCACCTCCATTTGGGTTAATACGTGGATCATTATCTGTTAGTCCCCATTCCCTGATACACGCTAATGCCTGTGATGCAAAGGCTTCATTGAGTTCTATTACGCTCATATCATGCATTGTTAGGCCTGCTTTTTCCAAGGCTTTATTGGAAGCCCGAACCGGACCAATTCCCATAATTCGAGGTTCAACCCCACCTACAGCTGAGCTCACAATTCGAGCCATAGGTGTTAAATCGTATTTTTTTACAGCTTCTTCTGAAGCAATGATGGTAGCGGCGGCTCCGTCATTCAATCCTGAAGCATTTCCGGCGGTCACACTTCCACCCTCTTTTTTAAAAGCGGGACGTAATTTTGCTAAAATCTCTTCGGTGGTTCCCGGTTTGATGAATTCATCATCGGTAAAGATAATTGGATCTTTCTTTCGTTGAGGAATCTCAACCGCAACAATTTCCTTTGACAATCTTCCATTTTTCCTGGCCTCGGTGGCTTTCATCTGACTCCAATAGGCAAACGCATCCTGGTCCTTACGAGTGATATTGTATTTCTCCACCAGGTTTTCAGCTGTATTTCCCATCTCCTCGGTGCCATACATCGTTTCCATTTTTGGATTGATAAATCGCCACCCAAAACTCGAATCATACATTTTTGAATCATTTCCGAAAGCAGAGGAAGGTTTCGCGATGATATAGGGCCCACGGGTCATGTTCTCCACTCCTCCCGAGATAAACAAATCACCATCTCCCGATTTAATAGCCCGATTGGCATGGATGATAGCACTGAGTCCGCTGCTGCACAGTCTGTTGACTGTTTCACCGGGAATGGTGAAAGGCAGTCCTGCCAGCAGCAGCGCCATACGGGCAACATTTCTATTATCCTCTCCCGCCTGATTGGCACAACCCATGATCACGTCGTCATAGGCCTCTTTTGGAATGTTCGGATTTTTCGCGACCAACTCTTTGATCACAAGAGCGCCTAGATCATCTGTTCTAAGAGTGCTAAGCGTCCCTTTGTAATTTCCTATGGGCGTTCGTACGCCGTCTATGATGTATGCTTCTTTCACAATCAAAAATATTAAACGTAAAATCTAAAAGGTTAAAGTCTCAGTTCTACTTTTAGGTTTCAAATTTTTCAGTTCTAAATTTATTCCACCCAGTCTTTATTCGTTCTATAGACAACACCTTTAAAAAGTGCCACCAATTCATCACCTCGTTTAACTTCTATAATGTTGAATCCAACTTTATTACTAACTTTTTCTATGACTGATTCCGCGATCAGGTAATCACCTTCCTTCAATGGTTCCATATGATTGATGGACGTCTCAATGGAAACCGCGTACTTACCATGGGTATTGGCAGCAAAGCTAAAAGCTGTATCGGCCAGCGAATAGCTTATCCCACCATGTGCCTTATTCATGCCATTCAACATTTCCTTACGAACCGTCATCGCCACCTTACATCTGCCTAATTCGCACTCTAAAATTTCAATTCCCAACCAGGTACTGAACGGATCTTCGGAAAGCATTTTATATGGTATTCGAGTTCCTTCCATTTAAAAGAAAGTTTTTTGTTCTCTATTCATCTTCCGAAGTAACGGAGAACAACGATATCGGTCTTCATGATACTCATTATACAATTCATCCAGCTTCGAGACACACCAATCGATACCCTTTTCGTCCGCCCAAGCCAATAGCCCTTTTGGATAATTCACCCCTTTGGTCATGGCGTTATCTATATCCCCTGCTGAAGCGATGTTCAAATACAAGGCGTCTGCCGCCTCGTTGATGAGCATGGCCAGAACTCTATCGAAAATCAACTTCGCTAGTTTTGAATCTTCTTTTGGTTTAGGTCTTTCTGCTTCCTCACTATAATCATAATATCCCTTCCCACTTTTCCTGCCCAAATATCCGGCTTCGGCGAAACGCTTTTGAGTCAATGCAGGCTTATATCTTGGATCATAATAGAAGGCCTTGAATACGGATTCGGTCACTGCATAGTTCACGTCATTTCCTATAAAATCCATCAACTCAAAGGGTCCCATTCTAAAGCCTCCAAGAGATTTTAACGCCCAATCGATCGTGGCGAAATCGGCAATGCCTTCTTCATAGATCCGCAAGGATTCACCATAAAATGGCCGTGCTACTCTATTTACAATAAAGCCCGGAGTGTCCTTGGCTACCGCGACAATTTTACCCCAGTCCTCAACGGTTTTTACAGAAGCGTTTAGGGTGGCTGAAGAAGTTTGTATGGCCGGAATCACCTCTACCAACTTCATCAATGGTGCCGGATTGAAAAAGTGAATCCCAACACATCGCTCCGGTTTTTTAAGAGCCGATGCTATAGAGGCGATCGACAAAGAAGATGTGTTCGAGGCTATAATACAATCACTGGCCACATAGCTCTCTAACTCATTGAAAACATTTTGCTTTATCTCCAGGTTTTCGATAATAGCCTCAACTGTTAGATTTGAATCCTCCAGATCCTCCAATGAATCCACATATTGAATATTCCCTTGAATTCTGGACTTCTCGGCCTCATCAATACGTTCTTTCTCTACCAACCGACTCATTATTTTCTCCAAAGAAGCTTTTGCAGTATCTAATGCTTCGGCCTTGGTGTCGTATATTTTCACGGTGCAACCGGCTGTGGCAGCTACTTGCGCAATGCCGCTTCCCATGGTACCGGAGCCTATTATTCCTATATTCATTTGATTAACGATTGGATATTAACGACTGTTGATTTTTGAAGTTGTTTCTCATACTATTTCAATTTAGCTGTCGCCTTTTTATTACTCGCTACAAAAATTGAAATTAACTCATCATTTTCTGATATCAATTTGTCCACTTTTTGATTATCTAAATCTAAAGAAGCTCCTTTTTGTGTTTTCATATTTATTAGTTTTCAAATCAGAAATCATTAATCATCGATCATTTTTCATTTCCCTTTAAAATTTGGTTTTCTTTTTTCTACAAATGCGGCAACCCCTTCTTTATAATCGTCACTTTGTGCTGCTTCTATTTGATATTTCGCTTCTAATTCGAGTTGGGATCTAAGATCATTCGACATGGATTCATTCAACAGTCGCTTAGTCATCCCAAGGGCCTTGGTGGGCATCTGTGCTAAGCATTCTGCCAAGACCTGAACCTCCGCCTCAAATTCTTCCGAAGAAAAAACCTTATATACCATTCCCAATTTCTCGGCTTCTTTTGCCGAAATTTTATCGCCTAATAACATCAAGGCCGAAGCTTTCTGAAATCCGATTATCCTGGGAAGTATGAACGTTCCACCATTGTCGGGAATCAATCCTATTTTGCTAAACGCCTGAATGAAACTAGCTCTTTCCGACGCCACAACCACATCGCACATCAGGGCAATATTGGCACCTGCACCGGCAGCGACTCCATTCACAGCTGCTATGATAGGTTTTTCAATACTTCTTATTCTACTTATAATTGGATTGTAATGCTCCTCGAGTATTTTTTTAAAACCCGGGTTGAGTTCCGGGGTGGTCACTTCCTTAAGATCCTGTCCCGCACAAAATGCTTTCCCACTTCCCTTTATTACAATTACCCTTACTTCATCGTTGGTTTCACAAGCGTCCAACCGAGCTTGAAGTGATAATGCCATTTCACGATTAAAGCTATTGAAAACTTCAGGACGGTTAAGGGTTATCCACGCCGTATTATTTTTAATTCTAAGTTCAATTGAATTATTGCTCATACCTGTGTTACTATTATCCTATTACTACTTCAAACATTTGAAGTAGTCAAACGGTTCCTGACAATCATCACATTTAAACAATGCTTTGCAAGCCGTAGAACCAAACTGACTCACCACATGGGTATTCGTACTACCGCAATTGGTGCACTTCACTAATTTTTTATTTCCGAGAAGAGCCTCTTTATCAGCGATGGCATCCAACGGGGCCGCAATTCCGTAGGATTCTAATTTAATCGTTCCCGCTTCACTCATCCAATCCGTGGTCCATGCCGGAGCTAACACTAACTCGACAATCGCTGTTTTACCTTTTTCTGAAAAAGCCTTTTTCAGATCATCGCTGATGACATCCATGGCCGGACAGCCGGAATAAGTAGGTGTTAGTTTAATTTTTACAACACCACCTTCCTGAATCGCTTCCCGAATCACTCCCATATCCAGCACAGACAATACCGGAATCTCGGGATCTGAAACAGATTCCAGAATTGGTACAAGTGAAATATCGATATTTGGTTGTAAGTCGACGGTCATTACCACTTCATATTAGGATAGGTGCGTTGCATATATTGTAGATCTGCTAAAATGTAACCCATGTGCTCGGTATGGATTCCTTTCTTGCCACCACTCGTAAAATACTTATTTTCCGGTACCGTAATCGTTGCTTCATTTAAAATTTCTGAAACTTCCTGATAATAAGCTTCCTTGAAGTTTGACACATCGACACCAATCCCTTCGTATATCATCGCCTTATCCGCTTTCGTTAATTGAAAAAGTTCGTCCGTATAGCGCCACAAATCATCGATAGCTTCCTGCATTTTTTGATGGCTTTCAGCTGTCCCATCCCCCAGTCGCTTCATCCAATCACCGGAAAAACGTTTATGATAAGTCACTTCTTTAATTCCCTTATCAGCGATGGCCGCAAGAGTTATATCGCTACTATTTTGAAGGCCTTCCAACAGCAATAAATGATACACGTCGAACAAAAACTGACGCCCCATCACATATCCAAAATGGGTATTGGGTTGTTCTACAAGTAATACATTAAAGTAATTTCTCTCGGTACGCATATAAGCCACATCATCTTCGGCTTTACCATCTCCCACCAAAAGGGCTGCATATTGAAAGTAACTTCGGGTTTGCCCGAATAGATCCAGGGCAATATTGGTTAAGGCGATATCAGTTTCCAGAGCCGGGCCGTGACCACAGAGCTCACCTAAGCGTTGACCTAATATTAACGTATTATCGGCAATCCCCAGAATATAGTTATACAGATTATTATTATTCATAATTTAAAATCATAAACTTCTTGGCCAACGAGAATTTACATATGTTTTAACTCGTCGGGCAGTTTATAGAAAGTGGGGTGCCTGTACACTTTGCTTTTTGCTGGCTCGAACAACTCACCATTTTCAGAGGGATTGGAGGCTGTGATATATTTACTCTCAACCACCCAAATACTCACACCCTCATTCCGACGGGTATAAACATCGCGCGCATTCTCTAAAGCCATAACTGCATCTGTCGCATGAAGGCTTCCAAAATGACGATGCTCCAGTCCGTTCTTAGATCGAACGAATACTTCCCATAAAGGCCAATCTTTTTTCATAATCTTTACCTGCAAAGGCGGGTATCTTTAAGTTAATACTAATTATAACAGGACATCCACCACAACATCCCCTTCAAAGGGGAGGAAAGGTTATCCCACATCCTTTAATTTTTTATCGTGCTGCTTTTCAGCGTATGCCATGGCTGCATCCCGAACCCAATTTCCTTCTTCCCAAGCACTTACTCGCGCATCCATTCGTTCTTTATTACAAGGGCCATGGCCTTTTACCACCTGCCAAAACTCATCCCAATCTATTTCCCCAAAGTCGTATTGCTTTTTCTCTTCATTCCATTTTAAATCCGGATCCGGAATAGTGATCCCTAAAATTTCTGCCTGTGGAACCGTTTGATCAATGAATTGCTGGCGAAGTTCATCATTGGTTTTTCGTTTCAGCTTCCATTTCATCGACTGCTCTGTATTCGGAGACTCTGCATCTATGGGTCCGAACATCATCAAACTAGGCCACCACCACCTGTTAAGAGCATCCTGTGCCATCGCCTTTTGTTCTTGTGTTCCTCGACATAATGTTAACAAGATCTCATAGCCCTGTCTTTGATGAAAACTTTCTTCTTTACAAATACGCACCATGGCTCTGGCATAAGGGCCAAATGACGTACTGCACAGGGCCACCTGATTAATAATAGCCGCACCATCGACCAACCATCCTATCGTGCCCATATCCGCCCAGGTAACCGCAGGATAATTAAAGATGGAAGAATACTTTGCCTTGCCGGAATGCAATTGTTCATACATCTCCTCACGGGAAATACCAAGGGTCTCGGCTGCCGAATACAGGTACAATCCATGTCCTGCTTCATCCTGAACCTTTGCCAGTAATGCCACCTTACGCCGTAATGAAGGTGCTCGTGTTATCCAGTTTCCCTCCGGTAACATCCCGACGACTTCGGAGTGCGCGTGCTGGGAGATCTGACGAATATTCGATTTTCTATATTTCTCCGGCATCCAATCTTTCGGTTCTATTTTTTCGTCGCGAGCAATACGAGCTTCAAAGATCTCTTCCAAATTTTTTATTTCATTTTCTGTCATCCTATTGCTATTTTAAACGTCGTAGTCTAATTTCACTTTTTCCGATGTCGGAACAGATTGGCAACTCAACACAAAGTTTTGGGCCACCTCACGTGGTTCTAAGGCATAATTTTTTTTCATCTCCACAGTACCATCTAAAATCTGACATTTGCAAGTACTGCATACACCTCCTTTACAGGCAAAAGGCAGATCGGCACCAGCTCCCAACGCAGCGTCGAGAATATTATCGTAATCGCTGGTCATAGTAAAATGGAACTCCTTTCCGCCATCGACGATTGTTATTTCAACTCCTTCAACATTCTGTTGAGCGAGACGCTCGGCGCGTAATTTATCTTCTTCTGAAAGTCCGCTTACAAATAATTCAAAATGAATTAGTTCCTTAGACAATCCTGCATTTACTAAATACTCACTTACGTAATTGACCATGTCTTCCGGGCCACACAAAAAAACTTCATTTGTATCGGGAATGTCGATAAAAGTTTCTGTTAAAACCTTCATCTTTTCATCATCAAAACGCCCATTGAACAAGTCAATATCCCTTTTTTCTTTGGTCAAGAAATAATAGATCTCGAACCTTCCGAAATAGGTATTGCGAAGTTGCTCCAATTCTTCTTTAAAGATAATAGATTTTGCTGTCCGATTCACATAGAAGAGCTTACAAGTGGAGTTTGGTTCCAATGCTAGGTGGGTTTTTATCATTGACAATATGGGGGTCACACCACTACCCGCAGCAAAAAATAGATAATTCTTTGTATTAACTCGATCTGTTGAGACTCCAAATGTACCACTAGGTGGCATAATTTCCAGGGTATCCCCGGTATGTAAACTATTGTTTACGTAAGTAGAAAATTTTCCTTCAGGTAATAGCTTAACAGCGACTTTCCATTCACTTTCTATCGGGCTGGAACAAAGACTGTAAGATCGACGCACATCTTCACCGTCAATATCGGCTTTTAGGGTTAAATGTTGTCCTTGCCGGAACTGGAATTCTTCCAAAAGAGGTCCAGGTATATCGAAAGTAACAACCGAGCAGTCGTTTGTCTCTTTATAGATGTCTTTTACTTTTATTTTGTGAAATGTAGCCACAATAATTCTCAAATTAGTACAAAACTAACGATTGTTAGTTAGATTTGCAAAATTAGTTCATTTCACGATCCCGTTCAGCAGAACCGCCAGCATATCTCTCTTTAGCACATTAACGTCAAGCTTACCTCGTTTTTGATACCATAAATACAATGTTCTCAATGTAGAAAGAATGGAGAAAAGAATTACTTCAGGATGTCTCGGTTGGATCTCACTGGCTTTAATGCCTTGTTTTATAATCTTCCGGAAGTCCTCTTCATACTTCTCGCGCATCGAGACAAAATTTTCGAGATCCTTACCTTCCAGGTGCATCCAATCATTGTTGAGAGCTGCTAATGCTTCGGAATTATTGACCGTAATATCAATATGTAACTCGATGATCTTTTCTATCTTATGTAAGGGTGAGGTCTCAGTATCCAAAACTCCCGCCATTCCTGTAGTAAAATTACGGGCCAACTCCAAGATCAAAATGGACAAGATCTCCTGCTTGCTTTCAATGTGGTTGTACAAACTGGCAGCCTTCATTCCCATGGCCAAAGCGATGTCCCTTACAGATACTGCGCTGTATCCCTTTTCTTTAAAAAGTTGGGAAGCCACATCGATGATTTCTTCTTTTCTGGAAGTGATCTTCATGAAGATGCAATTTACATAATTCGATAAGAATTATTGATCAAAACCACGGCTGAATAGCCAAACACCTTTCTATATCTCCCACTACGTTGTCGCGAATTATCCATCTTCATTTGTAGGTTCTTCAGATAAGTTGCTACTTTTGAAGCTCCATGGAGCAGAAAATTGAGACCAATGCGCTGATCGATCGTTTGCCACCCCATTTAAGGCAATACATCAAGCCACAAAATTATGAGCAATACACATACATCAACCAGGCTGTATGGCGCTATGTAATGCGTAAAAATGTGGATTATTTAAATCGGGTGGCGCATGAGAGTTATGTTGACGGCCTCAAAAAAACCGGTATTTCCATAGACAAAATCCCATCTATGTATGGGATGAACCGTATTCTGAAGGAAATAGGTTGGGCGGCTGTAGCAGTGGACGGTTTTATTCCACCAAACGCTTTTATGGAATTCCAGGCTTATAAGGTCCTGGTGATCGCCAGTGATATCAGGCAGTTGGAAAATATTGAATACACGCCTGCTCCGGACATTATCCACGAGGGTGCCGGACATGCACCCATCATTGCAAGTCCCGATTATGCTGAATATTTACGTCGCTTCGGAGAAGTGGGTGCCAAAGCTATATCCAGTGCACATGACATTGAAATGTATGAGGCAGTTCGGGAGCTATCCATTTTAAAGGAGGCCGAAGGCATTTCTCAGGAACAGATAAATGAGGCTGAGGGGCGCGTGACCGAATTACAGAACAAAGAAGTCGTAGTTTCCGAAATATCCCTGATCAGGAACTTACATTGGTGGACCGTAGAATATGGATTGGTAGGTTCAATCGAAGATCCGAAAATTTATGGTGCCGGACTTCTATCTTCCATTGGAGAAAGTGAGTGGTGTATGAAAGATGAAGTTAAAAAGATTCCTTATTCCATCGATGCCGCCTACCAAAATTTTGACATTACCAAACCTCAACCCCAACTTTATGTGACTCCGGATTTTGCCTATTTGCAGGAAGTTTTGGAAGAATTTGCCAATACCATGGCGGTACGTAAAGGTGGCTGGCGGGGTTTGAATAAACTGATAGAGTCCAAGCAATTGGGGACTATTGAAATCAGTACCGGATTACAGATAAGCGGTGTCTTCACACGTCTTATTAAAAATGAAGATAACGAAGTTGTATATTTTGAAACCGAAGGTGAAACC
>Ga0114948_10001336_pt1 | contig 10605 bp, 8 predicted proteins | sample CR04metaG_FD_83877 | JGI IMG/M metagenome (GOLD analysis project Ga0114948, IMG submission 83877) | Deep subsurface microbial communities from Mariana Trench to uncover new lineages of life (NeLLi) - CR04 metaG | ecosystem: Environmental > Aquatic > Marine > Ocean trench > Sediment | place...
CCTTCGGGAGGCGAGGGGCTTGCTTTCCGCGCAAGGCATCGAGTCATCGCCATTGGAAGCGGAACTGCTCCTGAGGCAGGTTCTGGAGGTCCGGAAAGAAGACCTCATTCTTCATTCAGATGAAGCATTGACGGAACTTCAGGAAGAACATTTCCGGCAACTCGTTCAGCGCCGTTGCCGGAAGGAACCGCTGGCCTACATCACCGGCCGCCGGGAGTTCTGGTCGCTGGACTTCACCGTGAACCCGAACGTTTTGATCCCCCGACCGGAAACCGAGGGGCTGATCGAGCGGATGCTGGAGCTGGCCGGAGGCGGGGCCCGTGACGCGGCTCTGCGTGTTCTGGATGTAGGAACCGGGTCGGGCATCCTCGCGGTGGTTGCCGCCCTAGAGTTTCCGCAGGCTTGGATTACGGCGGTGGATTGCTCGGCGGATGCCTTGGCCGTGACGCGGGACAACGCGCTTCGGCATCAGGTGGCGGAACGGATCGAATTGTTGCTGATGGATATGATGAAACCCTGGAACCTGAAAGACAGCGGTCCGTATGACTTTATTCTTTCCAATCCCCCTTACATCCCTTCCCAGGAAATGGAGCGCCTCATGCCCGACGTCCGCGATTACGAACCCCGGGCCGCGCTGGAGGGCGGGCTGGACGGCCTGGCCTGTTACCGGCGTCTCATTCCCAATGCGTTCGATTATTTAAAACCGGAAGGTCATTTGATTGTCGAAGTGGGGGATGGCCAGGCCGAGCCCGTGGCGCAGAAGCTTCAAGCTCACAGCGGGTTTGAGGAAATTAAAATCATTCAGGATTTGAGCGGAAAGGGCCGCGTGGTTTCCGCGAAGAGGGCGCATGGATAGAATTATCGTGGAAGGCGGCCACCGGTTGCAGGGCCAGGTCACCATTAGCGGCGCCAAGAACGCGGTTTTGCCGGTGCTGGCGGCGACGTTGCTGACCGCAGGGCGAAATGAAATCCACAACGTGCCGGGGGTGCGTGACGTGACCACCATGCTCCATCTCGTACAGGAGCTGGGCGCGGTGGGCGATCATATTAAAGGGGACCGCGTGACGCTGGACACCGCCGGCGTCAACAACCCCGTCGCGCCGTACGATCTGGTGTCCACCATGCGCGCGTCGTGCCTCGTGCTGGGACCCTTGCTGGCGCGGCTGGGCGAGGCCAAAGTGTCCCTGCCCGGCGGGTGCGCCATCGGCGCGCGGCCGATCGACCTGCACATCAAGGGCCTGGAAGCGCTAGGCGCAGATATCACGCTGGAGAAGGGATATGTACACGGCATCGCCAAACAATTGAAAGGAACACATCATATTTTCGATTCGGTGACGGTCACCGGCACCATGAACGTCATGATGGCGGCGGTTCTGGCCGAGGGAGAAACGATACTGGAAAATTGCGCGAGAGAACCGGAAGTGGGTTTTCTGGCCGAGGTGTTGAATGCTTCCGGCGCGAAGATTGAAGGCGCCGGGTCCGACAAGATCGTCATTCAGGGCGTGACCTCGCTCAAACCGATCAATTGCCGGATTCTACCGGACCGGATTGAGGCGGCGACCTATATGATCGCCGCGGCGATCACCGGCGGCGATGTGGAAGTCCTGAATTGCAACCCGTCCCATCTGGAGGCCATTAACCGGAAACTTCGCGAGGCCGGGGTCGGTCTTGAGGAAAGAGACAACTCCCTCCGGGTTCAGGGCAATGGCGAATTGTTGCCGGTGCATATCCGGACGCATCCTTATCCCGGTTTTGCTACGGATGTGCAGGCGCAGTTCATGACGCTGATGACCCTCGCCAAGGGCCGGAGCCTGATCACCGAAACGGTGTTCGAAAACCGGTTCATGCACGTGGCGGAACTCAAGCGCATGGGGGCGGATATCGTCATCGAAGGCCACACGGCAATGGTCACCGGGGTGGAGCAATTGAGCGGCGCTCCGGTGATGGCCACCGATCTTCGGGCCAGCGCCTGTCTCGTTCTGGCCGGGCTGGTCGCAGACCGGGACACGGTGGTTTCGCGGGTCTATCATATCGACCGGGGATACCAGGACATGGACAAAAAGTTATCCCAACTGGGAGCGGCCATCCGCCGGGTCAGATAGCCGGTTCCAGCCGGTCAGAGGGGCGCCGCGAAGGGGCAACAGGGGATGCGCTATGGACCATCCGATCCGTCTTGACGAACTGGATCTGAATCATATTCTATTATGGATGCCGCACTGGCTGGGCGACGTGGTGTTCGTGCTGCCCACGGTGCAGGCGATCCGCGCCTGCCGGCCCGATGTGCGGATCACCGCGGTGGCGCATCCTCCCGCTCATGAATTTCTGCGGCACCATCCCGCCCTCGATTCGGTCATTAAAATTCCATTCTCCCCGAAAGATGGTTTCTGGTCGGGCTGCCAGTTTGCGCGGGGTCTGCGAAAATATCAATTCGACCTGGCGGTGGTGTTTCCCAATTCGTTTCGCAGTACGGTGCTGGCCTGGCTGTCTGGAGCGAACATTCGGATCGGATACCCAACGGAAGGCCGCGGGTTTTTGTTGACGCATCCGGTGGCGAAACGAAAGGATTCGAAATCCGTTCACGCCATCGACTACTATTCCGGAATCGTATCCTGCCTGGGAATCGATCGGGTGGAAAAAACGTTCGACCCGGTGGTTTCAAAGGAAGAGGTGGAACAGCAGGCGGAATGGCTTTTGCAACAGGGCATCGCTCCCGGCGATCTCCTGGTGGCGGTTCAGCCCGGAGCGTCCAAACCGGAAAAGCGATGGCACGTGGAGCGGTTCGGCATTTTATGCCAGAGCCTGATCAAGCAACGCGGCGCTAAAATTCTTCTGCTGGGGAGCGCGGCGGAAGCGGAGTTGATCGAGCAGGTGCGGCAATACTGTCCGCGGGAGCATTCCCTGCTGGTCGCCGGACAGAACATGCAGGAGGTGCTGGCCCTGCTCAAAAACTGCACTCTGTTGATCGCCAACGACAGCGGCCTGATGAACCTGGCGGCCATGGTGGGAACCCCCCTGGTGGCCCTGTTCGGTCCGGGCAGTCCCAAAACCACCGATCCCTGCATCGAACCCGCCAAAAAGGAAATCGTCACCAGGAATTTTTCCTGTTCGCCCTGCCGTCACAACTTTTTCAAAGAATGCAAACCCTCTCCCCATAACAAACCGTTTTGCATTGAAGACATCAGCGTCCAAGACGTTTCGGAGGCGGTCGACCGGTTGCTGGTGCGGATTCAAACAGGTTAAGGTGAAGAAAGAGGACTCAGGGATTGAGGTTGGTTTCCGTCACGTCCCAATACGGCTCCAGGTCATAGTAGCCCAGGATGACCTGCTCCCGTTCCAGGGTAACCGAGTTAGGATCGTCGATGGCGGGAGATTGCTGGATGGAATCCCGCCGCCAGGAGGTTCTGACTTTTCCCAACTCATGGCCCTCACAGTGCTTTTTGGGGAACAGCACCATTTTCCCGTCGGTGAATAAAAATCCGCCAATCGTCATAACCAAGTAGCGCGGTTTGTAGGTTTCCGGTTCCACCAACAGGCCCTGAATGCGGGCCACCATTTCGTCGTAGAGATCATACAAATAAAAACCGACGATGCGGTATTCGGGATACAGATGATAGATATTGTCGTCGACGTATAGTAATGGACTGGGAGTCACGAGTTTTCTCGGGTCGCAATGGAACGAAATTCAACTAAAATTAAAGTATAGCAGAGTTTAACTTCCCTTGATATAATCTTAAAGGTGTGGTAAATATTTGAATTGTTTACGGTTACATTTAATCGACGATCGAAATATGAAGCCTTTCAGGAGCGGCCTCCGGAGCCCGGTAATCCTCATGATTTTAGCGCTGTTAGGGATAATGGTGTGTGCGCCCGATTCAGGTTTGGCGAAAATATACAAATACCAGGACGATCAGGGGAAGACCCATTTTACTGACAATCCCAACAGCATCCCCCTGAAATACCGAAAAGAAAACACCCTGAAAAAATTCAGGGGAGTGGTCGACCCGGGCTCTCCGCCGTCGGTGGCCCCCGGGAGGCCGGGTCAGACCGGCACCGGAGGTGATAGAGGCGCGGCGCCGGGAAGCGGTGAGGATCAACCGTTCACCAAACAGGATGAAGCCCTCGTGAAGAAAATCATCAAGGTGTTGCAGAAAGGAGTAGCCCTGGCGAAACGCTATAAAGGAGCCCGGCCCAATGCTTCCAACGGCCGGGGCGCGACCATAGCCATTCAGGGTAATCTCCCCGAGAAGGAAAGCCTGAGCAAGGAGCTGGCGGCCACCAAGGTGAAGGCGCTCAAGCCGGTGCATGCGTTTTTACAAAAAAGCGTGGCGATGGATAAAGAGACGAAGGGCATCGGGGCTGGACTCAAGACCCGGATTGTGGGCATCCTGAACCGCATTCAGGACGAAGGCCGACAGCAGGCCGATCTCATCAAGAAACTGGAAAAGGCGATGAAGGATTCGAAAAAGAAAAAAGCGGAAGCCGAAAAGAAGGAAGCCGCCCAGCAAAAAAATTCCGAAAAATAACCTTTATTCCCTGGCCGCCTTTCCGCCTATTTAAAACTACCGGAACCCATGACAGCCCATACCCCTTGATCATCCGGCACCTCTTGCTTTCCTGAATCAACCCCGCCCCACTATGAATGACATCAACCGGTTTTTTGCAGACTTAAACGGAATCCTCTGGGGCCCCTGGCTGCTGACCCTGCTGGTGGGCACGGGCATCTGGCTGACGATTCAACTACGGGGCATTCAGTTTCGCTTATTACCCTATGCATTGCGTCTCACGTTTTCCCGCGAGCGGGAAGGGGAAGGAGATGTTTCCCATTTTGGCGCGTTGATGATCGCCCTCGCCGCGACCATCGGCAGCGGCAACATCGCCGGCGTGGCCACCGCGATGACCCTCGGCGGACCGGGTGCGGTGGTATGGATGTGGATAGCCGCCCTGTTCGGCATGGCCACCAAATACGCCGAAGCGTTTCTGGCCGTGCGGTACCGGCAGGTCAACCCCCGTGGAGAAATATCCGGCGGGCCCATGTATTACATCGAAACCGGGTTGGGTTGGAAATGGCTGGGGATCTGTTTTGCGGTGTGCGGGGCTGTCGCCGCGTTCGGGATCGGGAACATGGTCCAGGCCAACACCTCAACCCTGGCCCTCGTTAAAGTTTTTTCCATCAACAAAGAAGCGGTCGGCGTCATCCTGGCGGTGTTTACCGGGCTGGTGATCCTGGGCGGCATCCAACGCATCGCCCAGGTCGTTTCCTTTTTTGTTCCCATCATGGTGTTGCTGTATTTTACGGGATCGTTGGTGATCATCCTCGGCAACATAGCGGAATTGCCGGCAGGCCTCGCGCTTTTGTTCAAGCAGGCGATGAGCAACACCGCGGCCAGCGGCGGCTTTGCCGGAGCGACGCTGGCGCAGGCCATTCGGTTCGGTGTGGAACGGGGATTGTTCTCCAACGAATCCGGTCTGGGAAGCGCCCCCATCGTTGCCGCCGCGGCGAAAACCAATCAACCCGCCAAGCAGGCGCTGGTGTCCATGACCGGAACGTTTCTCGATACCATCATCGTGTGTTCGTTGACCGGACTCGTGCTTTCGACCACGGGCGTCTGGAATTCAGGGAAAACCGGCGTCGAGTTGACGCTTCAGGCTTTCAGCGCCGGATTGCCCGGCGAGTGGGGGCAGTGGATCGTCACCCTGAGCGTGGTCACGTTCGCGTTTTCAACCATCCTCGGCTGGTGCTATTACGGCGAAAAATGTTTTGAATATCTGGCCGGTGAACGTTTTATCCCGTTTTACAGGATGACCTGGATCGGAGTCGTCTATGTCGGCGCGGTGAGCGAATTGCAATTTGTCTGGGATTTTTCAGGAGCCATGAATGGGCTGATGGCCGTTCCCAATCTCATCGCCCTGCTGGCGTTGAGCCGCCTCATCGCCCGGGAGACCCGGATCTTTGAACAAGGCATCCGCGATGGCACCATTCATCGCTACGATTGAGAATTTCCGGCTCAATCAAACAGCCGAAAGCGGATGATATACCACATCGCCGCAAAGCCGTCTTTCCATCCGATTTTTTTTCCTTCCGTATAATCCCGCCCGCTATACGAAATGGGAACTTCGTAGATTCTGAATTTTCGTTTGGCGACCTTGCTGGTGAATTCCGGCTCGAACCCGAACCGGTTACATTTGAGGGTCAGGGAATCCAGCACCTTCCGGGTGAACGCCTTGTAACAGGTTTCCATGTCCGTCAGGTTCAGGTTGGTCAGTATGTTGGATAGGGTGGTCAACACCATGTTGCCGAGGTAATGCCAGAAGAACAGCACGCGATGGGGCCCGCCCAGAAACCGCGACCCGTAAACGACGTCCGCCCGCCCGTCCAGAATCGGCTCCAGCAGTTTGCCGTATTCGCGCGGATCGTATTCCAGGTCCGCGTCCTGAATGATGATGATGTCTCCCTTCGCCTCGGCAAACCCGCTGCGGAGCGCGGCGCCCTTGCCCAGGTTTTTGGTGTGCATCAACACCGTATACCCCTCCCGGCCCTGATAGTCCTGGACGATTTCGCGGGTGCCGTCGGTGGAACAGTCGTCCACCAGCACGATTTCCTTTTGGTAGTCGACCGCTTCCACCCGGGTCAGCAGGGTGCGGAGCGTATCTTTTTCGTTGTAAACGGGGATGATGATAGAAAGCTTCACGGGCGCCATCGAAATTCGGTTGATCTGTGAAATCCGGCTAGATTTTCAGTGTAAAGGAAAACCCGGGCGAAGTCTAAAACATTGTAGAGGAAGTGGATAGGGGGTTTTTAAAAAGATATACCCGCATGCGTCAGATGCCGGGTGATGTTGTTTGCCAGCAGGCCGGTGAGGATGCCGGAGATCAAAGAAAAGGTGAGGAACACCGGCAATAAATTGAAAAACGCGCCCTGGTGAATGAATAAATAAAACACGCATATGAAAATCGCGGTGGTGTGGGCATAGGCCGCCGCCACGCTGATGCCCACCAGGCTGAAGGCCCGCCGCCCTTCGCGGTACAACAAACCCATGACGGCGACCGAGGCCAACCCGCCGGCCAGGCTCAGAAAAAAAGTGGGGCTGAGAAACGTTCCGCCCAATACCGAGCCGAGGAGAACACGCAGCAGGGTGACTTCTACCGCCGCCCGGAATCCGAGGAACACCAGAGCGATCAGGGTCATGATGTTCGCGAGGCCCAGTTTGACCCACGGGGTGGGCAAAGGAAGCAGGGCTTCCAACCGGTGCAGGACCACCCCCAACCCGACCAGCAGAGCAATGACCGCCATGCGCCTGTGTGAATTTTGGATGCGTTCCAAAAAATATCCTGACTGCGATTCGCGGAGAAAAGTTTATTTCACGGTAAAAACGTAATCGCCTTTTTTGAAATCGACGTGAATCGTATCGCCGTGCTTGAACTCGCCGTTGATGATCCGCATGGAAATGGAGTTTTCGATTTTTTCTTCGATCAACCGCCTGAGCGGCCGGGCGCCGTACATTTCGCTGAATCCATCCTTGGCCAGTTGGTCTCTCACCTTTTTGGTCACCTCGAGAGTCATGTCGCTTTCCTGCAAGCGCTGGGTCAGGTTATTCAGCATCAGATCCGCGATCTGCCGCACTTGATCCGGTTCCAGCTTATGGAATACGATGAGGTCGTCCAGCCGGTTGATGAATTCCGGCTTGAACAGTTTCTGCACCTCGTTCAATACCATCGACCGCACCTGGTTGTAATCCCGCGATGAATCTTCCACCGCCGCGAATCCGATGCCCTTGGTCTTGCCTTCGGTAATCGATTTGGTGCCGATGTTGGACGTGCCGATGATGATGGCGTTCTTGAAACTGGTGACCCGCCCGTGCGCGTCGGTCAGCCGTCCGTCGTCCATTAACTGCAGAAGAATGTTGAGCACATCTGGATGCGCTTTCTCCAGCTCGTCCAGCAGGATGACGGAATACGGATGCCGCCGAACTTTTTCGGTCAACTGGCCGCCTTCGTCGTAACCGACATAGCCGGGCGGCGAACCAATGATCTTGGACACGGAATGCTTTTCCATATACTCGGACATGTCGAGGCGGATCAGCCGGTTTTCGTCATCCAGCAAAAATTCCGCGAGGGCCTTGGCCAGCTCGGTTTTGCCCACGCCGGTGGGACCGAGAAACAGGAACGACCCGATGGGCCGGTCCTTGTCCTTGAGCCCGGCGCGGTTGCGGCGGATGGCGTTGCTGATGGCAACGATGGCGTTGTCCTGGCCGATCACCCGCTTGTGCAGGTTTTCCTCCATGTTCATGAGCTTTTCGGTTTCCGTCTCACGGATTTTGTTGACTGGGATGCCCGTCCAGGTGGCCACCACGTTGGCGATATCCTCTGCCGTCACCGAATGGTCGACCTGGTTCAAATCCGCGTTCCATTTTACCTTTTCGATGGAAAGCTTTTTGTCGATCGCCAGAACGCCCTGCCTCAGCTGTGCGACTTTTTCAAAATCCTGTCCGTCGAAGGCGTCTTTCTGTTCCTTGATGATTTCGTTGCGTTCCTTTTCCAACTGCTGGATGACCGGCGGCACGTAAATCAGCTCCAGGTGTTTTTTCGCGCCCGCTTCGTCGAGCAGGTCGACCGCCTTGTCCGGAAGCGCCCGGTCGTAAATGTGTTTCTCGGACAACTTCGCGGCGGCGAGGATCGCCTCGTCGCGGAACTGAATGGAATGATGTTCTTCGTATTTGGTTTTGAGGCCGTTCAGGATATCCACAGTGACATCGACCGAGGGTTCGTCAACCAGGATCGGCTGGAACCGGCGGGCGAGGGCCTTGTCTTCCTCGATGCTCTTCTTGTAATCGTCGAGGGTGGTGGCCCCGATGCACTGCAGTTGGCCCTTGGCGAGCGCGGCTTTGAGTATGTTGGAGGCGTCGACGCCGCCCGCACCCGCTCCCGCATTGACAATGGTGTGCAATTCGTCGATGAACAGGATGATACTGCCGTGCGCGTTGGTGATCTCGTCCTTCACGGCTTTCATGCGTTCTTCAAATTCGCCACGCATTTTGGCGCCGGCGATGATCTCGGACATCTCCAGCACCTTGACTCGCTTGTCCAACAGCGAATGCGGCACTTCGGCTCTCACGATTTTTTGCGCCAGGCCTTCGACGATCACGGTTTTCCCCACACCCGGTTCGCCGATCAATACCGGATTGTTTTTCTTGCGCCGCGACAGGATCTGGATAATACGGTCGATTTCCTTTTCGCGTCCGATGACAGGGTCCAGATCGCCGCGCCGCGCCATGTCGGTGAGATCGGTCGTGTACTGGCTCAACACGTCCATTTTGCCTTCGCCGTCTTTTTCATCGATGTTGATGCCGCCGCGCATGATCTCCAGGTCTTCCTTGACCTTGTTGTATTTCAGTCCGAATTCCTGTAGAATCTCCGCCGTTTGCCCCACGCGCGGATCGAACAGCGCCAGGAACATGGCGCCGACGCTGACGTAACGGTCCCCCAGCTTTTTCGCCTCGTCGAGGGCGATCTCGAACAGGGTGTCTGTTTCCTTGGCGAGGTGAATTTGCTGAATCTGCTGTTCCTCGTGCTTGGTTTCGCCTTCCTGGAGCTCGAACAGGCGGTCCAGAATTTTCCGCGTCATTTTTTTGTCTTCGGGGTAGTAGGTTTCCAGCAGTTTGACGATTCGCGAATCCTGTTGCTCCAGCAGGCCGATCAGGATAAAGTCCGGAGTCAGGAGCGTCTGGCGCAGATTGACCATTTCCATCGTCCCCACGTTGAGGGCTTCAATGACTTTATCGGTGAGCTGTCGAAGGTGTTGTTGTAACATGGTAAAATCGCTTCCTTAAAAAATTATGAGAGCAGGTTTTTCAAATGGGCGTGAACCGAGCTGGCCAGAGCGTTCGGATCGTAACCGCCTTCCAGCATGGAGATCAGGCGTCCATCGCAGATTTCATTCGCGGCGGTGACGATCATCTTGGTCATGGCGCCGTAACATTCGGTGGAGACATTCATCTGCGCCAGCGGGTCATCCGCGTGCGCGTCGAACCCGGCGGACAGGATAATGAGGTCGGGCTTGAACCGGATCATTTCCGGGATGAGTTTGTCCTTGACCAGACTCAGATAATCCTCGTCACCGGAAAAGGGCCGTAAAGCAAAATTGAGCGTGGTGCCCAGGCCGTCGCCGGTGCCGGTTTCTTCCGACGCGCCGGTGCCCGGATAAAACGGGTACTGATGGGCACTGCTGTAATACACATTGCTCCTCGCGTAAAAAGAGTTCTGAGTGCCGTTGCCGTGATGCACGTCCCAGTCGAAGATGAACACGCGGTCGAGGCCTTTTTTCTCGATCGCGTAATCGGCGGCGATGGCGACGTTGTTGAACACGCAGAATCCCATCGACCGGTCATGCTCGGCGTGATGGCCCGGCGGGCGCACCGCGCAGAACACGTTGTCGCAGACGCCGTCCACCACCAGATCGACGGCCTTGAGCCCCGCGCCTGTGCTGAGCAGGGCGGCTTCGTAGGACCGGGCGCAGACGGCGGTATCGGGGTCCAGACTGCTGGCTCCGCCTTCGCATTGGCGTTGCACGGATTCGGCATAGCCGGCGGCGTGGTTCAATCCGATTTC
>Ga0114948_10001341_pt1 | contig 10586 bp, 10 predicted proteins | sample CR04metaG_FD_83877 | JGI IMG/M metagenome (GOLD analysis project Ga0114948, IMG submission 83877) | Deep subsurface microbial communities from Mariana Trench to uncover new lineages of life (NeLLi) - CR04 metaG | ecosystem: Environmental > Aquatic > Marine > Ocean trench > Sediment | place...
CCCACATCAATGACCACGGCTCCTTCTTTGACCATGTCCGGCGTGACAAAAAGAGGTTTGCCAATAGCCGCAATCACAATATCCGCCTCATGCGCAACAGCGGGAAGGTCCTTGGTTCGAGAATGACAGATAGTGACCGTGGCATGTCGATGTAGCAGCAGCATCGCCACCGGTTTTCCCACGATATTGCTACGCCCAATGACCACGGCTCGTTTTCCAGCAATGTCGAGTCCAGTGGAATCAATCATATGAATAACGCCTTTTGGCGTACAGGGCACAAAGACTGGATCCCCTTCTACCAACCGCCCCACGTTGACGGGATGAAAACCGTCGGCATCTTTCTTTGGAGAGACCGCCTGCAAGATCGCCTTACTTTCAATATGAGACGGCAGGGGCAACTGAACTAGAATGCCATGGATCTTAGGATCGTCATTAAGCTGATGAATGAGTGCCAAGAGAGCTTCTTGTGTAGTTGATGCCGGCAAGAGATGCTCTTGCAGATACAAGCCGGATTTTTCGCCGGCTATTTTTTTATTTCTGACATAGACCGCCGAAGCAGGATTATCCCCCACCAAGACAGCCGCCAGGCCAGGTTTTATCCCAGTGTCTTTTTCGAGAGCACACACCTCTTGGCCAATACGTTCTCGAAGCCTGAGCGCCAGAGCTTTTCCATCAATAATTTGTGCAGACACGTGATCCCCTTCGCGACCTTACTCGAATCCTTCTAAAAGACTGCAAAAACTTGCTTTTAGGCCATTACGGTATCAGTCACTCAAAAACTTCGTCAACGCAATGTCTGAATGCACCTTTCTTGACACCCTGAGAAACCCTCACTTACCATGCCCTTCACCAGCTGGTACCCACGCATTTGTCCTTGAACAGCCAGCTTCGGTGTTTTCAATAACCGTTTCTACATCAACACATTCCTATGAAATCTTCCCATTACATCATCACGCTGCCCATGGTGGCATTAGCTGGTCTTTTTCTCTTTGGGGTGCAGAATGTCCTGGCCACTGAAATTGCTAACCTCCAGTTTCCTCAAAACATCATCGCGGACGAAGGTCAGGTCTATTATATCGCCAATGCCAACGGCGATCCTGGCACCCGTGAGAACAAGGGATTTATCAGTAAAGCCGATCATGAGGGAAAAATCACAGAACTTCATTTCATCCATGGTGGCCAGGAATCGGTGACGCTGCACTCGCCCAAGGAAATGGCCATTATCGGATCCACCCTGTATGTGGCTGACCTTGATGTCGTGCGTGGATTTAATAAAAAAACCGGAGATCCCCTTGTTACGATTCCTTTTTCACAGTTTCATGCTGAATCACTGACTGGCCTGACGGCTGATTCTCATGGAAATTTGTATGTCTCGGATGCCGATTCCAACACCATTTTTCGAATTACACCAACCCAAGACCATTCCATTATGCTGTTTGTCCAGGATGCCAGCTTGTCGCACCCTCACGGGTTAGCTGTTCATCCACGCAACGGCCATTTGATGGGAGTGGGCTGGGAAGACGGCAAAATTTTCGAAATCGATGAAAAGGGTATCATCCACGAGCTGTTTGTGAACTCGTTTTTTTCTGGTGGGTTTTATAACTTAGACGGCATTGATTTTGACCGTTATGGAATCATGTATGTATCTGACTTGACTGCGGGAAAAGTCTGGCGAATTCGCGCCAACAAAAAAAAACAAGCGATTGCCGAATTTTTGCTTTCTCCATCAGGCATCGGTGTGGATCGCATCAATCATCTGATTCTCGTCCCATATCTCTACGCCAAAGGGGCTGAAATTAACGGCCTGGAGCGTCCCTCTAACGATAATTCCAACAAGAAGAAACGAACCTTTTCCGATTACGGTTTTGGTTGGTTCAAGAAAAAGAAGCCTGATGAGTAAATGCGTGTATTGCCAGCAACGCAAAGGCAAGCGGTCATGTCCAGCATTGACTGGGATGATCTGCAGTCAATGCTGTGGCGGACATCGGATCACGAGTATCTCTTGCCCCACATCCTGCGTTTTTTTGGGGGCCAATGATGATTACCAACAAAAACGCGCGGCAGGGCGCTTTGAGTTAGAGCGTCGAACCTTTTATCGCGAACTCTTGGATTTTAGTGGGGAACGCGCAACAGAAATCTTTTATGTATTTGAAGCCTTAGCCTTCCGGTTTTTTCAAGAACGCCGTGATGCGCAAGATGCCGAAGTCTTGGAAGGCCTCCAAAGTCTCCGACGGAGCTATAGTTTGATTCAGATCCCCGAAACCGGAATGCCCGCTTTTGGAGAAGAATTACGGAAGGAGTTTAAAGTCCTCGGCGAACGCCAAGCATTGGAACCCACGATGGTTACAGAAGTTTTGGATCGGGTGCGAACTTTTATCCAAGATTTTTCGGGAACGGGTCTTCGGTCCCATCGATTCTTGCACGGATTATTAGGCTATGTGCGGGAACGCCATCCCGATGTGGCCGAACAACTCGCTCGTCAAACCGGAGCGGGTGGACGAATTGTCATTCCCAGCGGATTTGATTACCAACCGAAAGCCACTTCCTTGTAATTCATTATTTCCTTAGGCTATTGCCATCGGTTTATTTCATCACTTCAATCGTCATCTCAATCCGTTCCACTGGATTATTCTTTAAATCCCGAGGCTGCTTTACAATCGTATCGGCCACCTCTACCCCTTTTAAGACTTCTCCAAAGACTGTGTATTGACCATCTAAATGGGGAGCCTTATCGACCATGATAAAAAACTGTGAACCAGCACTATTAGGATCCTGAGTCCTCGCCGCGGAAAGAATCCCTTTCTCATGAGCCACTTTGCTAAATTCTGCAGGAACCGTATAGCCTGGACCGCCTGTTCCAAATCGATTGCGATTTGCCGGATCTTTGGTCAGCGGGTCACCCCCTTGAATCATAAATCCAGGAAGGATCCGATGAAAAATGGTGCCATTATAAAACCCGGATTGGGCTAATTTGAGAAAACTTTCCACATGCTTAGGGGCTAAATCAGGAAAAAGCACGATTTCCATTTCTCCAAATTTGGTTTTCAACATCACGTGAGGCGCTTGCTGGCCTGCTGTTGGCTCTTCCGTCCAACTCACCGAAACCAAAAGTAGATTCAACATGGCCACGACACCGAACACAACCACGCCCCGTCGAAACACATTCGCAAACGTACCTGAGAAACCGTTCATAATGACTCCTCCGTTGCTATTCATGCGAAAGTCTTATTGTATCAGAACCATGTCGACTCACCTGCGCGAAGGCTTGTTCCGCAGCACGTTGCTCCGCTTCTTTTTTTGTATGTCCTTCGCCTTGCCCCATCACATACCCACGAATTTCGACGATTATGGAAAACACTTTTTGATGATCCGGGCCTGATTCCTGAACCAACCGATACCGCGGGCTGGTTCCATCGTGTTTATGCATCCATTCCTGCAACCGGCTTTTCCAATCTCCCCCGACCGTCATCTCAGGGTTATCCCGCAAATCCGTAAATTCCGCAGCCAGCACACGGTGAATGAATGTCCGAGCCGCCTCCAAGCCACTATCAAGGTACACCGCTCCGATAAGGGCCTCAAGTGCATTGGCCAACAGGGAATGTTTCTCCCGACCCAAGGAAACTTCTTCACCTCGACCAAGCCGCAACCATTGTCCGAGTTTAAGACGCTCAGCGGCCTTTGCCAGTGTGGCACGGCTAATCAGGCCCGCTTTGGTTTTAGATAGCTCCCCTTCCGTAAACGTTGGGAAAATAGTAATCACGCTTTCGCTTATCACAAGGCCCAAGACTGCATCTCCTAAAAATTCCAATCGTTCATTATTCGGGGCAGTCGTCGACTCTTGTGTTTGCGAGAAAGATCGATGCGTAAGGGCTTCATACAACAGAGCCTCTTGCTTGAAAACATAGCTTAGGGTTACCTGAATATCTTCGATTTCGAACACTGACAATTACCATCATCATATGACTGGCCATAAGAGAATCACGAAGATTCCCTTATTCCCTCACCCAAAATCCTTTTATTGTATCATATCCTCTGTCCTTGATAACGAAAGGGGACCGAAGGGAAAAATGGTTGGCAAGATAAACGATCAGGAAGGAAACAACTCTTTGGGATTATGCCTCCTGCCACCGACGAAAAACTAAGCAGGCATTGACCCCGCCAAACCCAAAAGCATTGGAAATAGCCACATCAAAAGAACAGGCGCGAGATTGGTGAGGGACATAATCCAGGTCACATTCCGGATCGAGGTCATCTAAATTGATCGTTGGAGGAATGATACCGTGTTGCAAGGCCAAGATGGAGAAGACCGCCTCGATGCCTCCCGCCGCTCCCAATAAATGTCCTGTCATGGACTTTGTGGAACTGACTGGGATGGAATAGGCTTGTTCCCCGAAGACCTTTTTGATGGCTTGCGTTTCCACCCGATCGGCAAAGGTCGATGTTGCATGAGCATTGATATAGCCTACAGATGCTTTGGAAACACGCCCATCCTGAAGAGCACGCTCCATACACATCACTGCACCCGCACCATCATCAGATGGGGCTGTGATATGAAACGCATCACTATTCATCGCATAACCAATAAGCTCGGCATAGATGTGTACGCCGCGAGCACGAGCATGCTCCAGTTCTTCCAAGATCAACACACCAGACCCTTCTCCAATGACGAATCCATCACGATCTTTATCAAAAGGCCGGCTGGCTCTCTCCGGTTCATCGTTTCGTCGAGACAAGGCCTTGGCCGAAGCAAAGCCAGCGACGCATGTGGGACAGATAGTTGCCTCCGTACCCCCAACTATCATGACGTCAGCTTCTCCCCGTTGAATGAGTCGAAACCCATCACCAATGCAATGATTACCCGTAGCGCAAGCTGTTACCGAGCATGCATTAGGACCTTTCGCGCCAAATCGAATAGCAACCTGGCCTGACGCAAGATTGATAATGACCATCGGGATAAAAAACGGGGAGACACGGTCAGGGCCACGTTCCAATAACACCTTATAGTAATGCTCAATGGCGGGAAGCCCTCCAATGCCCGCGCCGATATACACACCCACCCGATCCGCATTCTCAGGAGTGACGACAAACTTAGAATCATCCATAGCTTCCTGGCTGGCGGCAACGGCGAAATGGATAAATCTATCCATTTTTTTGATTTCTTTTTTTTCGATATACGCCGCAGGATCAAAATTCTTGACTTCCCCCGCAATACGCACAGAATATTGACTCGCATCAAATCGAGTAATTGGTCCAACGCCTGATTGCCCCTGGCAAATCTTTTTCCAGGTTTTGGACACACCAATATCCAATGGAGTAATAAGCCCCAATCCTGTCACAACGACTCGTCGTGTCGACCACTCACCCATCGCAACCACCCTACCTACTTACAAGATTGACCTGGATAAAAAATCAGGATTTTTCCTTGACAAAATCCACAGCAGCCGAAACGGTGAGAATTTTCTCCGCATCTTCATCCGGAATTTCAATATCGAATGCTTCCTCTAATGCCATCACCAATTCTACGGTATCCAAAGAATCAGCACCCAGATCCTCCACAAACTTGGCATCTGAAACCACATCATCTTCTTCAACCCCTAATTGTTCGGCAATAATTTTTTTCACACGTTCTTCTACAGCCATCGTTGGCACCTCCTCGTTCCAAAGTGTATTCAGTCAAAACAACCCCATAACCTAAAACTGGTGACTCGCGAAACAACAACTCCCCATTTTCGCATTCTACCTTCAGGCCATCTTGGGCCGATCCTCATTTGCACAATCCTCAGCGTAGGCTTTTTGGCTACGCTTGCGGATGTGCTCCCTCAGATCGACTCAATCTGACATGAATCTGGACGCAAATTCCTGGAAGGTATTATTTCTCGAACCCTCAGGCCATATGCATTCCACCATTCACATGCAAAACATGACCCGTGATATATCCTGCTTTTTCCGAGCATAAAAAACTGACAGCATCCGCAATGTCAGACGATTGTCCCAAACGTTTTAAGGGAATCTGATGTAAGAGAGCCTCTTTCTGGTCATCAGAAAGTTCTTGAGTCATCGCCGTATCAATAAAACCCGGCGCAACCGCATTGATCGTAATATTGCGACTAGCATATTCCCGGGCAATGGTTTTGGTGAGACCGATCACTGCCGCTTTCGAGGCTGCATAGTTCGCCTGTCCGGCATTCCCGATGGCCCCGACAATCGAGGCAATATTCACAATACGACCACTCCGTTGCCGGCTCATCGTGGGCAACACAGCCTTTGCACAAAAAAATGTGCCCGTGAGATTCACCTGGAGCACCGCCTGCCAATCTTCTTCTTTCATACGCATGAGCAGACCATCTCGAGTGATGCCAGCATTATTCACCAAAATATCTATCCGTCCCCATTCTTTCAAGACGTGATCCACCATATTCTTGACCTGATCCCAATCGCCAACATTAGCCGAAACCGCTATGGCCTTCCTTCCCAATTGCGTGATCCGTTCGACCGTTTCTTGACAACGGCTTTCATCCAGATCAGCCACAACCACATCCGCACCTTCTTGGGCCAACGTTGTAGCAATCGCTTGGCCAATACCTTGTGCCGCTCCAGTGACTACCGCAATTTTCCCTGTCAATGACATGGCCACCCTTTCAATAAATATAGAACGCGCACGTATTATGTCATGTGAGCCAGAACATGATCATACGATTCTTGATCAAAAATATTCCAGGTTTTTGCTTCTGGGACAATACGTTTCATTAACCCGGTCAACACTTTGCCAGGGCCAATTTCAATGAAATCTGTAATTCCCATTGCCCACATAACTTGAATCGTCTCTTGCCAACGAACGGCGGAAGGAAGTTGTCGAACTAACGATACCCGCACATCATCCGCCGTTCGAAGCGCCTTGGCCTCCACGTTATTGATCAAGGGCACCTGTAAATCTGACCATTCCAACGAATCAATATCTTGCTGTAATCGATCCGCCGCAACCTGCATTAATGGTGTATGGACGGGAACACTGACGGGCAACGGCTTCACACGTTTGGCTCCACGAGCTTTCGCCAGCTCCAGGGCTCGCTCCACAGCAACGCATTCTCCCGCAATGACTGTTTGTCCGGGAGAATTCAAATTCGCTGGAGCGACAATACCAAATAATTCTGCCTCTTTGCAGACATCGCGGACATCTGATTCGGAAAGGCCCAATATCGCAGCCACTAAGCCACTCCCTGGAGGAACAGCCTCTGCCATATATTGCCCCCGCTTTTTCACAAGGCCGACAGCTTCATGAAACTTAATCGCACCGGCAGCCACAAGTGCTGAATACTCACCTAAACTATGCCCTGCCACAGCCGAGGGGACAAGGGGGCCATCATGTACCAATTGAAACGCCGCTATACTCGTCACCAGCAAGGCAGGCTGTGTAAACTCGGTTTGATTCAGTCGCTCTGTCGGACCATCAAAGCACAAAGTCCCCACATCATACCCCAAGATATTTCCCGCGTCTTGGTAAAGAGCGGAAATATGGGAATTCGTCTCATAGAGCGACTTCCCCATCCCGACCGATTGCGAACCCTGCCCAGGGAATAAAAATCCGATTATTGCTTTCATGTGATTCGTCACTGCTTGGGGAATGATAAAGTCTCAGAAATCCTGCCCGTGGCAAAAGGAATGTCTTTAAAACGATTAATCGACAATAAATTCTCCCCCATCGACACAAATCACATTCCCCGTAATCCAATGTGCTTTAGGATGACTCAAGAGACCTAACGCATCAGCCACATCTTGCGTCGTGGTTAAACGATTTGACGGATTTTTCCGTTGAGCCATGGCAAGCATTTCATCAGACCCGGGAATTTTCCGTAAGGCCGGAGTATCCGTAACTCCTGCCATAAGAGTATTGATGGTGATCCCTAAGGGCGCGAGTTCCAACGCAAGTTGTCGCGTATGGGATTCCAGTGCTGCCTTAGCCGCTGACACTGCGCCATAGGATTTCCACACACGTGCCCCTCCCGCACTCGTCATAGCAAAAATCCGGCCTCCCGAACCTAAAAACTTTTGCCGAACTAACTCCTGCGTCCAATACACCAACGAATTAGCCATCACGTCCACGGTCATGTCCATTTGTGACTTATTAATGGATTCGGCTGCGGATTCCGCAATATACGGCTTTAATGTTCCAAAGGCTAATGAATGCAAAAACACTCGAATGTTCACCGGCTTTCCAGACTCTTCTCCTCGTTGCCTCATCGCATTCAAAATATCAGTTCGCTTTTCTGGATCGGCAGCATTTGCATTGAAAAATACGACTTCACGCCCAAGTTCACGAATTTTCGCCACGATACGTTCGGCATTTGGTAAGGTTGATTTTCGATCCAAATGCACACCCGCGATATTGAATCCCAATCCAGCCAATTCCAAGGCGACAGCTTCCCCGAACCCGCTTGATGCCCCGAGAATTAAGGCCCAATCACCCTCACCCCATTTCATGTCGGACATAATGTTCCCCTCTTCTTTGATTTCTTTTGTCAGACAGTCTTTTTACCAACGAATCAATGCCGACGCCCAGGTCAGACCTGCTCCAAACGCAGCCAATAACACTAAATGACCCTTTTGAATTCTTTGAGTGAGAACCGCTTCATCTAAAGCCAGCGGAATGGACGCAGCAGAAGTATTACCAAATCTGTCCAAATTAATCATCACTTTTCCTTGGCCGAATCCTAACCGCTGACTCACGGCCTTCAAGATTCGCATATTCGCCTGGTGAGGAATAAACACATCATTATCTTGTATCGCCACGCCATTGGCTTCAGTCGCTTCCTTCACCGCCTCTTCCATAGATTTGACGGCAATCTTAAATGTTTCATTCCCTTTCATTTTGATAAAACAACGTTTATTGTCCAACACGGCCTTTGAGGCCGGCTCTTTCGATCCACCACCGGGAACATAAATCATCTCAGAAAGCCGCCCGTTGGCATGTAAATGCGTAGAAAGAATTCCTGAATGTTGCGGCCCTTGTCCAAGCACCACAGCCCCCGCCCCATCACCGAATAACACGCATGTATTGCGATCCGTCCAATCTGTAATTGTCGACATCACTTCAGAGCCAATGACCAGCACATACCGCATCCCGTTCTTGATATACGCATCGGCAATGGATAAGGCATAGACAAACCCGCAACATGCGGCCGAAATATCGCAAGCAGCCGCCCGCGTGGCTCCTAACCGATGCTGGAGAAGACAAGCCGTCGATGGCAGCGGCGTATCTCCCGTACAGGTCGCTAAGAGAATAAAATCTATATCAGTCGCCGAAACATTGGCGGCAACGAGTGCATGCTGCGCGGCTTCCAAAGCCAAGTCCGAGCAGGCTTGACCAGATTCGACCAATCGACGCTCCCGAATGCCGGTTCGCTCCACAATCCAGGTATCTGACGTCTCAACCATGCGTTCCAAATCCGCATTGGTCAACACCCGATCCGGCACATAACTGCCTGTCCCGAGAATAGCGCTATTCATTTATTCTTGAGACACCCTAGTGGCTTTCGCCGAAGGTAAAAGAACACCTTGCGCAATATCATCTCTAATTTGCTCAATTAAGCCAACTTCTGCCAAATCCTGTGCCTTGAGAATGGCGTTCTTGATGGCCTTCGATGAAGACCGACCATGGCAGATCATGCTGATCCCCTCTACGCCCAAAAGGGGAGCTCCGCCAAATTCGGCATAATCGGTTTTCCGGCGCAAGCGAAGAAGAGGACCTGCCAGAAAGAGATAGGACAAGCGCCCAAAAGTAGATTGGGCAATTTCCTTCATCAACATTTTTTTTATGGCATCTGCCAGCCCTTCTGATATTTTTAATGCCACATTGCCGATAAAGCCATCTGTCACGATCACATCAGCATTGCCGCTATACACATCTCGCCCTTCAATATTGCCAATGAAATGAATATGACTTTCTTTTAACAGCTTAAAGGCCTCTTTGGTCACTTCATTGCCTTTGGTATCTTCTTCCCCAATACTCAAAAGACCGACTCGCGGTCGATCCAGAACCAAAAGCTGCTTCCCGTATTCATGCCCCATGATGCCAAATTGATAGAGTTGGCGAGCCGTACAATCGACCGTTGCTCCCACATCCAACATAATCGCCTTTCCTTGTCTGGTAGGCAAAGTAGCAGCAATAGCAGGACGTTCAACACCAGAAATGACCCCCAACAGAAAAAAGGCCGACACCATGGTGGCGCCAGTATTTCCAGCGCTCACCAAGGCATCGGCTTTCTTGTTTTTGACTAACTCCGTGGCTTTCCAAATAGAAGAATCACGTTTTTTCCGCGCAGATAACGCCGGAGACTCGTGCATCCCGACAACTTGGGACGCATGGAAAATTTCAATGCTGGGTTTTTTGCCACTCAGTCGATCTAACTGAGCTTGGATAGCCTGTTGATCTCCAACCAGAATGACGGAAACGGATGATTCTCTCGTCGCTTGGAGAGCACCTTCAACGAGAGGAGAGAGACCATGATCTCCTCCCATCGCATCCACGGCTATTTTCATGGGATTGGCTTGGGAATGAGCTGTGCGAAAAAGGCCAGTGACTATTCTTC
>Ga0114948_10001344_pt1 | contig 10580 bp, 6 predicted proteins | sample CR04metaG_FD_83877 | JGI IMG/M metagenome (GOLD analysis project Ga0114948, IMG submission 83877) | Deep subsurface microbial communities from Mariana Trench to uncover new lineages of life (NeLLi) - CR04 metaG | ecosystem: Environmental > Aquatic > Marine > Ocean trench > Sediment | place...
TAGGAGATCTGTCGCTGGATGCACTGAGCGCTTCCAGCGACCGGGTCAGCGTCCGCAGGTGGTCAGACAGAAATTGTTTCGGAAATTCAAATCCCTTGCTTGACGAGACCGGCGCCGCACGGTTTTTCCTGATGGAGTCCAGTTTTTCAGCCTCTGCCAGCGGGAATCTTGCTCTGACATGCCGCTATGGACCTGACGCCGGTCAACTCACTACCCAGATCAATAAGCTCGGGCTGATCAAAAATGTGGAAGCTTTCCAGGCATTGTATGCCGAAGATTCGGATGCGGACGGTAACGCCGACCGCTGGGTCCGGGCTGGTCAATGGAACGACAGAGCCAGGGTGATGGCTATCCGCCTGGCGATTTTGATCGCCTCGCCGGAACCGGTGACGCCGGTTGCCGCCGGACTCAAAGCGGTTCTGGATATCAACATCGACACGCCCGCAGACGGCCGCATTCGAAGGGTGTACGAGTCCACGATTATGCTTGAGGGCCGGCGCACTTGAATCAAGCCTGTGACAGGCAGTTGCCTTTGATTCGCGTTTCCAGCGGTGCAGTCTTACTGTTTTGCATCATGTTGCTGGCGGCGGTGAACCTGCTCGGCCTGGCTGCAGCTTCTGATTATTTTCTCCAGGAACGCATGAGCAATAACCTCGCCGGGGGTGCGTATGCCGAGCAATCTGCCAACGCCGCCCTTGAGTGGGGCGAAGCATGGCTGATGAGCCTGGCAGGGTCCGAACGCCCTGTCGCCTGTAACGAGCCTTGTGCTCAATCGGACATTATCCGTGTCGAAGGGGCTTACGGCCCGACACCTCAGCAGCAGGATTCACTGTGGTGGCAACAGCATGGTTTTGCCGCCGGTCACGACCCGGTATCGGGCACCTTGCTGGACGCTTTTCAGGCAGAAATGGCCAACGAGGCTTACTGGCTCGTCGAGGAAATTCATCTAGGCAGCCTGGCGTTGGGCGAGGAACCTGAGTCCAAAGAAATTCCGGGTACCGAATTGGGCTATTACAGAATCTACGCCAGCGGCTCGGCCCAGCATTCCATGCGTTTTTCGGTCACGCAAAGCATTGTTGCACGGCCGTGGGGCAATGCCGCCTGGACAGACGTTTTCCCCAGGCCCCGGAATACCTCCAACTTCTGTTACCGCGACCAGCCAGTCTCGCCCTGCGGACGTGTCGCCTGGCGCATGGTGCAATAAGCGGTGTCTTGGTTGCATGGGCAACGCCCAATCCACCTGGGCTTCTCACTCATCGAAGTGATGATCGTTACCGCCCTGTTGGCTATTCTCGTTGCGTTGGCCACGCCCGGTTATCGACATTTTTCCCAGCGCGCATACCGCAGTGCTGCGATCGCCCAACTTTTGCAGGTTGCCAGTTGCCAGGAACGCTTGCGTGCGATCAACGGCGCCTATGACACGCGGACATGCCTGCCGAACGACGATCAACATTATCGCTATCGCTATGAAGTACCTGGCGAGGCAGCGACCTTATTATTCAAGGTGGCGGCTGAACCGTATGCGTCCCAGGCAACTGATGGATGTGGTGCAATCAGCCTCGATCAGTACGGAGATCGCGCGGTAGGAAGTGAGAGCGCCGATACTGCACGCTGTTGGTCGGGCCGTTAGGGCCTGTTAACACCTACCAGATCACTGCGTTGCCGGCCCTAGTTGCGAATTTTCAGGCGTAATTCCCTGGGCAGGGCAAATTCCATGTGTTCAGGAATGCCGTCAAACTCGCTGACCTCGGCTGCACCCGCTGCACGCAGACGGTTAATCACACCCTGGACCAGGCTTTCCGGAGCAGATGCACCCGCCGTGAGTCCAATGGATGTTGCGTTGCTCAGCCATTCATCCTTGATGTCATCGGCCCCGTCAATCAGGTAGGCCGGTACGCCCTGTTTTTCGGCCAGTTCCCGTAAGCGGTTTGAGTTTGAACTGTTGACCGAGCCAACCACCAGCACCAGGTCCACCTGCTGGGCGACTTGCCGCACGGCATCCTGCCGGTTCTGGGTTGCGTAACAGATGTCATCATGCTTTGGCCCGACAATGCCTGGAAAGCGTTTTTGCAGGGCCAGGATAATCTCGAGTGTGTCATCAACCGATAGAGTGGTCTGGGTAACAAATGCAAGTTGATCCGGATAATGCAACTGCAGGGCTGCTACGTCTTCGACGGACTCAATCAGGTATATGTCATTGGCTTGCGGCGGATTTTTGAGCCACTGCCCCATGGTGCCTTCCACTTCCGGGTGGCCTGCATGGCCAATCAAAACGACATCCTTGCCTGCTTTGCAATGGCGGATTACTTCCATGTGAACTTTGGTCACCAGTGGACAGGTTGCGTCAAACACTTTCAAATCCCGCTGCATGGCGGCAGTTCGTACCTGCTGCGAAACACCATGGGCACTTAAAATTACCGAACCGCCATCCGGGACATCATCCAGTTCATCGACAAAAACCGCACCCTGGGAAGCAAGGCGGTCAACCACGAAACGGTTATGCACCACTTCATGGCGGACATAAATCGGCGCACCGAACATCTCGAGTGCGCGTTCAACGATCTCAATGGCGCGGTCCACCCCGGCGCAAAATCCTCTTGGGTTGGCGAGGAGAAGCTTCATCAATCGCCATCCCCCCCGGTTTTATTGGGTTTTCGCATTGACAGAATCAACGCATCTGCGAGCAGCAGAATGATTCCGCCGGTGATGGCCGAATCGGCAACATTGAACGCCGGCCAGTGGTAGGTTCTGTAATAAACATCTATGAAATCAACTACGTAACCAAGCCGCACCCGGTCCGAGAGGTTACCTGCTGCACCGCCGATGATCAGGCCCAGGGCCAGGCCGGTGCGCCATTCACCCTGCTTCAGAGCAAACAGCCAGACCAACAGCACCAGCGTGACCACGCCGGCCAGAATCGTGAACAACCAGCGTTGCCAGCCACCGGCGTCACTGAGGATGCTGAAGGCGGCGCCATAATTATGCGCCAGGGTTAAATTCAGCCACGGAGTTAGCGCCTGGGAGCGGTACAACACCAGGGATTCACTGGCCCACTGTTTACTATACCAGTCAAAGACAATAACCAGCGCTGCCAGAGCCAGCCACAACAGGGGTGAATGCCGGCCAAGGAGGGGTTGACGCTTTGTCATGGCTTCATTCATCTAAAGGGCGCCTTTATTAATTCGTTCATAAGCATCTTGAGTCCAACATCGGCGAAGGCGCCCTCATGCGATCCATCTTTGTTCGCCCGGCCCATCTACATTGGCAATGCAACGGCTGCAAATTTCCGGGTGCTTGTTTGACTTCCCGACATCTTCACGCCGGTGCCAGCAGCGAATGCATTTGGCGTGTTCCGATGCGGCGACCTGCACGGCGATATTGCCACAATCGAGTTCAACGCGATCCAGTGTTGCCGGGACGTCTTCCATTTCGAGCACCCGGGCGTAAGATGTGATTAACACGAAACGCAGTTCATCTCCCGCCCAACGCAGGCTTTCCCCAACATTTCCATCTGCCCAAATGGTTACTTCGGTAGCCAGGGATGAGCCGGACCGGCCGGAAGTACGCGTTTTTTCAATACCTTTACTGACGACATCCCGGACCAGCATGAGCTGCCGCCAGCGTTCCCGATCCCGGGGCGCGTCCAGTTCGAATAAGCCTTTGTACCAGGTTGCCATGAATACGCTTTCGTCCCGCGGTCCGCCCAGTTCTTGCCAGATTTCCTCTGCGGTGAAACTGAGCACCGGGGCAATCCACCGTACCAGGGCCTCGACGATGTGGTGCATTGCAGTCTGGGCGGAACGCCGCAATGTGCTGTCGCGCCCCGTTGTGTACAGGCGGTCCTTGATGATGTCGAGGTAAAACGCACCCATATCGAGCACGCAAAAGTGATGCACTTTCTGGTATATCTGCAGGAATTCGTACTGTTCATAGGCTGTTTCCAGCTCGGCCTGGAGCCTTGCCGCCCGGTCCACCGCCCAGCGATCCAGTGGCAGCATGTCTGCCGGCGCCAGCACCAGGGACGTATCGAAACCTTCCAGGTTGCCGAGCAGGAATCGCGCCGTGTTACGGATCCGGCGATAACCATCTGCCACGCGGCGCAGGATTTCGTCGGAAACGGTCATTTCCTGGTGATAATCCGCAGCAGCCACCCACAGGCGCAACACGTCGGCGCCCAGTGAATTCATCACTTTTTGCGGTGCAATCACGTTGCCGAGGGATTTGGACATCTTCCTGCCATCGGAATCCACCGCGAAGCCGTGCGTCAGCACCTGCCGGTACGGCGCCGCGCCGTGCATCGCCACCGAGGTGAGCAGGGACGACTGGAACCAGCCGCGGTGCTGGTCTGATCCTTCCAGATAGATGTCGGTGGGACGGCCCAGACCATCCCGCTTTTCAAGAACACAGTAATGACTTACGCCAGAATCGAACCAAACATCCAGGATGTCGTCCACACGATCATATTCCCGGGGATCAACGCCCAGTTCATCAAAAATGCTGTCTTCATACCAGCAATCCGTGCCCTGCTCCTGGATCCGGTCCGCCGCCTTGTTCATCAGCGCAATGGTATCCGGATGGCATTCACCCGTTTTGCCATGCACAAACAAGGTGATGGGCACACCCCAGGTCCTTTGCCGCGAAATACACCAGTCCGGACGGCTTTCGATCATGCCCGTAATGCGCTCCTGGCCCCATGACGGCACCCAATGCACCCCTGCAATCGCTGCCACGGCCTGTGCGCGCAAATTTGCCTTGTCCATGCTGATAAACCACTGGGGCGTCACCCGGAAAGCCGTTGGAGACTTGTGCCGCCAGCAGTGCGGATAGCTGTGCTGGTAGGACTCGTGGTGCAGCAACGCCTGGTTGGCAGTCAGCGTTTCAATGATGGCCTGGTTGGCCTTCCACACGAACATGCCGCCAAACAACTCTGTTTCAGGCAAAAAGACACCATCGCCGCCGACCGGATTTAAAATGGGCAGGCCATAGCGCTGACCCACCTCGAAATCTTCCTGGCCATGCCCGGGTGCGGTATGGACGGCACCGGTCCCGGTCCCGGTGGTGACGTGGTCGGCGAGGACAACCGGCACCTGGCGATCATTAAACGGGTGCTGAAGCGCCTGGTGTTCCAGGCTGGCACCCTTGAGCGGGGTGGATAATGAACCGTTTTCCAGCCCGATGCGCGCAGAAAACGTCTCTGCCAATGCTGCGGCCACAACCAGCGCAACGCTTTGTCCGTGCCATTCGCCCCGCAGTAACTGGTAATCGAGATCGGCGTGCACGGCAACCGCCTGGTTCGCCGGCAGGGTCCAGGGCGTGGTGGTCCAGATCGGAATACCGACCGAACCGGAAAATCCCGTGACCGCAAACTGGCTCAACAAGCCTTCCGGATCCACCGCGTGGAACAGCACATCAATCGCGGGGGAGGTGTGTTCCTGGTACTCGATTTCCGCTTCGGCCAGCGCCGACCCACAATCGAAACACCAGTTCACCGGCTTTGCGCCCTGCGCCAGGTGTCCCTTTTCGACAATTTGTGCCAGTGCGCGAACCATGTCTGCCTCATAGCTGAAATCCCGCGTGGCGTATGGATTCTCCCAGTCGCCCAACACGCCCAGCCGCTTGAATCCGGTGCGCTGCTGGTCTATCTGCCGACCGGCATATTCCCGGCAACGGGCCCGGAACGTGCGCGCATCAATCTTGTGGCCGACCTTGCCGACCTTTTTCTCCACCTGCAATTCAATCGGCAGTCCATGACAATCCCAGCCCGGAACATAGGGAGAGTGGAAACCTGCCAACAGGCGCGATTTGACCACCATGTCCTTCAGAATCTTGTTGACCGCGTGGCCGATGTGAATGTCGCCATTTGCATAGGGCGGCCCGTCATGAAGTATGAACGAAGGCCGCCCGGCGGTCTTTTCCTGGATCCTGTGGTACAGCCCCGTCTCTTCCCACTGCTTCAGCATCAGCGGTTCGCGTACGGCCAGGTTGGCCTTCATCGGAAACGGTGTGTTGGGCAAATTGATGGTGTTTTTATAGTCCATGTCATCTGTTTGCTTGGGGAAGCTCTGATTTATTCATGGGCGAAGTAGATTGTGATGCAAAATATTCAGAGTATTCGACGCATCCCTGCGCCTCACCCCTGCGGGGCTTGCGTGAAAATTTGTTCCCGACAAATTTTTCAAGGCGCGAATCGCACGTAATAGCACCGCTATTGCGAAGCCAACCTTGATCTCTGTGGGCAACACCGAAGCTGGACATTTTGGGCGCAAGATACGAGTTCGTGAATAAATCAGAGTTTTCCCAAGGACCGGTGAACCAAGATGAGAAATATTGTTTGCATTTCCGGTACCAGCAGGCCGGGTAATTACACCTCCCGGGCGCTGAATGTTGTGGTCGATGAGCTGAACAAAGCAGGCGAAAACCTCACAATATTCGACGCCCGCGAGCTGAGCCTGTCGTTTCCGGGCCAGCCGGACACCGAAGACGCGATTGTTCTGCAGACAGCCGTCACAAATGCTTCCGGGGTAGTCCTGGCATGCCCTGAGTACCACGGCGGAATTTGCGCCATGACCAAGCTGATCATTGAAAACCTCGGCTTTCCCTCGAAGTTGGCCGGCAAGCCTGTTGCATGCGTGGGCGTGGCAGCGGGCCGGATCGGCGCGATCAAGTCACTGGAGCAACTCAAGGGTATCTGCTCGCATATCGGGGCAATCGTTGTGCCCGGTGCGGTATCCATTGCCGGCGTGCAGCAGGTTTTCGATGATGACGGAAATTGCCTGGATGAAGGCAGCGAACGCGCCCTGCGCGGTGTTGCAGAGGCGATGCGTAATTTCCTCAATGATTTTGTTTGCCCCAAATTTGCGCTGGAAAACATGGTCCGCGAGGATGCCCGGCCCTGGGTATCGAGCATTTGAACCCGATCTGCAATCACAAGGGCGACCGAATCATGCGTTGGATTATCTTGCTGCTGGCCATCACGGCCAGTGCTGCCCGAGCCGGGAGTGAACCAGACCTGTTGTTACAGCAGCGCCTCAAGGCGCATATCGAATTCCTCGCGGCCGATGAATTGCGGGGGCGCCTGCCCGGCACGGAAGGCTATAACATTGCCGCCCGGTACGTGGTCAGCCAATTCCGGCAGTTGGGCTTGCTTCCTGCCGGAACCGGGGGCAGCTACTTTCAGCAAGTGCCGATACGGCAGGCCTGGCTGGAGGAGGGCTCTGCCTCCATGGCGCTGAACCGGGAAGGACTGAGCCGGGATTTCGAGTTTTTGCAGGAGTTCTATATCAAGCCTAGCACAGGTTTCACAAATACCGATTTAACAGCAGAACTGGTTTTTGCCGGCTATGGCATTCATGCACCCGAGTTGGATTACAACGATTTCAGCCAGATTGATGTCGCGGGGAAAATTGCAGTGACACTGGGTGGCCAGCCGCTGGAGTTTCCCAGCGAACAGGGGGCGCATTTTGGATCGACCCGGGAGAAGGCGAGGGCGCTGGCGATGCATGGCGCCATTGGCTGGATTACAGTCTATACACCCAGGAACCGAAGACGATTTGAGTGGGACCGCGTTCGGGACATGGTGGGCATGCCGGCCATGGGTTGGTTGCAGCAGGACGGCACGCCCTTTGCTGTATTCAGGGAATTAAAGGCCGGGGCGATGATTCATTACACGCCGGCGCAGATCCTGTTCGAAGGCGCGGAATATACATTGTCAGAGTTGCTGGAAAAGGACGAGGCCGGGGAAGCGTTGCCGGTATTTCCAATAGCAGGAACCGTGCACCTTGCGCAAAAAAGCCGTCATGAAACCATTCACAGCCCAAATGTTGCCGGTGTGCTCCCCGGTTCCGACCCGCTGCTCAGCAATGAATACATGGTCTACACGGCGCACCTGGATCATATTGGCGAGTTGCACGGGGAGGGGCATGAAGATGCGATCAACAATGGCGCACTGGATAATGCCGCGGGTGTTTCCGTGATGCTGGAAACGGCGCGCATGTTTTCCGAATCGGGCGCAGCCAGGAGATCCATCCTGTTCCTGGCGGTGACTGCGGAGGAAAAAGGCCTGGTGGGCTCGGAGTATTTTGCCCACAACCCGACGGTTCCCATCGAAGCCATGGTTGCTGCAATCAACCTGGATATGCCCTTATTGCTCTATGACTTCGGTGACGTTATTGCTTTTGGCGCCGAGCACTCCACGCTGGGTGAAACCGTCAGGCGCGCTGCCGGTGAGTTTGGAATAACGCTGACCCCGGATCCTTTTCCCGAGCAGAACATTTTTGTGCGCAGCGACCACTACCGTTTTGTCCAGCAGGGTATTCCGTCGGTGTTCCTGGTGACCGGCCCCAAGTCCCTGGATGGCGAGGTAGACACCATGCCGATTTTCCAGGACTTCCTGAAGGAGCACTATCACAAGCCCAGTGATGACCTGAACCTGCCGATCAATTACCGCGCAGCCGCACGATTTACCCGTATCAACGCGCGGGCGGGAGAAATCATCGCCAACGAGACGAAGCGGCCACAATGGCATGAAGGAGACTTTTTCGGCACCACCTTCAGTCGTTGATTAACGCGGCCTCGGGACCTTTCTCCATACACAATTTATGCTAAGATGGCGCGCTTTTTAACGGGCCCATCAAGCTTTGAACGACCCGGATTTGGATGGTCTGCCTGCCTAGATAAAAAATTGCATTCAACTGCCTGCGGGCAAATAAGGAGAGACACATGAGTAACGAGATGGCGCTTTGGCTGACCCTGGGATCGGCCATCCTGGCATTGCTGTATGGGTTTTTTACATCTCGTTGGGTGTTGGCCCAGCCAGCGGGTAACAGCAAAATGCAGGAAATAGCAGGTGCGATACAGGAGGGCGCCAGGGCCTACCTGAACCGTCAATACGCGGCCATTGGCCTGGTTGGCGTCGTCCTGTTTGTCGCGGTCGGGGTTTTCATCGGCTGGGCTTCTGCCGTTGGATTTGCCGTTGGTGCGGTCTTTTCCGCACTGGCGGGCTACATCGGCATGTACGTTTCTGTGCGTGCCAATGTGCGCACGGCCGAGGCAGCGCGTAATGGCGTAGCCCCGGCGCTGAAAATTGCCTTTCGTGGCGGCGCCATCACCGGCTTGCTCGTTGTGGGCCTGGGTTTGCTGGGTGTCGCCGGTTACTACATGTTGCTGCAGAAAATGGGCTTCAGTTCTGATGACACCATCCATGCGCTGATCGGGCTGGCCTTTGGTGGCTCCCTGATATCCATCTTCGCACGCTTGGGCGGTGGCATTTTCACCAAGGGCGCTGATGTGGGCGCTGACCTGGTCGGTAAACTCGAAGCAGGCATTCCTGAAGATGATCCCCGCAACCCGGGCGTGATCGCCGATAACGTTGGCGACAACGTCGGCGACTGCGCCGGTATGGCTGCCGACCTGTTCGAAACCTACGCGGTCACGCTGATTGCCACCATGTTGCTGGCTAGCCTGATGGCTGAGACCCTGGGTGCGAATGCGGTTCTGTTCCCGATGTTCCTGGGTGGAATTTCGATTATTGCCTCGATACTGGGCACTTTTTTCGTCAAGATCGGCAAGAGCGGCTCCATCATGGGCGCCTTGTACAAGGGCGTGATTGTTTCCGGCGTGCTGGCGGCCATTGCTTTTTACCCGCTCACACACGCGATGATGGGTGCGCAAGCGAGCGGTTTGTATTTCGCGGCACTGATTGGTCTGGCGCTGACCGCAGCCATGGTGGTGATCACGGAGTACTACACCGGCACCGATTACGCGCCGGTCAAGAAAATAGCTGAAGCTTCGCTGACCGGTGATGCGACCAACATCATCGCCGGCCTCGGCGTTTCAATGAAATCGACCGCCCTGCCGGTGATGGCTGTGTGTCTTGCAATCTGGGGCGCAAATTACTTCGCCGGCCTGTATGGCATTGCCATTGCGGCAACATCCATGCTTTCGATGACCGGCATGATCGTTGCGCTGGATGCATTTGGCCCGATCACGGATAACGCCGGCGGTATCGCGGAAATGGCGAATATGCCGGAAGATGTGCGTAAAACCACCGATGCGCTGGACGCCGTTGGAAACACCACCAAGGCGGTGACCAAGGGCTACGCCATTGGCTCGGCCGGCCTGGCTGCGCTGGTGCTGTTTGCCGATTACACCTCGAGCCTGGGCAAAGCCGGCTTCACGGACCTGAGCTTCGACCTGTCCAATCACCTGGTGATTATTGGCCTGTTCCTCGGCGGCCTGGTGCCTTTCCTGTTTGGCGCGTTGGCCATGGAAGCGGTGGGGCGTGCTGCCGGCGCGGTGGTGACGGAAGTTCGCCGCCAGTTCGCAGAAATCGAGGGCATCATGGAAGGCACTGCCAAGCCGGATTACTCCCGTGCCGTGGACCTGCTGACCAAGGCTGCCATCAAGGAAATGATCGTGCCTTCGCTGCTGCCCCTGGGCGTACCGATTCTGGTCGGCCTGGTGCTCGGCCCGCAGGCCCTGGGTGGCTTGCTGGTGGGCACCATCGTGACCGGCCTGTTCCTGGCCATTTCCATGACCACCGGCGGCGGCGCCTGGGATAACGCCAAGAAGTACATCGAAGA
>Ga0114948_10001347_pt1 | contig 10572 bp, 7 predicted proteins | sample CR04metaG_FD_83877 | JGI IMG/M metagenome (GOLD analysis project Ga0114948, IMG submission 83877) | Deep subsurface microbial communities from Mariana Trench to uncover new lineages of life (NeLLi) - CR04 metaG | ecosystem: Environmental > Aquatic > Marine > Ocean trench > Sediment | place...
CGATCGAACTGCATGCCCTCGACCACGTCGAGCTCGGTGGCCAGCGACTTGGCCTCCTCGACCGTGATCACGCCCTCGTTGCCGACCCTCTGCATGGCCTCGGAGATCATGCCGCCGATCTCGGTATCGCCGTTGGCCGAGATGGTGCCGACCTGGGAGATTTCCTCGGTGCTCGAAACCTTCTTGGAGCGCTTCTTCAAATCGGCCACGACGGCCACGACCGCCGCGTCGACGCCGCGCTTCAGGTCCATCGGGTTCATGCCCGCGGCCACCGCCTTGCAGCCCTCGCGCACGATCGCCTGGGCCAGGACCGTGGCGGTCGTGGTGCCGTCACCGGCCACGTCATTGGTCTTGGAGGCGACCTCGCGGACCATCTGCGCGCCCATGTTCTCGAACTTGTCGGCGAGCTCGATCTCCTTGGCGACGGTGACGCCGTCCTTGGTCGTGCGCGGTGCGCCGAAGGCCTTGTCGAGGATCACGTTGCGGCCCTTGGGACCGAGCGTCACCTTGACCGCATCGGCCAAAATGTCGACCCCCTTCAGCATCCGCGCCCGGGCATCGCCCGAAAATTTTACTTCCTTAGCAGCCATAGCTTGGTTCTCCGTTCCTTAACTGATCTCTGCCCTAGGCAGCGGATTTGATCGATTTCTTGCCCGACTTGGGGTTCTCGATGATGCCCATGATGTCGGATTCCTTCATGATCACCAACTCTTCGTCGTCGATCTTGACTTCACTTCCCGACCACTTGCCGAACAGGATGCGGTCGCCCTTCTTGACGTCGAGCGGGGTGATCTCACCCTTGTCGTTGCGGGCCCCGGTGCCCACGGCCAGGACCTCGCCCTGCATGGGCTTCTCCTTGGCGGTGTCGGGAATGATGATGCCGCCGCTGGACCGCTCGTCCTCTTCGAGGCGACGCACCAGCACGCGATCGTGCAGAGGCCGAAATTTCATGGAATGCTCTCCCAAGTGCATGGAAATCCGGGGATTTCCGGTTTCTGTTAGCACTCACCCCTAGTGAGTGCCAGGTTCCGCGAGGAGATAAACAGAGAGCCGCCCGAAGTCAAGGGCCTGGGGGGCAGATTTTCCCCGAAAACGGCGCCAAACGGGCCTGATCGGGCGCCGCATCGGGCGCTGGGGGCCGCATCGGGCGCCGGGCAGCGCTTGGGGCGGGCCGCAACATAGGAACCGGGGGCCCGGCTGTAAAGGCCGATTCGCGGCGCCCCTGTTTAGGGCCCGGGGCCCGGGAACACCACGGGGACGCACCACGGGGGGGGGGGAGGGGGGCGATTGCGGCAGGGTTCGGGCTGGGCCAACCTGCCTGGCGCCAGAGATTCGGCGGAAATCAGGCGATCCGGGGGAGCAAGCCACGCCATGCCGCTTCTGACCACCACCATCGGGGCCTATCCCAAGCCCGATTTCGTGCCCATTCCGGACTGGTTCCGCGCCGAGGCCGGGCCCGACACCCGGCACCCGACCCGAGGCTATCTGGAGGCGATCGCCGCCATGGGGGCGGCGGCGGAGGAACGCTTCGCGCGCGGGGTGCAACAGGTGGTCGAGGACCAGGTGGGCGCCGGGATCGACATCCCGACCGACGGCGAGGTGCGGCGCGAGAACTACATCCATTACCACTGCCGCCATATCGAGGGCATCGACTTCGGTACCTTGACCCCCAAAGAGGTGCGCGGCGGCGCCTACACCGCCGAGCTGCCCTCGGTGACCGGGCCGGTGCGGGCGGGCACACCTTTCCTGGGCGCCGATTTCAAGCTGGCCCAGGGCTTCACCGAGCGGCCGGTCAAGATCACCATGCCCGGTCCGATGACCATCGCCGACACCACGGTCGACCTGCACTACCAGGACGAGGCCGCCCTCGGCGCCGATCTGGCCGGGGCGATCAACGCCGAGATTCTGCGCCTGGCCGAGGCCGGCTGCCGCTGGATCCAGGTCGACGAGCCGGTACTCGCGCGCAAGCCCGAGGCCGCGCTGGCCTATGGGGTGGACAACCTGGACCGCTGCTTCCACGGCCTGCCGGAGGGGGTACACCGGGTCATGCACATGTGCTGCGGCTATCCGGACCGGCTCGACCGCGACGACTACCCCAAGGCCGATCCGGGCTCCTACCCGCGCCTGGCCGCGGCGCTCGATGGCTCCTGTATCGACGCGATCTCGATCGAGGACGCGCACCGGCACAACGATCTCACGCTGCTCGAGCGCTTTGCGCATACCACGGTCATCCTGGGCGTGGTCACGGTCGCCAAGAGCCGGGTCGAGCCGGTCGAGGAGATTCGCGCCCGGCTCGCGGCGGCGCTCGATCACATCGACGCCGAGCGCCTGATCGCCGCGCCCGACTGCGGCCTCGGCCTGTTGGGGCGCGAACTGGCGCTGGCGAAACTGAATAACCTTTGCCGGGCTGCCCAGGGGCTCTAGGCGAGGACTCTAGCGTCTCTGGCGTTTCCGGGGGGGGCCGTCCAGGCGGCGGAGGCTCAGGCCGAGTCGCGCGTGGCCTCGGGTTGGGCCGGCGCCTGCGCGCCGGTGCTGCCGTTGGCGCCGTTCTGCCGCCGCCAGGCGGCGCGCTTGGCGGTGACCGCGCCGTAGGTGGCGACGCAGTAGGGCACCAGGTAGGTCAGGCCGACTTTGACCGGATCGGGCATTTGGCCGGCCAGAATGAAGTCGCCGTGGTTGATGGCGGTCAGGATGGTGCCGACCACTAAGCTCATGACCAGGGCGTATCCGGGGGTGCCTTCGGAGGTGGCGAAATGCCACCAACTCGGCATGCTGTCCTGCGGCTTGGGAATCGGTGTTCTCCCCCGTCTTTCTTAGTGTTACCACCCCGATCGGCGGGACCAATGTAGCCATCAGGCCGGGCGGTGCAAACCGGACTTCGCGGATATCCGTATCACAATATCGCGCGCGGCGGTTCGTCGGCGCGGTTTGGGCGCGCCGTGGGTGTTCGGGGACTCCCTTACGGGTCGACCAGAAACCCAGGAATTCCGCCGGGTTTGGGCGAAGAACACGCGGTATGAGTTTGGTCCGCCGGGCCCGCCTGGCCGCGGTTTCACCGTGCCCCGCGGCGCCCCGCGGTAACCCTACGATGCATTGTGCCGCGCGCGGGGATGCCGATATACTGCCGCCCCAAGGGCTCCAGGCGCCGTGCGGCCGGCCGCGGGGCGCAAGCGCGGGTCCTAAGGGCTAACCATGGGGCCGTGGCAAGGAGGTCCGGGGGAAATGGCGAAAATCCTGCTGGTCGAAGACAACGAGATGAACCGCGACATGCTGTCGCGGCGGCTCGCGCGCCGGGGCCACGAGGTGGTGGTCGGCGAGGACGGCCAGAAGGGTGTCGAGCTGGCGTCGAGCGAACATCCCGACATCATCCTGATGGACATGAGCCTGCCGGTGATCGACGGCTGGGAGGCGACCCGGCAGATCAAGGCCGGCGCGGCGACCGCGGCGATCCCGGTGATCGCGCTGACCGCCCATGCCATGGAAAGCGACCGCGAGAAGGCGCTGGCGGCGGGCTGCGACGACTACGACACCAAGCCGGTCGAACTCGAGCGCCTGCTCGGCAAGATCGCCGCGCTCCTCGACGGCGCCGGCTGAGGAATCAAAGGGGACTGTCCCCTATTTTTCGGGCGTTTTCGTAATGATTCCAACTAGTTTAGAGAGGGTCAGGAATCGGTCTTGACGGTGACGGGCTTGGCGGCGTTGAGGAAGAAGGCGTTCTGCCTGCCCTTGCCCTTGATCGCGATCTGGCCGCGCGGCTCGAGCTCGAAGCCGTCCGCGAGCAGCGCCGCGGTCGCCGCGGAGACCTGGATGCGGTTGGCCTCGCTCAGGGTCTCGAGCCGGCTGGCCAGGTTCACGGTGTCGCCCCAGACGTCGTAGACGAAGCGGTGGGTGCCGATGATCCCGGCGACCACCGGGCCCGAGTGGATGCCGATCCGGGCGGTGAACGGCGCGCCTTGCTCGCGTTTGGCGCGTTCCACGGCTGCGATCATGCGCAGGCCCATTTCGGCGATCGCCTGGGCGTGGTCGGCGCGCGGCTCGGGCACGCCGGCGACCACCATGTAGGCGTCGCCGATCATCTTGATCTTCTCGACGCCGAGCTCCTGGGCGATGGCATCGAAGCCGGAGAACAGCGCGTTCAGATAGGACACCAGCTCGGTCGGCGCGAGTGTGGAGGAAATCTCGGTAAAGCCGACCAAATCGGAGAACAGCACCGAGACGTTGTCGAAGCGGTCGGCGATGATGGTCTCGCCGTCGTTCAGGCGGCCGATGATCTGCTGCGGCAGGATGTTGAGCAGCAGCCGCTCGAACTTCTCCTTCTCGTCCTCCAAACGGTCGAGATAGAGCCGCTCGCGCTCGTGCCAGCGTTTCTTCTCGATCCCGGCGTTGATGCGCGCCTTGAGCAGCACCGGGTTGAAGGGCTTGGGCAGGTAGTCCTCGGCGCCGGCCTCGATGCAGCGCACCACGCTGTCGACCTCGTCCAGCGCCGAGATCATGATCACCGGAATCCGGTACAGCCGCGGGTCGGCCTTGATCCGGGTCAGGACCTCGAAGCCGTTCATCTCCGGCATCATCAAATCGAGCAACACCAGGTCGAAGTCGTCGATCTCCAGGAGACCGAGCGCCTGGCGCCCGCCCTCGGCGGTGGTGACCCGGTGCCCGTCCCGGGTCAGGCGGCGCGACAGCAGGGTGCGGTTGGCCTCCATGTCGTCGACCACCAGGATGTTGCCGGTCTCGACCTTGCCGGCCTCCGCCTCGCCGACCGGACGGATGCTCTCGACCAGGCCGGCGAACATGGCGGCCGCCTCGGCCGGGCCGCAAGGGTGTTCGGCCGCCGTGCCGGACCCACCGCGGGAGAAGTCGACGATGGTATCGATCTGGGACAGAAGTTGGTCGGCCTGGTCGAGCAGGATGTCGAAATCCGCCCGCATGCGCTCGGCCCCCAGGTCCTCCAGGTCTTCCAGCAGCATCTCGCCGTAGCCCTTGATCGCGTTGATCGGGGTGCGTAGGTCGTGGCGCAGCTTCTGTTGCGCGGCCGCCTCGTCGGCGCCCTCGAACAGGCTCTCCGCCAGCTCCTTGTCGAGTAGCCGGTCGACCATGGCGTGCAGGTCGCCGGCTGCGGTCAGGATTCGCGCCAGATCGGCGACCGCCTCCTCGGGCCCGTTGCGGGCGGCGTCCTGGTGCAGCATCTCGGCGAAGCCGAGGATCGCGCTGACCGGCGCCACCAGCTCCTGACGCAGGTTGGCGAGGCGCGCCTGCCGCGCCCGCTGGGTTTCCGCACCCTGGCTCATCGGTTACTTCCCGGCCCGGGCTGGCGGCGCCGGCAGCATCTTCTTGAGGCTGGCCAGGATGGTGCCGATCTCGTCGCCGCCCTTCTCGACCAGCATCTTGACCGAGCCCTTGAGCCGCTTGTGGTCGTCGGCGGTGAGCGTCTTGGCGGTCACCACGATGACCGGGATGCTTCGCCACGCCTTGTTGTTGCGCAGGCGCGCCAGAAACTCGAAGCCGTCCATCTCCGGCATCATGAGGTCGAGCAGGATCGCGGCCGGCACTTCCTCGGCCAGGCGCTCGAGCCCGACCAGGCCGTTCTCGGCTTCCGCGGTGCGCCAGCCCGCCTTGTTCAGCATGCGGCGAATCATTTCGCGGGTGGCGGTATCGTCCTCGACGATGAGCACCGGTCCCGACCCTTTTGCGGGGCAGTGCTTGCGCAGCACCGACAGCAGGCGCGCGTGTTCGACCGGCTTGGTCAGGTAGTCCGCCGCGCCCAGCGAGTATCCCAGGTTGTGGTCTTCGAGAATGGAGACCATGATCACCGGGATGTCCGAGAGCGCCTCGTCGTCCTTGAGCGCGGTCAGCACCGCCCAACCGTCCATGCCGGGCATCAGGACGTCGAGGGTGATGGCGTCGGGCTGTATCTCGCGCGCGCGCTTGAGCCCGTCCGCACCGGCGCTCGCGGTCGCCACGCGGTAGCCGCTTTTGGCCAGGTGGCGGCTCAGCAGGTCGCGCACGTTCGGGTCGTCGTCGATGACCAGCACGGTCTGGGCGCCGGCCGCGCCAATGATCTCGGTTGGGGCGTCCGCGGCCACGGCCGCGGCGGCGTCCGCGGGCAGCCGCACGGTGAAGGTGGAGCCCTTGCCCGGTGCGCTCACGCAGGTGATTTCGCCGTGCAGCATCTCACAGAATGTCTTGGTGATCGCCAACCCCAACCCGGTGCCGCCGTAGTTGCGGGTGGTCGAGGAATCGGCCTGGGTGAAGGCCTCGAACACCTTCTCGACCTGCTCGGGGCTCATGCCGATGCCCTCGTCGACGACCGTGAGGACGATATCATCGCGGCCGTTGGTGGCGCTGCGCGCGACCTCGATCGTGACCTTGCCGCCTTCGGTGAACTTGGAGGCGTTGCTCAGCAGGTTGAGCAGGACTTGGCGAATCCGGGTCACGTCGCTGTGCATGACGCCGAGGTCCTCGGCGCAAGTCACCACCAGGGTGTTGCCGTTCTTCTCGATCAAGGGCGCGATGGTGCTGGCGGTCTCCTCGACCATTCCCGCGATCTTGAAGTCCTCGAAGAACAGCTCGATCTTGCCGGCCTCGATCTTGGACAGATCGAGCACGTCGTTGATCAACGACAGCAGATGCTTGCCGGCCATCTGGATCTTCTTGAGGTCCGGGATGTACATGTCGTGGCCCCTGTCCTCGGCCTCTTCGAGCATCAACTCGGAGTAGCCGATGGTGGCGTTGAGCGGAGTCCTCAACTCATGGCTCATGTTGGCCAGGAAATCGGACTTGGCGCGGCTCGCGTCCATGGCCTTGTCGTGGGCCTCGGCCAGCTCGACTTCGCGTAGCTTGAGCTCGGTTATGTCGGCATAGGTCGCCACGATCCCGCCGTCGCTGGTCTTGCGTTCGTTGATCTGGACCCAGAAGCCGGAGCTGCGCTGCTGGGTGTGCGGCCCGCCCGGATTGCGGTGGCGTTCCAGGCGCGCCGCGATCCAGCCGTCCACGTCCTCGGCGGCGTCGTGGATCAGGCCCTTGTCGATGGCGTTGCGCAGGATCTCCTCGAAGGTTTTGCCCGGTGTCACCATCTGCTGCATGCCCGGATAGAGCAGGTCGCGGTAGCGGTTGTTGCAAAGCAGCAGGCGGTCGTCCGGGTCGAACAGCGCGAAGCCCTCGGTGATGCTCTCGATCGCGTCGTCGAGGATGGCGTGCGCCCGGGCCGCGCGCGCCTCGGTCTCGCGCAGCGCGGCCTCGGCGCGCTTGCGCTCGGCGACGCTGCCGACCTGGGTGCCGATGTGGTGCATGATCTCGAGGGTTTCCTCGGTCGGGCGCGTGGCCTCGACGGAGAAGAACTCGAGCACCGCGATGACCTCGTCCTCTAGCTTCACGGGATAGGCCATCGCGCCCCTGACCCCCAGGTCCGTGACGAGCTTCGCACGAGGAAAGTTCTTGTCCTTGGTCACGTCCTCGATCCAGACCGGTTTGCCGGTCTTGAGCACCCGCCCGGGCAGGCCGACACCCGGCTTGAAACGGATGCCCTCCGTGGCCCGCCGCAAGCCCTTGAAGTGGCGCGGGTCTTGGAGGTGCCAGATGTCGCTCGAAACCATCTCACCGCTGCCGTCCTCGGCCAGCAGGAAGGCGTGCCCGACCGGCCAGCCGGTGTAGGTGCAGACCTCGACCAGGCAACGTTGCAGGGCCTCGGCCACGGTCTCCGATTCGTTGGCGGCGATGACCACGTTCTGGAGCAGGTGGACCGAAGCCGTGCGTTCCTTGACCCGCTCCTCGAGGTGCTCGTTGGCGTCGACCAGCTCCTGCTTGGCGCGTTTTTCGGTGGTGACGTCGCGGCCGTAGACGTTGAGATAGCGCCGGCCGGAAACCGGGGTTACGGCCAGCGCGAAGACGCGGCCTTCGGAGGGGAACTCGACGATCTTGCGTGTTTTCTTGCGGAACACCTTCTCCGCCACCCGGGCCAGTTCCTTGTAGACCCGGTCCTTGCGGCGCCCGATCACCAGCCCCTTGACTTGGAGCGTCGCCTCGTTGGCGTAGATCACCACGCCGTCCTTGTCGATGCGGAAGATCGGCGCCGTGTTCTCGGACGGGAACTTGGCCAGGTCCTCGACTTGACGCGCGGCCTCGCGTTCCTCGGTGATGTCGCGGCCGTAGAGGTTGATGTAGGACTCGCCGGCCACCGGCGCGAGCACGAAGGCGTAGGCGCGGTCGCCCGCCTCGTATTCGACGTTCTGACGCTGGTGCGACGTGGCGGCCTTGGCGGCGGCAACGATCAGCCGCTTGGCCAGTTGGCTCTTGCCGCGGCCGACCAGAAGTCCGCCGATCTGCTTCGCCGCAGCGTTGGCGTAGAGCACGCGGCCGGCCCCGGTCAGGCGCATCACCGGGTTCGGGTTCTCCGAGGGGAAGCGGGCCAGGGCCCGCACCTGCTCGATGACCTGGTCGACGTCGTCGAGGTCTCTGGCACGTCCGGACATGCGCTGCTCCTTACCCCGGGAGGCCCGGACGAAAGAGCGGCCAGGCCGGCATCCAGGCTTTGCTTCGACCCGATGTGGGTGGCCGGGTCCGGACCGCCTTCGGACGCGTTGCTCGCGGCCGACTCGTAACGCCCGGGCGGGTTCGCCCGCCGATTCGCCGCCATCATGGCAAAAATCGCCGCCCGGCCCAAGGCCCACGACGAAAACGTGAAGTCACGCGGAGGCGCTATCGGGGCGGATTGCCGCCGCGAATCGGGTGATTCGAACTGAAACGGCCGGCTCGAGCGGGGCCGGTGCCGCCCCATATTCGAGCCGTCACTCCGGCAGGCCCGCCTCGCGCAGGGCTTCGGCGAGACGCTCCATAACCTTCAGCGTCCCGAACAAATTTTCTCGATATTTCGTATATGTCAGTCTCGGCACGTGCGCCAGAAGGTCGTTGACGGCGGCGCGAGCCTCGTCCTTCCGTCCAAGCTTGGACAACACGGCGGCGAAAATAGCAAACGTCATGGTTCGCGGGTTCGGACTTAGGCGCGCCCGCCGCGCCCACTCAAGAGCCTCCTCGTAGCGCTCAAGATCGAACAGCGCGAAGGCCCGGTGAGTCAGCATCGCGGTGATGAATATGTCGCGTGGACTGAGACGCATCGCCTGGTCGAAATGGGGGATCGCTTCCTCTGCCCGTCCCGCCCTACACAGAACCGAACCGAGAAAATAGTGCGACACGGCGTCGTTTGGGTTGAGGCCGACTGCCTCATCGACTTTTGATATGGCGGCGTCATGTTGGCCGAGGATGCTATGCACCTCTCCGGCGTTCCACAGACCAGTTGGGTCCCGAGAGTCGAGTGTAATTGCCGTGTACGCCTTTTCTCGCGCCTGGCTTAGATACTCGGCACGATCGTCCGGCTCAAAATGCAATACGTAGCGCCAGCGAGCACCGGCCGCCATCGCGAAAGCCGGCGCGAAGCTGGGGTCGATTTCGTTCACCCTGTCGAACTGCCCGATCGCCGTGCTGAGCCCCTCTTCGGTCGACGAGTAATAGGCCGCTAGGCCGCGCTGATAGAGACCCCAGGCGTCGAGACTGTCCGGGGCCTTTCGCTGTGCGCGCTCGCGCTCCACGTCACCGATTTCCGGCGCGATGGCTGCGACGATCGCTTCCGTGACTTCATCCTGGACCGCGAAGATGTCCTCCAGCTCACGATCGTAACGTTCCGCCCAGAGATGGTTACCCGTTTCCGCGTCGATTAATTGTCCCGTTATCCGTATTCGCTCGCCTCTTCGCCGCACGCTTCCTTCCAGGATGTAGCGGACGCCCAGATCGCGGGCGACTTCTCTGACATCGGGCGACTTGCCCTTGTAGGAGAAGGTCGAATTGCGGGCGGTCACGAACAGTGAGCGAAAACGGGAGAGCCCCGTGATGATGTCTTCCGTCATGCCGTCAGCGAAGTATTCCTGATCCGGATCGCCGGACAAATTGTTGAACGGGAGCACCGCGATCGAGGGCTTGTCCGGCAGCGACGCCACGGCACTCACGTCGCCGTAACTTGCCTCTTCGCCAGTTTCGCTCCACGCCCGGTAGATGCGGACTGGTTTGGAAATGTTCTTGATCTTCTGTTCGCCCAAATCGTCAAAGGCCGCATCGAGCTTGCCCGCGACCTGGTCGTAGACACTGCCCGAGACATATACCATGCCCGGCTCGCACAGCCCTTCCAATCGGGCCGCCACGTTCACACCGTCACCGTATATATCGTCCCCCTCGACCATCACGTCGCCGAGATTGACGCCGATGCGCAATACGATCCGCCGGTTCTCCGGCTCCTTGGAATTGCGCTGTGGAATGACGCGCTGAATCTCGATCGCGCATTGGACCGCATCGACGGCACTGCCAAATTCGGCGAGGGCGCCGTCACCGGTGTTCTTGAAGATCCGCCCGTCGAATTGTTCGGTCTTGGGGTCGAAAAGCTCCGCGCGGAGGTTCTTGAGCCGCGCCAGGGTTCCGGCCTCGTCCGCTTCCATCATTCGTGAATAGCCAACAACGTCGGCCGCGAGGATCGCGGCGAGCCGGCGCTGGACGCGCTCGATGACCATGTAGCCGTTTCCTTCAAGATGC
>Ga0114948_10001348_pt1 | contig 10565 bp, 9 predicted proteins | sample CR04metaG_FD_83877 | JGI IMG/M metagenome (GOLD analysis project Ga0114948, IMG submission 83877) | Deep subsurface microbial communities from Mariana Trench to uncover new lineages of life (NeLLi) - CR04 metaG | ecosystem: Environmental > Aquatic > Marine > Ocean trench > Sediment | place...
ACCCGAACCCAACAACACCTACTCGGCTCTTCCCGTGTACTCCCCGGTAGTCGAGTTGACCGTGATCCGGTCGCCGACCCCGATGAACAACGGGACCTGCAATACCAGACCCGTCGTGGTTGTTGCCGGTTTGGTCGCACCGCTCTGGGTATCGCCGCGCAGACCGACCTCGGTCTGCCCGATTTCAAGAACAACCGATGACGGCACCTCGACAGAAAGCGGCACCCCCTTGTACATCATCACTTCGATCGTGTCGCCCTCTGAAATGTACTTCAGGGCGTCGCCAAGAACTTCAGCTGTCATGGCGAACTGCTCGAAGGTTTCGGTGTCCATGAAGTTGTACATATCGCCATCCGGGTACAGGTACTGTACCGTCGGGGTTTCGGTTTCAGCGCGTGTCAGCTTCTGGTTACCCTGCAGCTTCCTCTCGTAAACGTTGCCGGTGGTGACCTGGCGGACCTTCAGTGTGAGAGTCGGCGGGGCCTTGGGTGCCTGCCGGTGCTGCCACTCAAGAATCTGGTAGACCTCGTCGTCCAGGATGATGGTCATGTTTCGGCGAATTTCACTGGAAGAAATTGTCATCGCTGTGTTTGGACACCCTTTGTCTCTGGCCTGGATTCGACTGCGGCTACGGGCTTGATCGGGCAACAACCGCCGCCAGGCCAGCAAAATTCAACAACTGAAGATATTAGAACTTCATTTTAGCGGCATGACTCAACACGCGAGCCTTGCCGTCTTCCAGGACCACAACGTCCTCGATACGCACGCCACCCCAGCCGGGGATGTAGATGCCTGGCTCGATCGTAAACGGCATCCCGTTTTCGAGCTTGCCTTTGGCGTTCGGCCCAACCCCCGGGTTTTCGTGTACTTCCAGGCCCAGCCCGTGCCCCAGGCTGTGGCCGAACTCGTTTTCGTGACCCGCTTCCGTAATGATTTTCCGTGCTATGGCGTCGCACTCTTCACCTGTCATGCCGGCCTCGACCATCGAAATTGCCGCCAGTTGGGCAGTCAGAACGATGTCGTAGACGCGCTTCATTTCGTCGTCCGCCTCGCCGAGGACCACGGTGCGGGTCAGGTCTGAACAGTAGCCCTGGTAACGGGCGCCACAGTCGAAAACGATCGTCTGTCCTTCCGCCAGTGGCGTGTCGCTGGTCGCGTGATGAGGCCGTGCAGCATTTGGCCCCGCCGCAACTATCGTGTCGAAAGAAATCGACTCCGCACCCAACTCCCTGACAGCCTTTTCGAATATCCAGGCAGCCTCTTTTTCGGTCATTCCGGCCACGAGTTGAGAGACGGTCTCCTCGAACGCCCGGTCGCCAATGTCGATGGCGCGTTGCAAAAGCTCCAGTTCTTCGGGGTCTTTGTACGCACGGAGGCCCACTCCGATGCCTGTTGTCGGCTTCAACTCGGGATCAGCGTCGCCTTCCTTGAGCGCCTTCTTGAACCGCTCGAGGGTGCCGACCGTCATGTCGTCTGCCTCGAAGCCCAGAGTCTTTATCTCGAACTCGTTGACCAGCTTCGGCAGCCAGTCGGGCTTGTTGCCAATGCGGTCGACCCGCCATCCCGGAGCCTGTTGTGCAGCCAGTTCGGTGTAGCGAAAGTCGGTGCAAATCACCGCCTCGTCCTGGGTCACAAAAAGGTAACCGGCACTGCTAACAAACCCGGAAATATACCGGCGGTTCTCATCGTTGCTCAGAAACAGCGCATCCAGGTCGTCTTTGGCGATGCGTTCGCGAAGTTTCTGGACACGCGCAGGAAATCGGAAATCGCTCACTGCGAGGTTACTCCGTCAGAAAAACTAGCTGTTGACGACCGACGCCAAATGGTCGAGGGCGTAAATGTACCCGGCCGGGCCGAATCCTGCCAACTGCCCGATCGCCTTCGAAGCGAACACCGACCTCTGCCGGAACCTTTCGCGGGCATGGATGTTCGACAGGTGGACCTCGATGAACGGCAAACCGGCGTCCAGCAGCGCATCAAGTATCGAGTACCCGACCTGTGTTAGCGCGCCGGCGTTGATGATTACCCCGCTGGCCCCGGTTGACGATTCCTGGATGAAGTCGACTATCGAACCCTCGTGGTTCGACTGGAAGAACTTTACTTCGACGCCAAGCTCGGAAGCCCTGGCAGAAATATCGCCCTCAATATCGGCCAGCGTCTTTGTGCCGTAGAGCGAGTTGTCACGCTTGCCAAGGTTGTTCAGGTTCGGCCCATTTATTACAAGAATCGTTGCTGGCAAATTGCGCCCCACGGCAATCGGGTGTTTCGTTGGTCTGTTAGTTAGATCAGGTGAACGGCCACGGCCCGCGAAACAAGCGTACTACGTTGCGTCGCTCGAATTCTTACTGTTCGCCCTTGGATGGGCGCCAAGGTAAACGCGGCGCGCCTGCTCGGTCGATACGTGTGTGTAAATCTGGGTAGTGGCCGGGCTGCTGTGACCCAGCAGGTCCTGGACGACCCTTAGATCGGCCCCACCGTCAAGCAAGTGGGTGGCGAAACTGTGGCGGATAGAGTGTGTGTGGAAATCGGGGTCGAGCCCCGCCGCCAGTGCGTACTTTTTCACGGTCCGCTGAACCGAGCGGGCCGACAGCCTGCCACCGGACTGGTTCATCCAGACCGCCGCATCAGACCGGCGGCTTGTGAATTTTGGCCTGACATCGGCAAGATATCGTTCGAGCCAGCGGACACTGTGATCGCCAATCAGGGCCACACGCGCCTTCGAACCCTTGCCGATAACCCGGACCTCTTTTGACTTTAAGTCGAGATCGCCCAGGTCCATTGCGGTGACTTCCGAAACACGAAGACCCGCGGCATAAAGCAGTTCGAGCAGAGCGCGGTCCCTGATTCCTGAGTCAGTGGCGACGTCCGGTCCGTCGAGCAGCCGGTCGATCTCAAAGCTTGAAGCGACGGCAGGCAGCCTCTTTTCTCGCCGCGGTCCGGCCACAAGACCGGTCTGATCGATTTCGATCACGCCCGTTTGTCGCAGGAATCGAAAAAACGATTTCAGGGCAGATAGCTTTCGTGAAACGCTGTTCCTGCTGAACCCCAGTGTCATCAGCCACGCCAGGTATCCGCGCAGGAACAGACGGTCGACCCTGGCAAGGTCGGATATGTCCTGCTCGCCAAGGTATTCGATGAGCGGAACGAGGTCGTTTACGTAATTGCGGACGGTATGGTCGGCGAGCTGCCGCGTCGTGGCGATGTGGTCTGCGTATTCGCGGACCTGCCTTGAATATCTGGGGAACCGGGCCTGTTGCAGGGCATCCTCCATGGCAGGCGACGGCAATTGCCCGGTGGTCGTCCTTGTGGGACCGCCTGCCAGGCGGTCCCGAGGACTCGGCTACGTCGACACGGCTTTTGCCCTACGCTTCGACTTAGCGGCAGTCTTGCCGTTCGATGAGCGTTTTTTGCCGCGTGATCCGCGTTTCGCTTCGGCCTCGGCTGCAACCGCGGCAGCTGCCTCAGGGTGCACAATTGCGCACTTCTCCATCGCAGTCTTCCAGGCGATCTCCCAGTTTTCCTTGACCTCGCCCGAGGCGCGTTCGCCGGGGCGGGTCGAGATTGCAACACGGCATTCCGGGAACCTTCCGCACGACAAAAACTTGCCATAGCGTCCACTGCGAATAACAAGATAGTCTCCGCCTTCGCACTTTTCGTCGCTCTTTTGGACAAGCTTTTTGCGGTCAACCCGTTCGGCCTTTTCAAATGTATCCTCGACCGCTTTCTCAAACGGGCCGAAGAACTCCCGCAGCATCTCGACCCAGTCTTGCTCGCCCTCGGCGACAGAGTCCAACTTCGACTCCATTTCCGAAGTGAAGCCGATGTCCATGATGTTCGGGAAGTGCTCTGTGAGGAAGTCCGACACCGTGGTACCCAGCGGGGTCGGCTTGAACCGCGACTTCTCCCGGTCGACATACTGCCTTCGTTCGATTGTGCCCACAATCGAGGCATACGTGCTAGGGCGGCCAATCCCCTGTTCCTCTAAAAATCGGATCAGGTTCGCCTCCGTAAACCGTGGCGGCGGCTGGGTGAACCTCTGATCGGCGTTCACCTTCTTCTTTGTCGGCGCATCGCCCTCTTCCATGGCTGGCAACCGCTTGTTCTCTTCGTCTTCATCGTCCTCGTCGCGAGTCTCGATGTAGAGTTTTCGGTGGCCGTCGAACTTGATGACCGAACCCACTGCCCGGACTGTGTGCACGTTGCCATTGGGCGCAGTCGCCGTAATATCCACACTTGTGTTGTCGACGATGGCGTCAGTCATCTGACTGGAGATCGTCCGCTTCCAGATCAACGTGTAAAGACGGAGCTGCTCACTTGACAGGAACGGTGCGACTTTTTCCGGGGTGTTGCTCGCGGCCGTCGGCCTGATGGCCTCGTGGGCCTCCTGTGCCGACTTGCTCTTCGTGCGGTAGCGCCGGGGACCGGAAGTGTACTGCGGGCCGTATGTCGATCTGATAAATGACTCGGCCTCTGCAAGTGCGTTTGCAGCCAGGTTCGTTGAGTCGGTACGCATGTAAGTGATCAGGCCAACGGGGTCGGAGCTGCCGAGTTCGATTCCTTCGTAGAGATCCTGGGCGATGCGCATCGTGCGCTGGGCGCTGAACCGGAACGAACGCGCCGCCTGTTGCTGAAGCGTGCTCGTCGTGAACGGTTCACGCGGTCGTTGCCTGGCCTCTCGCCGGGTCACCTTCGAAACGACATATCTGGATGCGTCGAGATCGTCCTTGATCCCGGTCGCAGTTGCCGCGTTATCGACTACGGGCTTGCCTTTTTGGCCTGCGACAGCACTCAGTGCGGCTCTGAAATTGCGACCACGCGTATCGGCCACTGCCTCAAGGTCGACGGTAATTATCCAGTATTCCTCTGGTTTGAACGCTGTTATTTCACGTTCGCGGTCGACGATCATCCTGAGTGCCACGGACTGGACCCTACCGGCCGATAGTCCGCGCCTGACTTTGCTCCACAGAACCGGGCTGAGCTTGTAGCCAACGATGCGGTCGAGCAGTCGGCGCGCCTGTTGAGCGTTCACCAACTGCATGTCAATTTCGCGTGGGTTGGCGAAGGCTTCTGCCACGGCGGCATCGGTGATCTCGTGGAATACCACCCGCTTGAGGTTTTTCACCTTGCCAAGGCCTGCCGCCTCGACCAGGTGCCAGGAAATTGCTTCGCCCTCACGGTCGGGGTCGGTCGCCAGGTAAACCGAATCCGCCTGTTTTGCGGCCTTCTTTATTTCGGCGATAAGCGTCGCCCGCCCGCGCACATTCACATATTCGGGCCTGAAGTCGTTTTCGACATCTATACCCAGCGTCTTCTCCGGCAGGTCACGAACGTGCCCCATCGACGCCTTGACGACATATTTGTCGCCCAAAAACCGGCCTACGGTTCGGGCCTTCGCCGGAGATTCGACGATGACCAGGTCTCGCTTTGACGAATTCGCCAACTGTTCAACACCTCTTGCAAAAAGATAACTTCAATCATTTCGAAATCACCGGGCGTTCTTTGTCCACAGTGAACTGCATCGTGCCAACCTGCCGGGCCGAACCCCGCAGTTCGAGCATTGCGAGGACCGAGCTAACCGCCGCTGCAGCCACCCCCAGAGCCCTCGTAATGTCGTCTACGTGCATCGGGCCTTCAGCGTTTTCGAGAAGATCAAGCACACGCTGCTCGACATTTAAACCATTGTTATCGCGCGCGAGGTTGTCAAGTGCGTTCTTGCCAGCATCGGTCAGTGTCTTGTCTGCCGCGGTCGTCGCGGACGCTGCGGCTACTCGGCCAACCGTTGTAGGTAACGCCTGGTCGCCAGGCGGCTTCGCGTCGATGCTCAATTCTTCGAGAATGTCGTCTGCTGACACCGTCAATTTCGCACCCTGCTGAATGAGCCAGTTGGTGCCTTTGCTTGTTTCGCTCAATGCACTTCCCGGAACCGCGAACACGTCCCGGTTTTGCTCAAGCGCCCAGCTCACGGTCAGCATTGCACCGCTCTTGAACGCTGCCTCGACGACGAGTACGCCGTGGCACAGGCCGCTGATGACCCGGTTGCGGCGGGGGAAGTGCTGTGGCAGCGCGCTCACCCCGGCCGGATACTCGGTTAACAGGGCTCCGTCCTGAACAATCTTCTCTGCCAGCGGGACGTGCCGTTGCGGATATATCCGGTCGAGCCCCGAGCCAAGGACTGCTATCGTGCGGCCACCGGCTTCGAGGGCAGCCTTGTGGGACGCGGTGTCGATGCCCCGCGCCAGTCCCGATACGATCGTGACGCCCGCTCTCGCCAGGTCGTACGAAAGGCGTCGGGTCATCTCGAACCCGTACGGAGTCGCATCACGTGAACCGACCACGGCGATGGCATGTTCGTCGGCCGCGAACACTCCACTCTTGCCCCTCAGGTAAATCACGCTCGGGGCCAGCGGTGTTTCGGCAAGCCTGGCAGGGTATTCGGGATGACGCAGGTGAATCGCCCGAATGTCGAGCCGGTCCAGTGCCCCCATCACCTCGTCGGGCTCGTTCGCATCACGAAACCGATCGGTCTCGGCCGCAACCTTGGGCCCAACGCCAGCGGCTATCAGCTCCGAAACAGGTGCGCGCCATGCCGACTCCAAATCGCCGAACCGCGCTTCAAGTTTGGCGAAAGTCGCCGGACCTATCCCGGAAACCTGATGGAACGCTACCCAGTACTTAATATCGTTCATGCGGGGAATAATGGCCCATCTCAACGATTTATGGCAAGTACCAATGGCACACGCCCGCGTCACGGGCCAAATAGAGAAGGGCCGGTAGCAGGCGCAGGGGCCTGCGCTACGGCCAAAAAAACGCCAGAAAAACGCCTGTGAGAACAGGCAATGGCCAGAACCATGACAGGTAGAAATGGCGGAGAGGACAGGATTCGAACCTGCGGTGAGCTTGCACCCACACACGCTTTCCAGGCGTGCCCATTAAGCCGCTCTGGCACCTCTCCGCGTGATCGCTACCTCGTAGCTTGCCAGGCCACCATCTCTTCTTCACTATCGAAATAGTGATACTCGATCTGCTGCGGCTCATCCACCGGCATAAGTCCGGTTGCCACTGTCCGCTTCGGCTCGTCGTCCTGGAACGCCATCACTGCCGCGGCGGTCGCCATCACTGCCAACAGTAAAACAAAAAGAACCGCTCGCTTCGCCATCGCAACTTCCTCCAGCGTGCGTGCGTATCTGGCGAAGAGGGCGGGATTCGAACCCGCGATATGCGGATGCATATACCGGTTTTCGAGACCGGCGCCTTCAGCCACTCAGCCACCTCTCCGCGCCCGTCAACTATAACAATCGGACCTCTCGTTTCGGTGGTTGAAAATCGTGGTAAAGGCCGCGTTTACCAGACGTTGTCGGAGCTAAGCGTAACTGAACATGTTGACGCAGAATAACCATAATCTTTAAGATGGAACCTGCTGTCGACCAATATCACCGCTTATTAGTACAGGCTTACAACAGGGCACGCCGTATCCCGTGAAACTCGATCACGGGGGGTGGTGCCGTCTGTTTCCGGGCATATCTGAATGTCTGAAAACGGTGGTCGAAAGATGACCACCACAGGAATTATCCTCGCTGCCGGCAAGGGCGCGCGGATGCGATCGACCACCCCGAAGTCGCTTCACAAGGTCGCGGGACTGACACTGGTCGGTCACGGGATTCGCACCATGCGGGCCGCAGGTATCGATGACGTGATCGTTGTGGCCTCCCAGGACCTGGCTGAATCGCCGGAGTTCAAAGACGCACTTGCGTTCAACACACGGCCCGATATACGGCTTGCCATCCAGGCCGAGCAACAAGGCACTGCCGATGCCCTGAACGCGGCGCGAACAGCCGCGTCTGAAGCGGGCACAATTGTAGTTGCACCCGTGGATACGGTCCTTGTCACCGGCGAAATTGTCCGGCAAATGCTGAAAGTCCACGGCGATTCCGATGCAGCGGCAACGGTGCTCGGAGCGCGGGTAGACAACCCGGCAGGGCTTGGCAGGATAAAACTCGGTGCCACGGGACGACCCGTTGCGGTTGTCGAAGAACACGAGGCCGACGATGAGTCTCTGGAAAACAACCTGGTCAATACCGCCTGGTACTGCTTTGACAACAGGTGGATATGGGACGAACTCGACTCGATACAGGCTGCCGATACGGGAGAAATGTACCTGCCCCGCGTGATTGAACGCGCCTCAGAAATCGGTCGGTCCGCAATCGTCGTGACAGCCGACGCAGAAACCGGTATTGGGATCAACGATCGTGTGCAACTCGCAAATGTAGAGCGGATCATGCGCCGCCGGATTAACGAATCACACATGAAAAACGGTGTGACGCTTCAGGATCCTGCAACTACGTACATCGACATGGACGTTAAAATCGGTCATGACACAGAAATCGGAGCGGGGTCTCAACTGGGCACTGGCGTGAAAATTGGCACGGGCGTCGTGATCGGCCCGAACACCCAGATCCACTCAAGTGAAATTCGTGACGGGGCCGCAATAAATGGCGCCCGCGTGATCGGTTCTATCGTAGGCGAGTACGTGATTGTCGGGTCCAACTCGCTAATACGCGGAGGCGCGGAGCTCAAGCCCGGCTCGCGAATCGGCAACCTCGCAGAGATCAATAACTCGGTCATCGGATCGGGCTCGCGTGTGTCACACTTCAGCTATATAGGTGACGCGACGATTGGTGAAAACGTGAATATTGGGGCAGGCACCGTTACCTGCAACTACGACGGCAAAGATAAGCACCCGACGGTGATCGACGACGGGGCGTTGATCGGTTCAAGCACGATGCTGATTGCCCCTGTGACGATCGGAAAGTTGGCGAGAACCGGCGCCGGATCGGTGGTACGGACCGATGTCGCACCGGGTGATACAGTCGCCGGAGTGCCGGCTAAATCTATAAAGTCGAAATGATTACAGTGCGCATTGTTTTTACACTGTGCAGAAATCAAAGGAAATGACTAGAAAAATCGAAGATCCCGATAGTACCGGCCAACCCCCGGATACGGACCGGCAGACTGCAAATGTTGAGGTGCACAGGTAATGGCATCTGGACTCGCATCACTGCTGATACTGATTATCTCTGGCGGGTTGTTCTTCCTGGTCGCACTGGCCATTTCCTCGCTCGGCACCCGCATCAACCCCCTTCCGTCAACGGCGCGCAATGTGAACGGAAGCGCCGGTGGAAACCTGAACGGGAGCGGGAACGCCGATGCGGAGCATGACCACGATCATGGATTCGCGGGTCGACTTAGCGCCGAAGCAACCCTGATAGGCCGAAGTCTGCAGGCTGCCGCGCTAATGTCGGCCGCCCTGTCGGCATTCGCAATTTTTGAATCGGGGAACGGCGCCGCCGGGTCGGGCTACCAGATGGCGCTCAGTGGAGCACTGGCAGCTGCCGGAGCGATTGCCTTGCAGCTGATCGCATCTGGCCTTTCTGGATTTCAGCGCAACTGGTCGAGGACGATTAGCCGTCCGACCGGCACGATCATGCGCTGGATAAGCGTAATTCCAGGCATCTCTAACGGAGTCGACTTCTCGCTCTCCCGGGGCCGCGGCGAAGTCGCCGTTGGCGAAGACGTGTCGGCGGCGCTACAAGAGAGCCTGGATTTTCTCGAAGAGTCAGTAATTCCTGCAGATAAAAACGAGCTGAGGATGATCCGCGGGATCCTGCGGATGGACACCGTGAAGGTTCGCGAAATCATGGTACCTCGTGTGGATATGAACACATCTCCGGCTGCCGCCAGCATCGGGGCCATCGCCGATTTAATGTCGGTAGGCGGTCACAGCAAGATTCCGGTGTACGGGGATAGTGTCGATTCGATTGCGGGTGTTGTTTTTGCCCGCGACGTGCTATCAGCATTGGACAATGGCGCTGACCCCGATAGTCCCGTGGAAGGCCTCGCTCGCCCCGCACTGCACGTCCCCGAGTCGCAGAGCCTTGAACGGCTGCTCAGGCAGCTGCAGGAGCACCGTACGGGCCTTGCGATCGTCGTCGATGAATACGGCGGAGTGTCGGGACTCGTAACGGTCACGGACCTGATTGAAGAGATCGTTGGCGAGTTGATCGACGAGTTTGATGTCGACGGCCCCGAAGTCGAATCTATCGGTGCCACAGAAATGGTTGCCGACGCCGGAGCTTCAATCGACACCATGAATCAGACCCTCGGTACTTCGATAGTTGCCGACGGGTTCGACACTGTGGGTGGGCTGGTCTATCGCGAATTAGGAAAAATGCCATCGCCCGGCGATACCGTGTTGGTCGAAGGACTGAGAATTTCGGTTCAATCGGTCATCGGGCGGAGAATACGGCGTGTCAAAGTTGAGCTGGTCGAGCCGCGGCATACCGACGTGAACTAGCTGTAGGCGCGCTTCAAACTAGTCATCGCCCCCGAAGCCCTGCGTAACGTGTTCCTGAAGACGGGACGAAAACTCGTCGGGCCAACTCGTAGATGGCAACCGGAACACCTTCGACGCCATCGGGAGGCTCTTCAACCAGCACCCAGCCGTGCAATTCGTAAAAACGCCGGGCTCCGGTATTGGCGGCGATCACGCCGAGGACCACCCGGCTGAA
>Ga0114948_10001349_pt1 | contig 10564 bp, 9 predicted proteins | sample CR04metaG_FD_83877 | JGI IMG/M metagenome (GOLD analysis project Ga0114948, IMG submission 83877) | Deep subsurface microbial communities from Mariana Trench to uncover new lineages of life (NeLLi) - CR04 metaG | ecosystem: Environmental > Aquatic > Marine > Ocean trench > Sediment | place...
ATCAGGAAAAAAGTGGCGATGATGGATACCGGGATCGACATCGCGATCGTCACGGTAAACCATATGTTGCGCAGGAAAGCAAAGATCACCAGCACGGCCAGCAGGCCACCCAGCAGCGCAGCATTGATCACTTCGCGGATTGCGCGGTCAATGAAGACGGACTGGTCATCGACAATTTTCATCTGCATATCCGGCAACAGGTTCTCTTCAAAAGTATCGAGTTTGGCCTTGATACCCTTGGCTACGCTGACCGTATTAGCATCCCCTTCCTTGTACACGGCAATTTCAACTGCTTCGAGGCCATTCATCCGGATGATGGCTTCGCGTTCCTTGTGGCCCTGGCTAACCCCGGCAATATCGCGCAGGTACACCGGCCGGGCGTCTCCGGGGGATATGATCAGGTTTGCGATTTCCTCGACGCTGCCAAACTGGTTAATGGTACGTACCAGGAATCGCTGGGTCCCCTCCTCCAGTCGGCCCGCAGACAGGTTTACGTTTTCGGCTGCCAATCTTCGGATCACTGTGTCTTGCGAGATATTCAGTTGCGCCATGCGGCGCTGGTCAATTTCAATATGGATTTCATCTTCGAGACCGCCGCTGATTTTTACCGCCGCAACACCATTCACGGGTTCGAGTTTTTTCTTGATTTCTTCGTCGGCAAACCGTCGCAGCAGCTTCAGTGAAGTTTCATCCGACCTCAAAGCATGACTTTCGCCCTCTGGCTCAAATACCAGGCCCATTCGCATGATGGGGTCAGTGGCAGGATTGAATTTGAGTATCAGCGGCCTGGATGTTTCCAGGGGTAGTTGCAGCACCTCCAGCTTTTCCCGCACCTCGAGTCCAGCGCGGTCCATATCAGTGCCCCAGGCAAATTCCAGTATCACGTCGGACTGTCCTGATCTGGAGACGGACTTGACCGACAGCACGTTCTTCACCACGCCAACTGCCTCTTCAACGGGCCGGGTCAGCAGGGTTTCGATTTCTTCGGGCGCAGCGCCCCGGTACTCGGTTCGCACGGTCAGGGTCGGATAAGACAGGTCCGGTAACAGGTTAACCTTGAGGTCCTTGAGTGCGATCAGTCCAAAGAGCACCAGGGTTACGGCCCCCATGGCAATAGCCACGCGACGGCGCGTGGCTATTTCTACGATCTTCATTGACCGGCTTATCATGCTTCGTTGCCGATCACTTCAACCAGTGTCCCGTTGGTCAGGCTTCCTTTTCCGGCAGTTACAACTTTTTCACCGGGTTCAACACCCTGGGTGATTTCCACCATTCCATCCTTTTCATAACCCAGTTCTATGTCGCGCCGGGCTGCAACCCCGTCTTCAGTAATGACAAACACATGGCTCTGATCGTCCTCAGAAATGACCGCGCTGCGTGGAATGACCGCCACACGCTCATGCACATCATAGAGAATCTGTACGCGGGCGAATAAGCCAGGCTTGAGCTTGTTACCGGCATCTGCAATCTCGGCCGTGACCCGGAACGTGCCGGTAGCCGGATCGACGACCGGACTGATCCGCGTTACTTCGCCTTCAAACTGGGCGCCCGGCCAGGCATCCACAGTGATGGAAACCGGCAATCCCTTGCGCAATACGCTCAACTGACGCTCAGGCACATGCATTACCGCGAGTAGCGGGTTAAAACTGATAATCCGAAAAACTGGATCCAGGTTGGACACCAGATTCCCAACCCGGACCAGTCTTTCAGAAACATATCCGGAAAACGGCGCGCGGACGTCCGTGTAGCGCAGGTCCAGCCTGGCCATCTGGTGCGCCGCTTCTTGCGCAACCAGGTTGGCGCGGGCCAGTTCAAAACTCTCCGCACTGATCAGGTCACGTGCAAACAATTCCTGCTTGCGTTCAAAATCTGCCCGCAGACGCTGTAACTCGGCTTCCGTGCGCTGCACTTCGAGCCGATAACGTTCAGACTCCAATCGTGCCAACACCTGGCCGGACTCGACAAAGTCACCTTCTTCCGCCAACACTTCGAGCACCACGCCCGTAGTCTGCGAAACAATGGTGGCCCGTTCGTCTGCCTCCAGGTTTGCGGTTCCTGAATAAAAGGCCGCGATACTGCTCAAGCTGACCTCAGCGGCTTCTACCGGTACCGTGACCACCTCTTTTTCCTCATCATCGCCCTGCTGGCCGTTGGCTTCATTACAGCCCTGCAGGAAAACAACAGATGAAACGGAGAGCAATAGAGCCAAGCCAAGTACTTTGAGTTTTTCTGGTGAGAGTTTCATATTTTTCCCGATCTGGTGTTGTATCTATGTAGTACACTATCACACAGCTAATTCCCGACATAATGCCGAAAGTCATGGTGTGCCAGTGCATGGGTTTACATTTCAGAGATGCAATAACCAGGCCAGCAGCCCACAGGCCCCTCAGTTGCTGCCATGACAACAGCCTTGACACGAGATGATATTCAAAGAGTTAATCAAAGAGAATGCTGCAATGGCGGAAAGGCACAATGATTGGTCAGATTCCCATTGATCAAAACCAGTGGAATACATCATGGACCAGGACGTTGGTTTGCTTGTCCGGGGCCGGTATAATCGCCGCTCAGTCATCGGCAGCGGAGTTCAAGCAATGCGCGTTATTGCCCGGTTCCTTTTCCTGGTCCTGATGCCTGTTTCCGCTATCGCAGCATCGGTGGAAGGTGACAGCGCAAATGGAAAAATCAAGGCCTACACCTGTACCGGATGTCATGGAATTCCAGGCTATAACAACATTTATCCGACCTACAAGGTGCCCAGGATCGGAGGTCAAAACGCACCATACCTGGTCGCCGCATTGAATGCGTACAAATCGGGCGAGCGCTTGCATTCCACCATGAGACTGCAGGCCGAGAGCCTGTCAGATCAGGATATCAACGACATTTCACTCTGGCTGTCCAGCTTGGAATCGACAGCGGTCAAAACGGCCAGTGCAAGCAACGCCTCGTCCCACAACGCTGCAGGCCGGGAGAAATCACAGCTTTGCGAGGCCTGTCATGGCGCAGACGGTGTGGGACTGGAGCCGGTCTATCCCAGGCTTGCGGGCCAACACGCCAGTTACCTTCGTCAAGCGTTGCATGACTACAGGGACGGTAAGCGTCAGAACGTAATCATGGCCGGTTTTGCCGGCATACTGAGTGACCGCGATATTGAAGATCTTGCAAGGTGGTATGCCGCTATGGATGGACTGAGGGATCTGTCAGAAGATTGAACCGTTGCGGCAACGGCTCCACACTGAATCGGATTTAGCTGTAATAGGGATTTTCACCGGTGCTGTGATCGGTCGCATCCAAAACGGCCTGGACTTCGGGGAAGTGCCCTTTCAGGGTGTTTTCTATACCTTCTTTCAAGGTCACATCGACCATGCCACAACCATGGCAGCCACCACCAAAACGCAGAACAACCTCGAGGTTTTCGGTAATCCCTTCCAGCTCAGCCCGGCCCCCGTGAGAAGCCAGGCCAGGATTGATCTCGGTTTCAAGCACCCATGCAACCCGGTCTGACAGGCTCGCATCGGCATCCGGCAGTTTGCCCTTGATGTTGGGCGCGCGGATGCACAACTGACCCCCCGAGGGATCCTCTTCGAAATCTATTTCGGCTTCGGCCAGCCATACGGCACTATCCTGTGCAACATATAAATTAAAATCCGAGAATTCCATGCCCTGATCGCTGGCTTCGTGTTCGCCCTGCGGGCAAAACTGCAGATCGCAACTGGCGCGTGGTGTGCCTGCATCAATCACGCGAATACGAAGACCCATGCCCGCCAGTTCCTGTTGCTCGATCAGGCGCTTGAAATATTTTTGCGCGGTACTGCTTACTTCAATCATTCTTAAGCCTTCCCGGAATTGCTTCACTGCTCAGCGAGCAAGGCGTTGGCGATAATTGGCAATGATATATCAAGTCTCCAGTCCGTGTTGGAATGGGTGCCATCGAACTCTTCAAAATGGTGGTTGACAGCAAGTTTTTCCAGCTTGGCGGAAAGCCGTCTCATTCCGTACTGGAGGTTGTATTGATCGCGGTTGCCCACATCCAGGTACAAGGCGTGCAGCGACCTCAGGGCGTCACGATGCACCGCCACCATGTTCAGGGGATCATGGGCGAGCCATTGCGCCCAGCGCTCGGGATCCAGGGCGCAGGTGTGCAAATCAAAGGGCAATCGAACAATCCCGGCCCGTGCATCGTCCGCATCATAACTGGCGGCCATGGCAATCATCATCAATGTTGAATAGTCCGCCCTGCCCGGTTTGCTGTTGCTCCAGAATCGTTCCAGAAACCGGAAAATATCCCCGCCACAGGCCTGGATTACGCTCGCGGCTACGGGGAAATCGGGGCGATAAACCAGGTCGAATCCAACATCCGGAGCGTGTGCGGCAACCGCACCCCAGGTTGCTGGAAAGTGCATGGCCAGTGACAGCGCGCCGTAACCTCCGGAAGACTTTCCAAAGGCGCCTCGGCCCGACCGGGATTCAATGACATTGATATGTTGGGAAAGAAACGGCACCAGTTCTTCGACGATGTAGTCCGCGTACCTGCCGACAGAAGAGGAATTCAGGTACTGGTTGCCACCCAGCGAGCTATAGCAATCGGGTATCGCCACCACGATTGGCGCCAGGCGCCCTTCGTGAATCAGCCGGTCCAGCCGCTGCGGAAGATTTTCACCCTGGTTGCGCCAGGCCAGGTGCCCGGGGCCGGAGTTCGTGAAAGCAGCAAGATCCCAAAGTGATACATAAGGTGCACCCTGCTCGTCGTAACCGGGGGGCAAATATACGTTTAGTGTACGCGCAGCCGGGTCTCCCCAGGGGTTCGACTTCAATACATCGGATTGATGCTGCAGAGACCTGACTTCGCCAATCGGCCAGTCAGCCTTTTGTCGTACCTGGTGCATTCTGGCACTCCTCATTGTGCTGTTTGACCAGGGCTGTTAACACTTACCAGACCCTAGGAGCCTGTCGGACTTGACCGATCGTAGCGAGGGAAAACCGATTTGAGTCAGATTTTTCGGTCTTTTGAGGCGAATAGCACCGCTATTTAACGAAAAAGAGCGGGAAATCTGGCCAAACTCGGTTATTCCGCAGTAGATCATGTTAAGTCCGACAGGCTCCTAGTAGCAGGTTCAGGTAGCCCCGGCTCTGAATTTTTCCGCCAGGTGCTGGTATAGCGATTCGCTCAGTGATTCATCATCGAGCGCATAATCAATGCTTGCCTTGATAAATCCCAGCCGGCTTCCGCAGTCATAGCGTTGTCCCTGAAAAGGAAATGCCAGCACATCCTGCTCAGCCATCAGTCGGGCAATCCCGTCTGTAAGCTGAATTTCACCCCCGGCGCCCGCACCAAGCTCAGCCAAATGCAAAAAAACATCGTTGTTCAGGATATAGCGACCCACAACACCCAGGTCCGATGGCGCATCCGCAGCTTCCGGTTTCTCAACGAGCTGTGTGATTTTCAGGTAACCAGCGGAATCTTCGACTACGCCTGCCACGCCATACTGCCGGGTCAAATCGGGCGCAATATGCTCTACGCCAATCACACTGCTGCCGGTGGCCTGGTAAACCTCCATCATCTGGGACAGGCAACCCTTGCCACGCGTGCGCACCATGTCGTCCGGAAGGATTACCGCAAAGGGTTCCTGTGTAAGCAATTCCCTGGCGCACAACACCGCGTGCCCCAGTCCCAGGGGAGTTTCCTGGATGGTTTCCAGCAGCCGTACACCTGCCGGCAGGATGCTCCGCACGGCCTCGAGTAATTCAAGCTGACACCTTGATTCCAGGTGTTTCTCCAATTCTTCGGAACGCCGGAAGTGGTCTGAAATTGCCTGTTTGTCGCCACGGGTAACCAGGATAAGCGTATCAATACCCGCCTCAATGGCTTCCTCTACTGCATACTGGATCAGCGGTTTATCCACCACTGGCAACATTTCTTTGGGAATGGACTTGGTTGCCGGGAGAAATCGCGTACCCAGTCCTGCGACAGGAAATACCGCCTTCCTGACCGAGGGCTGTTTACTCATTGGAGCCTCAACCAGGGCGGTTGATCGAGATAACTTCAGGTGGCTCTACATTGATGCTCGATTTGGCCAGTTCCGGAACCAACCTCAGCATGATGTGCTGGAGACTCTCGGTGTCGTAGCGCCTGACGGCAATTTCTATGTTTCTCAACTCGGACCGCAATTCATCCCAATCCACCTGTCGCGGGTGCGCCAGGAATATTTTTTCATGGGTCGTCGTGTCGTAGGGTTCCAGTTCATGGAACAACTCTTCGTACAATTTCTCACCCGGTCGTAATCCGGTATATATGATCTGGATATCACGGCCCGGCTCCTTGCCGGCCAGGCGGATCATTTGCTCCGCCAGGTAGGTGATCTTTATCGGCTCACCCATGTCGAGGACATAGATCTCGCCACCGCTACCCAGCACTGCTGCCTGCATAATGAGCTGACTGGCTTCGGAAATGGTCATGAAATAACGGGAAATCTCGGGGTGAGTCACCGTCACCGGGCCGCCTTTTTCAATCTGCTCCTGGAACAGCGGCACCACGCTGCCGTTGGAATTGAGTACGTTGCCGAACCGCACAGTAATGAAACGCGTGTTCGATCTTGCGTTCATATTCTGGCAGTACATTTCAGCAACGCGCTTGGTGGCGCCCATGATATTCGTCGGGTTGACCGCCTTATCGGTGGAAATCAGCACAAATGTTCCCACCCCGAGCCTTTCTGCAACTTCTGCAAGACGCGTGGTGCCCAGTACATTGTTGCGGAAGGCTTCCCTGATCTGTGTCTGCAGTATCGGCAGGTGCTTGTAAGCCGCCGCATGGAATATCATGTCTGGCTTGTATTCCCCGATCACTTTCTCAACGGTCGCAGGGTCGCAGATGTCGCCCAATACGGAATAGAAAATAAGGTCCTGAAAATCACCACGGAGTTCGCGGTCGATACGGTAAAGCGCAAATTCGCTGTTATCCACAACAATCAGTTCAATCGGATTGAGACGTGCAATCTGGCGGCACAGTTCAGATCCTATCGATCCGCCACCGCCGGTAATCATTACGCGCTTGCCGGCGAGGCCTTTGCGGATCGAGTCCCACTTGAGGGACACCGGTTCACGGCCCAGCAAATCTTCAATTTCAACCCGCTTCAGCACGCCGATACGGGTTGCCATGCTGCCCAGGTCCTGTAGCGTCGGCAGGGTGCGAAACTTCATGTTGCTCTGCTCGCAAATCTCAACGACCCGCTGCATCTGCTGGTTGGTGGCTGAGGGCATTGCAATGATGACCAGTTCCACTTCCAGTTCCAGGCCAAGCTGCTGCAAGCGGCTTATTGTCCCCAGCACCGGCACACCATGCACCTGGGCGCCGCGAAGGCGGGTATCGTCATCGAGGTAACCCACAATTTCAAATCCACCACGATGCCGCAGTTCACGCTCCAGCAATGCGCCCGAACGACCTGCACCGAGAATAATGACCCGTTTCAGCCCGCTTTTCTGGCGTGACTGAGGCATGTGTGAGTCCTTCCAGAAGCGATAGCATATACGCGGTAATGCCAGTAAAACGAACAGTAAAACCGGGTAGATCAGAAGTGACTGCAACCATTCCCGCAACACCGAGCCGTGCATGATGGCCAGGCTGCTGATGATCAGCACTGTGCCAAATGCTGCCGCACGAACGATGTTCCACATGTCCTGAAAGCTGGCAAAACGCCAGAGGCCCTTGTACAGGCCAATGGTCCACAGCACAGCGGATTGCAGCACGATCACTACGATCAGTTCTGTAGCCAAAGAAGAGCCGTGAACGAACGGCGTTTCGGAAATTTGTTCGACCAGCCAACGGCACACGAACCATGCCCCGAGCACCATGAACAGGTCATGCGCGACAATGGCTGCACGCGGATGACGTACACTCTGGAGCATCTGTTTCATCTTATTGGCGCTCATTTTCGGATCCCTAGCCTGGGAGATGCCAAATACCAGCCTGATATCAACAACAGGTATAACATTCCTGTCAAAGGCCAAGCATATTCCGAGTACATCCTCACCAGTATTGCTACCGGCACCACTAACACCAGGTTAACGGCCTGATAAAGCATGAGAACACGGCTGTGTGGCCATCCTTGCGCAATCAGGCGTTGGTAGTAATGTTGTTTGTGCGCAGTATACCATTGCTCCCCCCGAATTGCCCTGCCCAATAATGTCAGGGTACTGTCGGTTAGGAAAACCGACAGCACGAGCAGGGCCAGGGGCAAAGACAGTACATCGCCTGTCAGGCCAAGCACCATCAGGCTTGACAATGCAAAGCCAAGGGGAACACTGCCTGAATCACCCATGAAAATCCGCGCAACGGGGAAATTCAATGGCAAAAAACCAACACAGCAGGCGGCCAGAAGCAACGCGGGCACGGCTAAGGGCAGCGAATCCTCCAGAAGAAACAGCACACCCAGGAATAGACCCGCGAAAACACCCTGGAACCCGGCCATACCATGACTACCATCCATGAAATTATAGAAATTCATGACCCACACACAAGCCGTCCCTCCGAGCAAAACAAGGGGCCAGTCTGTCAACCGGCCAGTGGTTTTAAGATAGGCTAGCAAAACGAAACTGACAACAAGCTGAACAGAAAACCTGAAGGGCGTCGACAACGGCCTTCGATCGTCCAGCCATCCGACCACGGACAACAGAACCAGGCCCGGCAAAACAACGAAAACCCAGGCGCTGGAAACCGGGAGCACCTGCGCAGCGGCCAATGAAGCCAGCACCAATGCGATGATTATTCCAATACCACCACCCGTCGGCGTTGGGGCGGTGTGGCTTTGTCGCTCTCCCGGGAGATCCAGCATGCCAAACCGGGTGGCAAAGTTTGCCGTAAGATATACCATCACGGTTGCAAGAAAAGCCGTAAGAATCATCAGGCCCGGAATGAAAAAAACTGAAATTTCCTTCATCGGTTGCCCAGCGTATTATTCGCCGAGGACACCACGGATCACCCGGGTAGAGCCCCATTGCTTGCAACTGGGGCATTGCCAGTTGTGATGGTGGCCACTGAAACCGCAATGGGTGCAACGGTAGGCTGATTGCCTGGCCAGTAATTTGCGGGTGATGGCATGAAGTATTTCTTCCTCCTGCCCAACTTCCGGCCCTGCCGACTTTTTCATCTCCATCAGTTTTTCGAGACCCCTGACCGATGGCCTGGTCTTGAGTTCGTGTGCGAGGAACTCTGCTGCTTTACCGGCACCTCCCACACTTTCCGCGATCGCGGCCTGCCGGAGCACCACGCTGATTCCCTGGTATGACCGGCCCCATGATTCAAGCTGTTGAACGGCACGGTCTTCCTCGGCCGCCTTTTCAGCGCAGTCGAAATAACGGTCGATCAGATGGGGGAGGAAATCGGTGTCCAGACGGATTATTTCCTCGTAAATGTTCAGCGCTTCCCCATAATGTTCTTTGTGTTCGGCAATTCGGGCTGAAATAAAGTGTGCGCGCACACTTTCAGGGTCGTGCCGCCTGGCCTGACGCAGCTGTTTACGTGCTGCCTCCGGCGTGTTTTTCTTCAGGTCAATTTCCGCGAGTTCACAACAGAAATGTGACATCACGCCGCCCAGGTGCTGGCCGCTGATCTTTTCCAGCTTGCTGGCGATATCCAACGCTTTGACCCATTCCTTTTCTTGTTGATATATATCCAGCAGATGCCGCAGTGCTGAAGAAGCCTGGGATTCTCTTTCCATCAGTTCACTGAAAAGGCGTTCGGCGCGATCAAACAAGCCCGCACTCATGTAATCCTCACCCAGTTCCAGCAAAGCCTGCATGCGCTGGGTATCATCCAGTGAGTCCTTGGAAATAATATTCTGGTGCATCCGGATCGCCCGGTCGACCTCGCCCCGCCGCCTGAACAGGCTGCCCAGTGCAAGGTGTGTTTCAACCGTATCTTCGTTGACCTCAGCCATTTCCAGGAATACCTGGATCGCCTTGTCCGGCTGTTCATTGAGCAGGTAATTGAGTCCCTGGAAGTACTGGTTACTGAAAACGCGGTTGCGTTTTCTCTCCCCGCGCCGCGAGGTACTCCGTGCGAACCACCATCCAGCCCAGGCGGCTGCCGGCACCAGGACCAGCAGCAGCAGTTCAGGCATCAGTGTCAGCTACGCCCCGGCCTTCAGGCCTGGTGGCTTCGGCTTGTAATTTGTGTATTTTCAGGCGCAGAGGCAACACCTGTGTCAGATTGGCTAACATCAGGCCGAGCAACAGGCCAACCGCGAACGCCAGCAGTATCAGCAGGCCAAGCGGCCACTCCAACTGGATCCACAACAGATCCAGCGTGACCTTGTCTGCATTGAGGGTGCCTACCAACAGCCCGGTGCTTATAGCCAACACAGCCACCAGACCGAAGAACAGGCGATTCATTTGATGGAAACCCTGGAGTTTCCCTCTAGGAGCCTGTCGGATTTGACCGATCGTAGCGAGGGAAAGCCGATTTGAGTCAGATTTTTCGGTCTTTTGAGGCAAATAGCACCGCTATTTAACGAAAAAGAGCGGGAAATCTGGCCAAACTCGGCTTTTCCGCAGTAGATCATGTTAAGTCCGA
>Ga0114948_10001355_pt1 | contig 10537 bp, 9 predicted proteins | sample CR04metaG_FD_83877 | JGI IMG/M metagenome (GOLD analysis project Ga0114948, IMG submission 83877) | Deep subsurface microbial communities from Mariana Trench to uncover new lineages of life (NeLLi) - CR04 metaG | ecosystem: Environmental > Aquatic > Marine > Ocean trench > Sediment | place...
GGGGAGCAGTACACTTCAAGTATTCCAATATCTTATTTCCATAAGGCCCTTAATGGGGAGCAGTATGCTACCAAAACATTCCTAAATAACAACCAATTAGTTATACTAATCAATAATAATGCCACTTAAGAGTAGAGACGAATTAATAGAAATCAGAAAAATAGATGGAGAAATCTCATGATTGAGAAAGATAGAATGACAGAGCATGTGATGGATTTAATTAGGATAAACAGCCTGTCAAAAAAAGAAAAAGATGTGGCCGTAAAATTACAAAAAGAAATGGAAGACCTGGGAGCAGAATGTTTTTATGATGATGCTGGGGAGAAAGTAAATGGTAATGTCGGGAACTTAATAGTTAAATTAGAAGGGAATAAATCAGACGCCCCACCCTTTTTTCTTTCAGCTCATATGGACACGGTAGGTCCGGGGGAAGGAATTAAACCTAGAATTGAAGACGGCATTATGAAAAGTGACGGCACTACGATTCTAGGAAGTGATGATAAAAGTGGTGTAGCAGTCATTGTAGAAACAATTCGAGCTTTAAAGGATAATGGTATACCTTATGGAGATATTGAGATCGCATTTACAATCTGTGAAGAAATTGGACTTTTGGGAGCTAAGCATATTGATATCTCTAAATTTAAGGCGAAACACGGCATAGTGCTTGATAGCAGCACTCCTGACCGACTTGTTTTAAGGTGTCCATCAGCTGATAAAATGGAATTCACTGTACATGGACTTGAAGCCCATGCTGGACTTTGTCCTGAAAATGGCATGAGTGCAATTAAAATTGCAAGTGAAGCCATATCAAAAATGAAATTGGGCAGAATTGACGATATAACTACTGCAAATATTGGCGTTATAAATGGGGGACGAGCAACCAATATTATTCCTAAACATGTCCGAATTGTCGGAGAGGCCAGAAGTCATAATGAGGAATCTCTCAAAGCACAGGTTGACCATATGAGGAACTGTTTTCATGACGCCGTTTCAAACTATGAAGTGACTATACACGATGACCTCTCTATAGAAGGTACAACCTACATTGCAAAACTTGATGAGCATATTGAAAGAAGTTACGATAGAATGGATGTAGATGTTAAGTCTCTACCCGTAACTCTTGTAAATACCGCAGTAAAAAACCTTGGCTATACAATAAAGCATCATACAAGCGGCGGCGGTTGTGATGCAAATTATTTTAACAGGATGGGTATTGAATGCGTGAATTTAGGAACAGGGATGTACGAATTGCATACAGTAAATGAATATCTTATAATGGAAGAATTCTTCAGGTCTGCAGATATTGTCTTAGAATCAATCAGATTAAACACAATCATACCCTCATAATTTGTCATTCTATTCAATAATTTATCGGACCAAATAATTCATAATGAGTAAAAAGGCTTTAATAATTGTCGATCATGGTAGTAGGTTAAATCAAGCAAACGAAATGCTTGCCCAGATTGCTGAGCTGATTAAAAAGAAAAAAAGTCCTGAATTTGAAATAATTAGCTATTGCCATATGGAGCTTGCCGAGCCAACAATTGGACAAGCTTTTGATGATTGCGTTTCCAAAGGAGCCGAGCATATAATAGTTCATCCTTACTTTCTTGCCCCTGGAAGACATTCAACCCAAGATATACCTAATTTGGTTAAAGATGCTGCCATGAAACATCCTAGGGTGACTTACCATGTCACAGAACCGCTTGGAATACACGAGAATATTATAGAAGTAATTCTTGAGAGAGCCGGAAATATAGATAAGACCTAAACTCAATTTCACTAGAGAATTAATCCTTAAAACTAAAGATGAACAAATACAGTACTGTAATATTTGATCTATTTGATACCATAGTAAATTTCAACTTCAGCCACTTACCATCAATTGAGGTCAGAGGATTAAGGTCCAGAACCACGAGCAAAGAGGCGTATGAGGTTTTTGCTCAATATTATCCGGAGATAGAATTTGTAGAATTTTATGACCCTTTTATTGAGAGTTACCATCAATTTCAGAAAATGAAATTAAAGGAATTTAAGGAATTTCCCAACCGTGAGCGGTTTAAGCTGATGCTTAGTAAAATGGATTTGAGAGAAATTAGAAATAGAGACCAGCTTTTAGAGGATATGGTTCTTGCACATATGAACGGGCTTGCAAGCTGTATAGAATTTCCCGAAGATAACAAAAAAACTCTCGAGTATATTAAAGAAAAAGGTTACCGTCTTGCCATAGTATCAAATTTTGACTACGCTCCAACAGCTTATATGATTCTCGAAAGATATAAGATAAGAAATTTATTCGAACAAATAGTAATATCAGAAGAAGTGGGCTGGAGAAAACCAAATCACATAATATTTGAGACCGTTATTAATAAACTGGATATAGGGCCTGAGGATGCCCTTTTTGTAGGGGACAATTTTCAGGCCGACGTAGTGGGTTCAAAAGCCGTGGGGATGGACGCTGCATGGATAAACAGAAAAAACCAGCCTGAGAACAGCCTTAATCCAATACCGGACTATATAATCAAAGAGTTAAATGAACTCAAAAACTTTATATAGTCAGAAGAACACCTAAAATAAAGTCCATAATTATTATATAATACTAGATCTGAAATGTGATGCTTTATGTAAGTAAATATATCTCATGAAAAAATTTACTAAACCAATACGGAAAATACAGACTCTAAAAGATAGTTTGCCAATATATACAATTCCGGAAATGATAGAGTTCACAGTCAATGAGAACGGAAACAACCTTGCCTTTTTAACTCCAAGGGAAGGAAATATATACCAGATCACTTATAACAAAGTCTACGAACATATAAAAAAATTAGCCCGGCACCTTAGAGAATTAGGAGTTGAGAAAGGTGATCATGTTGCAATTCTAAGTGAGAACCGGCCCGAATGGGGTATCTCATTTTTTGCTGTCGCATGGATTGGGGCCGTAGTAATACCACTGGATGCCAGGGCATCGCTCGAAGATCATAAATTCATCCTAACCTTTTCATCAGCCAAGCTGTTAATTCTGTCAGGTTCTTTCTACTCCAACTTAAATTCTTGTATGGAAAATTTAAAGGATTTAAAACACATCATTTTAATGGACAAGATAGATGATATAAGTAAAAAGTACTCAGACGGTATTGAAATGGAAAATGTTGCTCCCGATGATCTCCTAGAAATATTATTCACATCCGGGACCACCGGTGATCCAAAAGGTGTGATGCTGAGTCATGGAAACATTATGTCAAACGTTTCAGATATTTACAGAATTATCGAATATAGCCCAATTGATAGAGCGTTCTCTATTTTGCCTATACATCATTCATACGAATGCACCGGGGGTTTGATATCTACTTTTTGCAGTGGAATGAGCATATTTTATGCGAGGGGATTTAGACCAAGAGAGTTGCTAGCAGACTTAAAATCTGCGAAACCAACAATATGGCTTAACACGCCTCTACTCTTGGAGAAATTATATCTAAGAATCGAAAAAGAATTATCGAGTCAAAAAGGGCTTAAAGGCTTTCTGACAAAAGCCCTCCCTAAAATAATATTAGGGAAAAAAATAAGACAGAATCTAGGTCTTGAAAGATGCAGATTAATTGTATCAGGAGGTGCTGCACTCCCCGGATGGGTATCAATTGGGTTTAAAGATTACGGTATAGATGTAATTCAGGGTTATGGCTTATCAGAAGCATCTCCCCTTATATCAGTCAATCCTCCTAAAAATCCAAAGGCAGAAAGTATAGGGATGGTGATACCGAGCGATGAAGTTGAAATAAGAGATGTAGATTCAGAAGGTAATGGAGAAATAGTGGCCAGAGGTCCAAACATTATGAAGGGCTATTACAATAATCCAACCGCTACCGATGAGACATTAACACCGGACGGATGGCTATTAACCGGTGACATTGGGTACTTTGATGATGAGGGATACTTATATATTACTGGAAGAAAGAAATTTGTAATCGTTACAAGGGGTGGGAAGAATGTCTTTCCTGAGGAAATAGAAGAGAAATTAACAAAATCAATCTATATAGAAGAAGCATTGGTTTTTAGCCCTAATGACATTGATATTCAGGCCGTATTATATCCGAATATGGATGAAGTTAACGAGGAATTAGCAAGGATTGGAGAGAAAGTTTCTCCTGATAATATTTGGGAGCTCATAAAGCTTGAGGTACGTAAAACAAATAGTAACCTTGAGTCCTACAAAAGAGTAAGGCAATTTGCAATAAGGGTTGAAGAATTCCCTAAAACTACAACACGCAAAATTAAACGCTATTTATTTAAAGAATTAGAATTAAAACCTGATGCTAAATTTATATAAGGGTATCTAAAAAAAATATCCAATATAGGATAGCCTTTATCTTAGTTTCGTATTATAATAAATAGGTGGTGGGGTCAATTTTTTCTAATTTTAACTTTATGAAGCTTATTGGATATATACTCCGCCTCAATTGATATCAATAAAGTTGGTTGATATAAAATGTTTGATATGAACAGATTAATCAGAATCAAGAACCAGAAATTATCGGTATTTATATCTACGGTTACGGTAATCTGCTTATTTGTCTTGAGCTGTGCGGCTCCTAATCAAGAGAATATGATAAAAGAGGTAGAAAAACCGTCACCTCAAACTCAAAACTTTTCCACTGCAAAAGTGAGCCAAGTCACAAGACAAAAAATACGAGGGTCTAAATATGCTCCTAAAATACTCATACAGACTAAGAACATCAAAGCCTATAAAACTCTTCCTAAATTATACGAAGAGCGTAATTATGTTCCTTTATGGATCGAAAACGGCGGTCCTTCATCTCAAGCATATGAGATGATCGAAATAATCAGAAATAGCGATAATGAAGCTCTTGACCCTGATTATTATAATATTAGCGAAATCGAATCTATACTCAAAAGAATGGAACAGGATAGAAATTCTGGAGATTCATATGATGCTTTAGACTTAGCTGAACTCGAACTGCTATTATCAAATTCATTTCTTACGTATACACATGACCTTCACTATGGGCGTGTAAGGGCTGAACAGATTAATCTGGAATTACTATCAGGAGAAAGGCCGGTTAATTTGCCTAAGTTGTTGGTTACAGCAGTTGAAACGGATCAAGTACAAGAAACACTAGAGGGTCTTCTCCCGAAATATCCAATGTACGCCATGCTCAGAATTTCATTAAAAGAATATAGAGAAATTGCAGCTAAGGGTGGCTGGCAGCCAGTGGCTTACGGAGATAAATTTAAAAAAGGAGCACGCGGACAAAGGGTTTTAGCTCTTAGTAAAAGGCTTAAAGTCACTGGAGAATTAGACAGCTCAATCCCGGGAAGTGAAGTATTCGATGATTCACTTGATCAAGCAGTAAGAAAATATCAACAAAGAAATGGGTTATATGTTGACGGCGTTGTCGGGATATCTACAATAGAGGCATTAAATGTCCCTGTAGAGGAACGCATATCACAGATTGAGTTGACTATGGAGCGCTGGCGTCTACTTCCGCAATATCTAGGAAACCGCTATATTCTGGTCAATATTGCTAATTACCACCTTTACGGAATAGAGAATAACAACGATACAATAAACATGCGCATTGTTGTTGGTAAACCCCAATGGAATACCCCTATGTTTAGTGAGGAGATGACTCATTTAATTATTAACCCTTACTGGAACATACCTCCAAGCATTTTTAAAGACGATATAGCTCCTAAAATTATGGAAGACTTCGAATACCTGTCTAAACAAAACATGGACGCCGTGGGTCTTGAAGCTCCTGAAAAGATTGTTGTAGAAGAAGCTGAGGTAGTTGAAGTTGTAGAGAATGTAGAAGCAACTGAAGTTACAGATGGAGACAATACTGGAGAAAAAGAATTATCTGAAGTAGAGATTCAGAATAAAAAGGCACAAGAGGAGTATATATCTAAGGTTTTATCCGGCAAATATAGACTGCGCCAGAATCCGGGTCCGGGTAATCCGCTAGGCAGAATAAAATTTCTATTTCCAAACAAACACTCTGTATATCTCCATGATACTCCAAGCAGAGGATTTTTTAAGAAAGCGCAGCGCAACTTTAGCCACGGATGCATAAGAGTAGAAAAGCCTCTTGAATTAGCTGAGTTTGTACTATCCTCTAACCCAAGCTGGACTCAAAATACTATACAATCCAGCATTAACAAGATGAAAACCAAGACTGTACATCTAGACGAATCTATCACCGTATATATACTTTATTTTACAACCTGGGTTGATAATGAGGGTACCGTGAATTTCCATAAGGACATCTACGGATTGGACAAAACACTTTATAATGCACTACGAACAACACGCCCGCAGGTCGATATGGCTATTATGCAGCATTAACCGAAGTAATCACTTCTAAGCAAATATACCAACATGGAATCAATGTGCCAGGTTTTGAAAATCGGCCCCTGTCGGATTCTGAAATACCTTTAACTCAAACTCAGGTATTACAGCTAATATATGATCAAAAATGTCAGCTTGTATGGCTTCATAATTTGCCCAAACCTGATCATTGCTGAAAACATAAATTTCAATCGGTAGACCATTTGGCCCGGGATCTAGCTGTCTTACAAGAAAAGTAAGGTTCTTGTTTATTTTGGGATGGTCTTTAAGGTATGAAACCAGATAAGCTCTGAATGTCCCAATGTTTGTCATTCTGCGGCCGTTTACAAGAACAGAATCATCTATATTTTTCTGACTATTAAATTCTGAAAGTTCTTTTCCCTTATTTCGAATATAATCGGACAGATACTTTATTTTGCTAAATTTTTCGGTCATTTCTTCTGTACAGAACTTTACGCTTGTCATATCTATATATATAGAGCGTTTTATTCTTCTTCCACCCGACTCTGACATACCGCGCCAGTTTTTAACCCCTTCACTTACCAAGGCGAAAGTAGGTATAGTGATAATAGTTTTATCCCAATTTTGCACTTTTACAGTTGTAAGCGAAATATCAATAATATCACCATCGGCGCCATATTTAGGCATCTCTATCCAATCCCCTACTCTAACCATTTTGTTCGCAGATAGCTGTATACCCGCCGTGAGACCTAAGATTGAGTCTTTGAATATCAGCATTAGCACTGCGGCCATAGCGCCCAAACCACCAATAAAAAAGGCGGGTGACTTCCCAATTACTGTTGAGAGTATTACTATTCCGACAACAGCGTAAAGCAGGATTTTTGCAACTTGAACTATGATCCTTACCGGAACCTCTCTAGACGTATCGTAGCTGTGATAAATATCTACAACCGAAGACAGAAAGGCGTCTATAGTAATTATTGCCACAAAGAGCATATAAATTTCAGCAATTCGTCTGGTTACCAAGATTGCGGTATCATTTTCAAAAAATACGGAGGACATTAAGTAAATAATCAACGCCGGAGCAAAATGAGAAAGCCGCCTAAAGAATTTTCTTTTAACCAGCACATCATCCCACTTAGTACTGCTCTTGGAAGCAAAATGCTCAACCAGTTTTAGAATAAACCTCTTCGCCACATAGTTAGCAATAAAAGCAAGGACCAGTAATACCGCCAAAATTATTAGATCCATTACGATTGGACCAACTTTTTGCTGTAATCCTAATTCTGCGCTAAACCAAACCTCTAATTGTTCGAATAGCTTATTCATAAACTATTTATGTGTTCTCCGTGATAGAACGTTTAATATCCGCATTTAGTCTTTAAGCACTTTAGTCTGGTTATTCATAATTACCACATGAATTTCGGCATTTCTCCCATCTTCAAACTTTACACTATATGCTTTTCCAACCATCTTAGGTATAGGTTTTATAATCTCGCCTTGAAGTCCGGGTTCAAAGACCTGATCTCTAATTTGAATTTTCGATACTACTTTAAACTTAGTTCCAGCTATATACACAAAGTCACCTCCGGACAACAGGATTAACTGTTGATCATTTGCGAACAATTAACTATTATTATCAAAATTAGGCTTCATAGCTAATGCATGTGCCTTTAGACACTTCTTTCTCGACCCTATCATTTGTACAGGCATCATCAGGCTCTAAATATACAAATGCTGAAAGAGGAAACAGGCCTCCCAACACAAGACTTAAAACTACTGACATTGTTATAATTGCTTTTCTCATACATCACTCTTTTACTTTATATGTACAGACAATACATTGATGAAGCTCTTAGAATTTAACCCTTTAATACCAATTAGCAATAAAAATGGACTAAACTAAATAGAGAGAACCACAGAAGAGACAATAATCTCGTCATAATTTTTCTGATATCTTATAAACAAGATTTAGAGAGATTATCGTGATATTAAGAGAATGATATTTACATCAAATTCGTCTGTATTCTTTCGCACTCGGTATAGAGATCTTTGGCAATTTCAAGCATTTCAACAGCGAGCTCTTCGGATGCTGCCTGATCAAGCATATCCTTAAGCACCCCAGATATATCAAGCCATCTCTCATCTGCGTCGCCTGTTCTTACGAGCAGGTTTTCAAACTCCCATATTGTCTGCTGAGAGGTAAAAGGGTCGACCAGTTTTGTATATAGGGGCACATGAGCGCTTGCAGCACAGGAATGATAAGCTTCCATTATTGAAGTATTATATTCGCCGTGTTTGAGCAATGCTTCAGCTTGCTGTATACGCTTCTCAGCGTCAGAGAAAGTCGGTATCTTCTCTTCAATAGTAGCACCGGCGCACTCACCCTTAACGCCTTTTTGAAGCTCAAACTTCTCTTCTTCGTGTCCCCAGTCCTGATAGTATGAGGGGTCCTCTTCAAAAGTAGGAACCTGAGCAAATTCTTTTATTTCTTCTTTTATTCTGTCTCTACCCAGCCTCTCCATCACTAAATCAAAGTGCTCATCACCGTTTCTCTCATCCCTGTAAAGCTCTAAAAGCTTTTTCACAACTTTAGGGGCGTTTCTTGTCGCCACTTTGATAATTGATGTTGCGAGCCTTGTATCGTCCCCATAGAGTCCGCCGCCAACAAATACTTGTTCAGCCGGCACGTTTCTACCTTCTTTGGCTAGTGATGCGCCCTGAAAACCAATATTTGCAGATACGTGCTGGGCGCAAGCGTTTGGACAGCCGGAAATCTTAATACTGAGACCTTTGGATAGTTCACTAAATTCGCCGAGCCCATTCTTCATACCCTTAGTAAGAGTGTCCGCTAAACCCTTTGCCGACGTAATACCCAAACGGCAGGTATCAGCTCCCGGGCAGGCAGTAATATCATTAAATGTTTCCGGACCAAGGTTTGCTAAGTCAATTTCCCTAAGAGCTAAGTAAAGTGCAGGCAACGCGGCAGTTGGAACCCAGCGAAGAATCAAATTCTGAGAAATACTGATTCTTATATCACTGGCAGAAAATATCTCCGTTATATCAGCTAAGGCTCTTGCAGTATCTGAAGTTATATCTCCATTATGAACGCTGATATTAACCATGTTAAAGCCCTCATATTCATGAGGTAAGACACAGGAGTCTTTCCATGCCTGATATAAAGGATCCTCACTAACTCCCTCAGGTGCTGAAGGAATATGAGGATTCGTCTCTGGCGGAGTCTCATCTATCTCCTTTAGAAAATCATTCCACTTTGGATCAACATCTAGTTTTGCTCTTTCTTCTTCAACTTTTTCACGGAACTCATCTATTCCAAGCTTTCTGATCAAAAATTTCATACGTGCTTTCATACGTACTTTACGCTCTCCGAAACGATCGAAGATACGGATAACAGAAGCTGAGAAAGGTATCATTTCCTCAACAGGCAGAAACTCGGTCCAGAGATGCCCTAGAGAAGGAGATGCGCCTAAGCCTCCCCCTACATAGACCTGAAATCCTCTTTTCAATTCGCCGTCTATTTCTTTGACCCTGGCGCGGAAGCCCAAGTCGTGAATCATAATACCGGCATGATCTTTGTCATGGCAGCCTTCAAAACATACTTTGAACTTTCTTCCCATATTTTGGCATATGGGGTTTCTAAGCATGAAATTCTTAAACGCCTCAGCATATGGAGTAACATCAAAATTTTGAGTGGGAGACACACCCGACTGGTGACAGGCAGTTACGTTTCTTACAGTATTTCCGCAAGCTTCTCTTGTTGTGATACCAACATCAGCGAGCTCGCGCATCATATTGGGTTCAGTGTCTAATTGAATGTAGTAGAGCTGAACGTCCTGACGGGTGGTTAGATGCATAAATCCGCTTGCGTATTTGTCCGATACATCAGCCAAGCGTCTTAGCTGGGCTGAGTTAAGACCTCCAAAGGGTATCTTTATACGCTGCATTTGAACCCCGTCTTGGCGCTGGGCGTATACACCCATTTGAAGACGTATTTTCTGAAACTTGATCTCACCAGTCATACCTGCCAGATAGTCCTCTACCTGACGCTCAAAAAGATCAAGCTCCTCACGGACTTCGTCAGGCAAACCGGCTATGATTTCCTGCATCGATTTTTCTTTGACACGTACTTCCATAACTTCTCCCTTCAAATCTATATCTTAGCAACATCCAAGTCACTCACTACAACTA
>Ga0114948_10001357_pt1 | contig 10522 bp, 6 predicted proteins | sample CR04metaG_FD_83877 | JGI IMG/M metagenome (GOLD analysis project Ga0114948, IMG submission 83877) | Deep subsurface microbial communities from Mariana Trench to uncover new lineages of life (NeLLi) - CR04 metaG | ecosystem: Environmental > Aquatic > Marine > Ocean trench > Sediment | place...
AACGGCCCCCAACCGACCGATGGCCCGGCCGAGTTGCGGATCATGCCGGCGGAGGTGGCGGCGCGCTCGGTCGATCTCGAACGGCCAACAGGATTCGCGGGCACGATCCTCCGCCACCACCGCCTTCTTCTCGATCGATAGCAGGCGGCGCTTGGTGGTAACGCCACCGACGGCCGAAAAGCCCCCCAGCCCACCACCAGCGGCCACCACCCGGTGGCACGGTACGATGAGCGGGAACGGATTCCGGCGCATGGCCTGGCCGACCGCCCGGGCCGCCCCGGGAGATCCGGCACGCGCCGCCAGTTGGCCGTAGCTGATGGGGCCGCCGGCCGGGATGGCCAAGGCCATGCGGTAGACTTGCTGATGGAACGGCGGGATTCCGCTGAAGTCGAGCGGGATGGTGCTCAGGTCCTGGAGGGTTCCTTCGAGGTGGCGCGTGAGCCGCAGCTGGACGTCTCGGACCCATCGGGGAGGTGGCGGGTCTTTTCCCGGCCGGGCCGGCAGTGCCCGGCCATCGAGCAACTTCACGGAGGTGATCTTGTCGTCCCGCCATGCCATACGGCAGGCGCCGATGGCCGTGGGGAACACCAGTTGACCCTGGCGCAGCGCCATCATCCCACCGCCGATGCCACTCGGCGCCTGTTCTTGGTGGTTGCTGGGGTCGCCGGTTCGAGCAGCGGCGCCAGATAGCGGCCGGTGACGGACTCGGGCACCGCCGCCACGTCTTCCGGCGTACCCATGGCCACCACCCGTCCGCCGGCGTCGCCAGCCTCGGGTCCGAGGTCGATGATCCAGTCCGCCCGTTTGATGAGATCGAGGTGATGTTCGATCACCACCACCGTGTGTCCGGCGTCCACCAGTTTGTCGAGCACTTGAATCAGCACCCGCACGTCGTCGAGGTGTAGACCGGTGGTCGGCTCGTCGAGAATATAGAGTTTGGCGCCCGACTTTTTCCGCGCCTGGATCAGCTCCCGGGCGATCTTGAGCCGTTGCGCCTCGCCGCCTGACAACGTCGTCGCGGGCTGGCCCAGGCGCAGGTATCCCAGCCCGACCTGCTGCAGGTGCCATAACGCCGTGCCCAGTTTCGGCTGGTGGCGAAAGCGCACTATGGCTTCATCCACGGTCCACTGCAGCACGTCGTGAATGGAGCACCCCTTGATCTTCACCTCCAGCACCTCGGGCTGGTAGCGCATACCGCCGCAGGCATCACAGGGCACGAACACGTCGGCCATGAATACCATCTCCACCCGTACGTGCCCGGCTCCCTCGCAGGTCTCGCACCGGCCGCCGCGCAGGTTGAAGGAAAAGGTCGATGCCTTATAGCGCCGTTCCCGGGCCAGCGGCTGCTGGGCGAACAGTTCCCTGATGTCGTCGAACCCCTTCACGTAGGTGACGGGATTAGACCGCGGGGAGCGGCCTATGGGCGACTGGTCGATCATCACCACGGCCTCGAGCTGCTCCCAGCCCGTGAGGGCGTCGACCTCGCCCACCGCCTCGCCCAGATGAGCCTTGGCGCCGTGCGATCCGGTCAGCGCGGCCGACAGGTTGCGATAGAGGACCTCGTGGAGCAGGGTACTCTTGCCCGAGCCCGAGACCCCGGTCACCGCCGTCAGCGTTCGCAGGGGGATGTCGACGTCCACGCCGTGGAGGTTGTGGAGCCGGGCCCCCCGGATCTGAAGCCACTGGGGCCCGGTGGGCCGGCGGGCGCTGGGGACACCTATGCGCTTCCGCCCGGACAGGTAGTCGCCGGTCAGCGTGTCCGTCACTCCGGCCGGGTGGCCGGCATACACCAGCGTGCCGCCGTGCTCGCCGGCGCCGGGCCCCAACTCGACCATGAAATCCGCTTCCCGGATGGTGGCCAGGTCGTGCTCCACCACCACGACCGTGTTGCCGAAATCGCGCAGGCGCCGCAATAGGCCCAGCAGCCGGTCGATGTCGCGGGGGTGCAGGCCAATGGATGGCTCGTCCAGCACGTACAGGGTATCGACCAGCTGGGATCCGAGGGCATTGGCCAAGGCGATCCGCTGGGCCTCACCACCCGACAGGGTGCGTGTCTGGCGATCGAGTGACAGGTACCCGAGCCCGACATCGCCCAGGAACGAGAGCCGGCTCTCCAGCTGTTGCAGGATCAGCTGGGCCACGTGGCGCTGGTGGTCGGTGAGGTGCAACTGATCCAGCCATCGGAGGATTTGGTCGATGGGCCATGAGGCCACTTCGGCAATCGACCTCCCGTCCAGCGCCACGGCCAGGGCGTGCTCGTTGAGACGGGCACCGTCACACCCCGGGCACTTGGTGGCCAGCTGATATTGCCGCAGGAATATGCGGACGTATTGCTTGTAGCGCTTCTTCTCCAGGCCGCGAAGGAACGGGAAGATGCCTTGGTAGCGGCCGTGCTTTCCGTGCAGCAACTGATGGCGGCCCTTGGCCGGCAAGCGGCTCCAGGCCTTCCCGCTGTCGAGTCCCAGAGCTTCGGCCGTCTTCAGCAGGAGCCGCCGCCGGGCGCCGTAACGCGGCTTGGTCCACGGGTCGATGGCGCCGTCGGCCAGGGATCGGTCGGGATCGGGCACGATGAGGGACTCGTGGTACTCCAGTACGGCGCCGAATCCGTTGCAGGCGTTGCAGGCTCCCTGCGGATTGTTGAACGAGAACAGGGCGGGACGGGGGGCCACGGCCGGAGTGTCGCAGGCGCTACAGGCCGGCGTTTCGGTAAACCGCAACCGGCCCCCATCGTGGAGGACCAGAGCGATCCCCTCGCCTTCCTGAAACGCCGTCGCCACGGCCTCGACCAGCCGTCCTCGAGCGGCGGCGCCGGTGCTCAGCCGGTCGACCACCACCAGCACCTCCCCGGCCCGCGACAGGTCGAGTTCCTTGGGGAGTGACTCCAGGCGGTGTGCCGCGCCGTCGACGATCGCCCGCACGAACCCCAGGGCCAGGAGATTCTCCACCACCGTGTGGTGACTCCCGCGAGCCGCCTCGGGGAGCGGGAAGGCCACCTGAAACCTCCCCCTCGCGGCAATCGTCTCCAGCGTCGCCGTAGCCGCGGCCTGGGGTGTGTCCCGCCGGACCAGTTCGCCGCAGCGCCGGCACCAGCTGGTGCCCACCCGGGCCCACAGGAGCCGCATGAAATCGTACACTTCCGTAGCGGTGCCCACCGTGGACCGGTTGGAGACGGCTGGGTTGCGCTGTTCGATGGCGACCGCCGGGGCCAATCCCTCGAGCAGGTCGACCGGCGGCTTGGCCACGCGTTCCAGGAACTGCTTGGCGTAGGTGGACAGGGATTGGATGTAGCGCCGCTGGCCCTCGGCGTAGAGGGTATCGAACGCCAAGCTGCTCTTGCCGGACCCCGAGGGGCCGGTGATCACGATCAGCTGGCGGTGCGGGAGATCGACCGTCACGCCTTTGAGGTTGTGCAGCCGGGCGTTGACGATGCGGATGGAGGAGCCAGCGAGCATGATGGAAAGTAATCAGCTAGGAGCCGGGAGCTGGGAGCCGGGAGCAGGCTCGTCTCAGCGACAGGTCGCCAGGCTGAATCCCTCATCTCCCAGCTGCTTGTTCCAAGCTCCTAGCTCCCGGCTCCTAGCTTCGCTAGCTTCCCCCCTTCATGGCTAAAGGCAACATCCTCTCGCCGAAGCTCCTCCTCAGGGGTTTCGAGATCTTCGTCGCTATCTCGCTGGCGGGGTTCGCGGCAGTGCTGTTCTACACCGGCAACATTCCCGCCTTCTTTCGGTCGTTGGGGACCATCCACTGGGCGTGGATCGTTGTCGGAGTCGGGCTGGCGTCGATGGACTGGATTGGGGGCGGGCTACGCCTGTGGGTGCTGGTGCGCCACGTTCACCCTGATCCCCCGCTCAAAGGCATGATCCTGGCCGGCGGGATGAGCGCGTGGGCCGCGTACCTGACGCCGTTCCAGTCCGGCGCGGCACCGATGATGATCTATACCATGAAGCGGTACCGGATCCCGGTCCCGGTGGCGATGACGGCTACCCTCATGTCGTTCATAGCCACGGTCGCCTTCTTTGCCATCGCCGGACCGCTGGCCATCTTCCTCGGCGCCGGCAAGTCCCTAGGAGAGAAAGGGGACCTCCTCGGGCTGTCGCTCTACGACCTGTTTCTCGGGAGCCTGGCGATCTTCGTCGGCCTGGGCGTGTTGCTGCTGGTGGTCATTGTCTTCCCCCAGTTGGCCCGTAACCTCCTGCACTGGCTGGCGGATCACCTAAGCAGCAGGAGCAGCCGGGTGGCGGACCGGGTGGAGAAGCTCCGCGCCGGGATCGACCAGGTCCATGAGAGTGTGGTGAAGTTCAATACCCCGAAGGGGTGGCTGGCCCTGGTGTGGAGCATCATCCTCTCGGCCCCGTCGCACGCCAACAAGTTGCTGGCAGGATACGTCGCGCTGCGGGCGATCGGCATCGAAGCCCAGTTCGTCGACATTCTGCTGGTCCAGACGCTGTTGATGTTCCTGCTTTACTTTGCCCCGACGCCCGGGGCCTCGGGGGTTGCGGAAGTCACCTCGGCCCTGGTGATGTCGGTGTACGTTCCCGGCGACCTGGTGCCGCTCTACACTCTCATCTGGCGGGCCATTCTGAGCTACTTCACCTTGGCGTTCGGGGCCGTGGTGTTCTACTCTTGGCTCAGGCAGGGGACCAAGCCCCTGGAGGAGGATACCGCCGAAACGGTGGCCCAAACCGTGCGGGACTCCAGTGGCTAGCCCGCGTGAGCCTCGCTTGCGCGCAAAATTGGCCGCGGATAGGTTAGGAAACCCTATTTCCGAGGACCTGCAGCAGCGATGATCCGACTGGAGATCGACGGCCGGCAGTATCCGGTAGGCACCGAGGGGCTGGTGCTCGGATCCGGCGACGGCTGTCCCATCCGCCTGACTCAGGAGGGCGTGCTGCCACGGCACGCGCTGGTCACGGTGATGAGTGACGGGTCGGTGGCCGTCCAGTCGGCGGATCCCTCCGCCGAGGTGTACGTCAACGGAATTCTGCTGGGCAGCGATCCGACACCCGTGCTTCACGGCGACAGGGTCACCATCGCCGGGCAGGACATCCTGGTCGTCGAAGCGGCCAACGTCGGCAGCACCCAGCATATCAACGTCGCCGACCTTGTCGCCGTTCTGGGGCCGGTTGGCCCGGAGGCGCCCGCTCCGGCCAATCCCCTCACCGGCGGGCGCCTGGTGTGCCTCACCGACGGCCGCGAGTACACGGTGGGCGAGCAAGGCATGTTCTTCGGTCGCGACGCCGGGTCGGACATCGTCGTCACCTCGGGCGAGGTGTCCCGCAGGCACGCGCAAATCCTGCCGACGCCGCAAGGCTACGTGCTGAACGACTCGAGCACCAACGGAACCTTCGTCAACGAGGAACGGGTGGAGGGTTCCCGGGTCCTGGTCCGGGCAGACGTGGTGCGCATCGGCGCCGACGAGTTCCGTTTCTACGCCGAAGAAACCAAACCGGCTGCACCGCCGCCGCCACCTGCTCCGGCAGCCGCACCGCCGAGGCCTCCGGCGTCCCCGCGTGTTGCCACCCCGCCGCCGGGAGCGGCGGCACGGCTCAACAACACCATGATGGGCATGCCGGCGTTCGATCCGGCCACGCTGAAGCCCAAGCCGGAGGCGGCCACCGGGGCGGCGGCACGGCTCAGCAACACCATGATGGGCATGCCGGCGTTCGATCCGGCCACGCTCAAGCCCAAGACGGAGGGAGCGGGTGGCGAGGTGCTGGCTACGCTGCTGGTACGAAAGGGGTCGCTCAAGGGCGAGCGCTTCACCGTGCGGGTACCGGTCGTCAACATCGGCCGGGCGGAGTACAACGACATCGTGGTGAGTCACGAGAGCGTGAGCCAGGCCCACGCCAAGCTCCAGCGGCGGGACGAAATCTGGATTCTGTCAGACCTGGGGTCGACCAACGGGACCACCGTCGACGGCGTCCGTGTCGAGGACGAGACGCCGCTGTCACCAGGATCCACCATCGTCATTGGTGAGGTGCCGATGCTGTTCGATCCGGCCGAAGGCGGACCCGCTGTGGAAATTCCGCCTGGTACGGCCGTGATGCCGGCGCTGGGGAACGTACCACCGCCCCCGGCGGCGGCCGCCACGCTGGACGATCGTGCCGCAGCGAAAGCCCCGGCTCCGAGGGTCGTGGCTTCACCGCAGAAGCCGGCAGGCGGGCACTGGCTTCTCATGCCGCTGATAATTACCGCCCTGGTGCTGGCCGCCTACTACTTCCTGGCCGGGCGGTAACGGCACCATGCAATTCACCTGCGCCGCGCGAACCGACGTCGGAGTCGTCCGCTCCGGGAACGAAGACAACTACCTGATGTTGGCCGATCGGGGACTGTTCATCGTGGCCGACGGCATGGGTGGCCACGCGGCCGGTGAGGTGGCCAGCGAGATGGCGGTGGACATCATCTCCCGCGAGCTGGACAGCCTGCGGGGTGTGCCCGACGATGAGGCCATGATGCGGGTGCAGCGGGCCGTCGTCGCCGCCAACTCGGCCATCTTCGAACGGACCCTCGCCGAACAGGACAAGCGCGGCATGGGCACCACCGCCACGATGTTGTCGCTGCTCCCGGGCCGCTACATCATCGGTCAGGTCGGCGACAGCCGGGCGTATCTGCTCAGAGATGGGCGCTTGATGCAGATCACCAAGGACCACTCCTACGTGCAAGAGCAGGTCGACGCCGGATTGCTCACCCCGGAACAGGCGCGGGTCCACCCCTACAGCAACGTGATCACCCGCTGCGTCGGCGCCGGAGCAGAAGTGGTCCCCGACGTCTACTTCGGCGACCTGCGGACCGACGACCTCCTGCTGCTGGCGTCGGACGGATTGACGGGAATGCTGGAAGACGAGCAGCTGATGGAGATCCTGTCGGACGAGGGTGGTCCGCAGGAGTGGGTCGACCGGATGATCGCCGAGGCCAATCACCGTGGCGGGCTGGACAACATCACCGCCATCGTGGTGCTGATCGACTCGGTCGACGCGCCGACGGGTGAGCATCCGGCGGAGTCGGCGCCGGCCTCCTAGCCCCGCAGCAGCGGCTCGCCGCCCTCGAGGCGGCCAGCCACTTCCCCTTCGGGCAGCGTCACCACTCCCAACACCGCGTCACTTTGCAGCGCCACCGGCCGGCTGACGAACACGCGTAACCGCTGGGCGCTGTGGTATAGTTGCTCCGCCACTCCGCGCAAGCCGAGTTCCCCCGAGCGGCTTTCGCCGGTCGACCACTCCACGGCGCCTGACCGGGTCTTGAGTGGCAGATCGACCCCGAACATGGCTTGCCGCGCCGGGAGGTCGAGCAGGAGTTGGCCGGGTTCCAGGCCTACCTCCTTCGCCAACGCGTCCTCGACCCGCTCCCTGAGGGCCACGTCCTGCCACACCCAGGGCTGGGTCTCCGTCGGCAACTGATTACCGGGGATGTCGACAGCGCGTTTGAAGAGCCGCCGGTGGTACACCGCCGCCGCCAGACCGGTGGTGTCGACCGCGAGTAACCGCTCGGTTATGGCACCGTCGTTGGCATCGGCTATGAACTCCGTCGTCAACCCGCCGCCACCGATCGCGGCCCTGACCGCGCGCTTGAACATGCAGGTCGCCGACCGGACCGCGTGGTGCCAGTACACGTTGCGGTACATCTGGTAGCGGGCAAACAGCAGGGACTCCAGGGCGCTGAGCCCTTTCTCGTGAATGCCGACGACGGTGCCGCGATCGTCCGTCCGGCACAGGGTCAGCGACGCCAACAGGCGGTCGACGTCCACGTTGCCGTAGGGGACACCGCACATCCGGGCATCGCGGCTCAGGTAGTCGATCTTGTCGAGGTCGAGCGTCCCCGAGATGAGGCCGGCGAGCGGACTGCGGCTGGTGCCCTCGATCAAGTCACCCACCCGCCCGGCCAGGTCGGGGATGCCGAATTGTGCCAGCCGGTCGGCCAAGTCACCCTGCTGCAGTTTGGCGACTCCCAGGTGTTCGTGGTGCAGGAAACCGGCTTCCTCTAGGCTGTGGGAGAACGGGTAGTGGCCGATGTCGTGCAGCAGGGCGGCCAGGCGGGTGGCCAGGTGATCCTCGGCGCTGACGTCCGCCAGCTCGTCCCGCTCGGCCAGGATGCCGAGGGCCTGCTTGGTCAGGTGGTAGGTGCCGAGGGCGTGCTCGAAGCGGCTGTGGGTGGCGCCGGGATAGACCAGGAAGGCGTGGCCCAGTTGGCGGACGTAACGCAGCCGCTGCACCACCGGCGAATCGAGCACCGCGATGGCGGCTTCATCCAGCCTGATGTTGTCCCACAGGGGGTCGCGGATGACTTCGAAGGCGGGGCCGGCCGGCCCATCCTGCCGGTTCATTACCTGGTTGGTCCGGCGTTCCGAATCTCTTCCGAGACCTGATCGGCGAACGCGGCGAAGTTCTCCCGGAACATGGCGGCGAGTTTGCGGGCCTGGGCGTCGTACCCGGCCGGATCCGACCACGTCTCACGTGGTTGCAGCACTTCCGAGGGAACCCCAGGCACGGAAGTGGGGACGGCAAAGCCGAAGATCGGGTCGGTCAGGTATGCTACCTCGTCCAACTGGCCGGCCAAGGCTGCGCGCACCATGGCGCGTGTGTAGCTCAACTTCATGCGGCTGCCCACGCCGTACGGCCCGCCGGTCCACCCGGTGTTCACCAGCCAGACGCGGGCCTGGTCTTGCTGGATTTTCTTACCCAACATTTCCGCGTAGACTCCCGGGTGCCGGGGAAGGAACGGCGCGCCGAAGCACGACGAAAACGTGGCGGTAGGTTCCGTCACGCCGCGCTCGGTGCCGGCGACCTTGGCGGTGTACCCCGACAGGAAGTGATACATCGCCTGCGCGGCGGTCAGCCGCGAAATCGGCGGAAGGACGCCGAAGGCGTCGGCCGTGAGGAACACGACGTTCTCGGGATGGCCGCCCATGCCGCTGGCGACGTGGTTGGGAACGAAGCTGATGGGGTAGCTGGCGCGAGTGTTTTCGGTGATGCTGTCGTCGTCGAGATCGGGTATGCGCGTATCGGGGTCGATGACGACGTTCTCCAGCACCGTCCCGAACATATGGGTGGCGTGGTAGATCTCCGGTTCACCGTCCGCGCTGAGGCGGATCACCTTGGCGTAACAGCCCCCTTCGAAGTTGAAGACACCGGAGTTACTCCAGCCGTGCTCGTCGTCGCCGATGAGGTGCCGCTCGGGATCGGCCGACAGGGTAGTCTTGCCCGTGCCCGAGAGGCCGAAAAAGATGGCCGTGTCGCCGCCGCGTCCCACATTGGCGGAACAGTGCATCGGCAGGACGCCGCGAGGCGGCAACAGGTAGTTGAGCACCGTGAAGATGGATTTCTTCATTTCCCCGGCGTACCGGGTGCCGCCGATCAGCACGATCCGCTCGGCGAAATTCAGCACGATGAACGCGCTCGAGCTGGTACCGTGCCGCGCAGGGTCGGCTTGAAACTCAGGCGCATGAAGTACGGTGAAGCCGGGCTGGAAGTCGGCTAGCTGGGCCGGTTGCGGGACGATGAACATGTTGCGGACAAAATGAGAATGCCACGCGGTGGTGCTGATGAACCGTACGGGGAGCCGGTAGTTGGCATCGGCTCCGGCGAAGAGATCCTGGAGGTACACATCATGGTCGCTGAGGTACGCCTTGACGTCTTGGTGCAGCCGGTCGAACGACTCCGTGTCTAACCGGGCATTCTGGTCCCACCAGATGTCCTCGCTGGAACCCGATTCGTCCACCACGAACTTGTCGTTGGGCGAGCGACCGGTGTGGGGTGAGGTGATGGCCACGAACGCACCATGGTCGGTCAAATGTCCTTCGCCATTGCGCACCGCAGCTTCTACCAGGCTCGCTGTCGTGAGGTTGGCGTACACGGTCTCGGAGGTGATGCCGTGCTCGGCGAGGGAAACTGTCTCGGGTTGGATGGCTACGTCGTCCGTGTGCATGTGGTCCCCGCGCGCCATGCGCGCCGCTATTACAAAGAAGGCCGCGCCGCGGAACGGTGGGCGCGCACGCGCTCCTGCGCATCCACCGCCGCGATGACGGCCATGTTCACGATATCGTCCACGTCCGCCCCCCGCTGCAGCACGTGGATGGGCTGTGCCAAGCCCACCAGAATCGGCCCGATGGCCCGTGCCTCGCCCAATCGGCTCATCAATTTGTAGCTGATATTGGCCGCGGTCAGGTCTGGAAAGATCAATACGTTGGCCGTCCTTTGCAACCGGGAAAACGGGTAGACCTTGGTCAAAATATCCGCCACCAAGGCCGTATCCGCCTGCATCTCGCCGTCCACTTCGAGGTCGGGCATGGTCTCGTGGAGCCGGCGGACCGCCTCGGCCACCTTGGCCTGGCTGGGGTGGCTGACCGAGCCGAAGTTGGAGAAGGACAACATGGCGATCCGGGGCTCGATGCCTAGTTGGCGGACGAACCCAGCGGTGGCGGCGGCGATGTCGGTCAGGCGGTCGGCATCGGGATCGATGTTGACGGTGCAGTCGGCGAAGAAGTAGGTCTCGTCGCGGTGGATCATCATGTAGATCCCCGCCAGGG
>Ga0114948_10001360_pt1 | contig 10516 bp, 8 predicted proteins | sample CR04metaG_FD_83877 | JGI IMG/M metagenome (GOLD analysis project Ga0114948, IMG submission 83877) | Deep subsurface microbial communities from Mariana Trench to uncover new lineages of life (NeLLi) - CR04 metaG | ecosystem: Environmental > Aquatic > Marine > Ocean trench > Sediment | place...
AAGCCGTTGCCGTTGCACATCTCGATGTGCGCCGCCATGCCGCCTTCGCGTGACCAGTCGAGGTAGCGCTCGACGACGGTCGTCCGGTACTCGGCTCCATAGCGCAGGTCGGTATCGATCAGATAGCCGCTGCTGCCGGGCGGATCGGCGGCCCCCTCGGCGCGCTCAACCGACCGCTCGGCCGCCTCCTTGGCGCCCCACGGGTCGCAGATGTTGCCGGGGTTGAGCCGACCGTCCGGGTCGAACGCCGTCTTGATGTTGCGGAAGGCGCCGTAGATCTCGTCACCGTAGAAGCCCGGCAGATACTCGGTGCGGGTGCGACCGTCGCCGTGCTCACCCGAGAGTGAGCCCTCGAACTCGACCACCAGGTCGCGAATGTCTTCGGCGATCGAGCGCAACTTCCGGATGTCACCGGCGTCCTTGCAGTTGATCAGCGGCCGAAAGTGCAGGCAGCCGACCGAGGCGTGACCGTAGAAACCGGCCGTGGTGTCGTGATCGGCAACCACCTGCTGCAGCCGTTGCACATATTCCGGTAAACGATCGACGGCGACGGCGGTGTCCTCAACGAAGGCGATCGGCTTGGCGTCGCCTTTCACCGACATCAACAGCGTGAGCCCGGACTTGCGCACCTCCCAGATGTCGCTTTGCGCTTCCGGCGTCGTGGCGATGTGAAAACCGTAACCGAGCCCATCGCGCTCCAGTTGCCGGCGCATCGCCTCGACCTTGTCGAGGACCTCGCCGCTGTCGTCGCCGCTGTACTCGGTGATCAGCACGGCGCCGGGCTCGCCTTCGACGAAACCGCACAGGCGGGTCAGGGTCGGGTGGTTGCGCGCCTGGCGGATGATCAAGTCATCTATCAACTCGACCGCGCTCGGACCGCTGGGCACGATCTGGCGCGCCGCTTCCATGCAGGTAACCAGGTCGTCGAACTGCGACACCAATAGAGCGCGCGCCGCCGGTTGCCGTACGAGACCCACCTTGGCCTCGAGGATGGTCGCCAGTGTGCCCTCCGAGCCGACGATGAGATGAGCCATGTTCATCGGCTCGCCGCGCAGGAAATAGTCGAGGCTGTAGCCGCACACGTGGCGCATGATCTTGGGGTAACGAGCCCGGATCGCGTCACCGGAGCGCTCGAGGACGGCCGCCAGCGTCCGGTAGATGCGCCCCTCGATGCCGTCGAGCTTCTGCTTGGCCTGCAGACCCGCGGCGTCGATCTCGCCGAACACCGTCTCGGTACCGTCGGCGAGCAGGCAGCGGACCTCGTGGACGTGGTCGATCGTCTTGCCGTAGACGATCGAGTGCGAGCCCGCCGAGTTGTTTCCCAACATGCCGCCCAGCGTGGCCCGCGACGAGGTCGCGGTATCGGGGCCGAAATCCAGCCCCCACGGGGCGACGCGGCGGCGCAGGCTTTCTTGCACGACGCCCGGCTGTACCCGGGCCCAGAGCTCCTCTGGGTTGACCTCGAGGATCTTGTCCATGCTCGACGACATGTCGAGGACCACGGCTTCGTTGACCGTCTGCCCTTCGAGGCTGGTGCCGCCGCCGCGCGGCAGGAAGGGCAACCCGTGACGGGCCGCGAACTCGACCGTGGCGCGGACGTCGTCGTCGTCGCGCGGCAAGACCACCGCGAGCGGCATCGCCTGATAGATGCTGGCGTCGGTGCTGTACAACGCCCGGGTCATAGCGTCGACGGCAACGTGACCGCGAATCTCGCGGCCGAGCTCGTTGGAAAAGTCGTCGGTCCACGGCATCGGCCGAGTATAGCGTTAGCCGCCCACCCTGAAACTGTGATCGCCAGGGTGATATGTTCTGCCCGCCATGCTACTCACCATCGCTGCCCTCGCACCCCTGCTGGCGGTCTTCGTCCTCCTGGTCCTCGGCCGGTGGCCGGCCACGCGTGCCATGCCGGTGGCCTACGTGATCGCCGCCACGGTCGGGATCGCGGCCTGGGGGATGACGCCGCGTGTCGTCGCCGCAGCATCGTTGCGCGGCACGATGATCTCGTTGTCGCTGCTGTGGATCATCCTCCCCGCCTTGGCGCTGCTGTATACGCTGCGGGAAACCGGCGGCCTGGCGGTGATCCGCACCGGTTTCTACGACATCTCGCCCGATGCTCGGGTGCAAGCCCTGATCGTCGCCTGGTTATTCGGCTCGTTCATGGAGGGCGCGGCTGGATTCGGAACTCCCGCGGTCGTCGCCGGTCCGTTGCTCGTGGCGCTGGGGTTTCCACCGCTGGCGGCCTGCGCCGTTGCGCTGATCATCCAGAGCACGCCCGTGACGTTCGGCGCCGTCGGCACGCCGATCATCATCGGTATGGGACAAGCGCTCAACGTGCCTGCGGTGATGGCGGTCGTGGATGCGTCGCCGATAACCTACGACGCTTTCATCGCCGCAATCGGGGCGCGCGCCGCCACCGTACACGCGATCTGCGGATTGCTGGTGCCGTTCATGCTGCTGGCCGTCCTCGGCCGTATGTTCGGGCGCGACCGCTCGGCCCTTACGGCGCTATCGATTTGGCCGTTCGCGCTCTTCACGGCGGTCGCCTTCGTGGTGCCGTACGTCGCCGTCGCCTGGCTGCTCGGACCGGAGTTCCCCAGCCTCCTCGGCAGCCTCGTGGCGCTGGCGATCGTGGTGCCGGCTGCCAAGCGCCGCTTCCTGCTCGGCAACGAGCCGGTGTGGACCTTTGCGCCGACGGAAAACTGGGAGCCGGAGTGGACCGGCGTGGGCGTAGACGACTCCAGCTCGGCGAACACGCCGAGCCGAGGGTCGCCGCCCGACGGCGCTGGAATCGGGCTTCTGCGCGCCTGGTCCCCCTATATCGTGGCCGCCGGCCTCCTCATCCTCACCCGGCTCTACGTACTGCCGTTGCGCGGCTGGCTCCAGTCAGTGGAGATCACCTGGCAGGACATTCTCGGAACCTCGTTGTCCCAGTCGGTCCAACCCCTCTACCTTCCCGGTACGATCCTGGCGCTCGCCGCGCTGCTCACCCCGTTGCTGCACGGAAAACCGATGGGCGCGGCACGCCGCGCCTGGGTCGGTGCCGCCTCGACGCTGGCCAAGCCGGCGCTGGCGCTATTGTTCGCCGTCGCCATGGTGCGCGTCTTCATCGACTCCGGCCTCAACGAATCGGGGCTCGAGAGCATGCCGATCTATCTCGCCGAGCGGCTCGCCTCCGCCGTCGGCGGCAGCTGGCCGTTCTTCGCCCCTATCGTCGGCATGATGGGTGCGTTCGTCGCCGGCAGCAACACGGTCAGCGACCTCATGTTCGGCGTCTTCCAGTTCGGCGTCGCGGCGGCGGCGGGGCTACCGATCGTCATGGTCCTCGCCCTGCAGGCGGTCGGCGGCGCGGCCGGCAACATGATCACCGTTCACAACGTCGTGGCGGCGGGCGCGACCGTCGGCCTGGTTGGCGAGGAGGGCAGGTTGATTCGCATCACCCTGCTGCCCATGATCGTCTACCTGCTGGTCGCGGGACTCGTCGGCATGTTGTTCGCCCAGGGGATCATGCCGGAGCCTTTCTGAGGCCATGGTGAAAGTGTGAGCGATCGACCGATCGATTCCGAGGAGCGCACCGACCCGCGTGTCACCGCCGAGCACCGCATCCACCTGATGGTGTCGTTGCACGGCTTTGACCCGGCGGATCACAAGTTCGAGGCCAGGGGAATCACCGTCAACCTCAGTCACCATGGGGCATTGGTGCGGGTGAATCGGCCGGTCGCCGAGGGCTCCCGCTGCCTCGTTCACCTGCCGGAGGGCGACCGAAGGATCGGTAAATCGCTGATCTACGGCACCGTGCTGCGTACCCAGGAGATCGAGGATACGTTCGAGGTCGCCATCGAGTTCGATACCCGCCTGCGGGCCATTGCGCTCCAAGATTCACTCGACGACGCACCCGACAGCCCCTCCAACGAAACCGAGTAGCCCGAACTACTCAACGCGTGGCGGAGGGAGCGAGCGCAGAATCTTCCAGCAGCGGGCTAATCCTCAGCCGCCGGCTCTCGGTCGTCCTCGTCGATAACCTCGCGCATCTCGCGAACCATGGCCTCGATCTGGCCCTTGTGCGCCTTCATGGTGCGGCGCGAGAACCACGCCATCCATCCGGACACCGCGATCATGCCGACGGCGACGATGGCGAAGGCCATGAACCAACCGACGTCGCTCATTAGGCGCAGACCCACGTCCGGCGACCCAAGGAGTCACGGCGAATGGCGACGTCACGCTTCCTTCGCGATGGGGCCAGCATCTCCTCGTCGCCGCTCCTTGCCCTCTTCCGCAAGCCCGCTTGCCAGACCCATCACACTTCCACCACGCCCTGCTAGGAGATCGCCACGCCCTCGCCACGCAGAACCGCCGAGATGTCCGGAAAGACACCCTCGAGCGTCTCCCGGTCGATCACCAGGGGCGGCGCAAACCGGATCACCTGCGCATGGGTCTCCTTGGCCAGGATGCTCCGCTTCATCAGCGCCTTGCAGAACCGCTTTGCCGGACCGGATTCGTCGGCGATCACCACGCCGATGAGCATCCCCTTGCCGCGCACCTCGACGACGTGCGGCGAGTCGATAGCGCGCAGCTCGTTCATGAACCAGTCGCCGAGCTCCGCCGAACGCCCCGCCAGATCCTCGTCGACGATGACATCGAGGGCGGTTATCGCAACGGCGGCGGCGAGGGGGTTTCCGCCGAACGTCGAGCCGTGGTCGCCGGGCTCGTAGACCCCCATGAACTCATCATCGGCACACACCGCGGACACCGGGTACACGCCGCCGCCGAGAGCCTTCCCGAGGATGAGAACGTCGGGGCGGATCTTGTCCCAATCGCAACAAAGCATCCTGCCGGTGCGACCGAGACCGGTCTGGATCTCGTCGGCGATGAACGCGACGCGGTTGTCGGCGCACAGTCGGGCTGCCTCACGAAGGTACCCTTCGGGCGGCACGATGACGCCACCCTCCCCCTGGATCGGCTCGACGAGGAAGCCGACAGTATTGTCGTTGATGGCTGCCGCCAGCGCGTCGATATCACCGTACGGGACGACCTTGAATCCCGGCGTGAAGGGGCCGAAGCCGTCCTTGTACTGATCTTCGGTGGAAAAACCGATGATCGTCGTCGTCCGACCGTGGAAGTTGTCGGCGCAGACGATGATCTCGGCGGCGTCGGCGGCGACCCCCTTTACCTTGTATCCCCACTTGCGCACCGTCTTGATCGCGGTCTCGACGGCCTCGGCGCCGGTGTTCATCGGCAACGCCTTGTCGTAGCCGACCAGGTTGCACAGCTTCTCGAGAAACGGCCCCATCATGTCGTTCTGGAAGGCGCGCGACGTCAGCGTGCAGCGCCCGGCCTGCTGGCGCATGGTCTCGACGATTCGCGGGTGGCAGTGTCCCTGGTTGACCGCCGAGTAGGCCGACAGGCAGTCGAGATAGCGGTTGCCGTCGACATCCCAGACCCAGACGCCTTCAGCACGGGTGATGACCACCGGCAGCGGAGCATAGTTGCGGGCGCCCCAGCGATCCGCCTGCTGGAGAAAATCATCGCTTGTGGGTGCGGGACTAACGGCTGTATCGGACATCAGTACGTGCTCGTGGTGAGGGGGAGAAATGGCTCGATCCCGGGGGCCGAACCGGTCGTGCCCAAACGGCGATGGTATGCTTTACGGACCATAGTCGAAACAAAAACCCTATCGTTTCGGCACGTTGAATGCGAGGCTTGCCGCCGCGCTGCGGCGGCGGGAAATTCGGCGCACGGGTTGACGCCAGCGGCGCGGTGCCGTATCCAATAGGCTTCGATCCTGACGTACCCATCCCCATGAGCCAAGATAATCAGCAGGTTCGCAGAGGGATGACCTCTATTCGGCGCTCCCTCCGAAACCGGTCATAAGGAGAACTCGAAGGATGCACACTCGAAAGCGTTTGGTCTGGTCTCTGGCACTGACTACCGTCATCGCGCTGACCGTTGCCTGCGGCGGCCAGGCCGAAGAGCCGGTCGAGGAGGCCGCTCCCGCCGAGGAACCGGCGCCGCTCGCCGAGGCCGCTCCGGTACCGGAGCCCTTGCCGGAGCCCGAGGAGCCCGAGGAGCCCGCGGAGCCCGCGGAACCCCAGCTCGAGGGAGAGATCGTCGAGATCGAAGACGCCCAAGAAATGGACTGGTTCAACCCCGCTACCCGCGAGGTGCCGGGTAGGTACTACTGGGTCGTGCAGCTGCGCAACGACACAACGCAGACACTCGACATCACGGTCACGTTCGACTTCCTCGACGAAAACGAGGCTACGGTCAAGACCGACCGGTCGACCGTGCGCGTCTCGCCCGCCGAGGTCGGCACCTTCCGTGTGGAGGGCGAGATGGACCGTGACCTTTCGCGGTCGGTCGACGGGTACACGTACACCTGGGGCTGGAGGGTGGTCGAGTCCAGCTAGCCGTCCGGTCAGGCCCAGATACTCTCCAGGTCGACCCTTTCAGGCACCGCTACGCCGGCGTCGCGCAGCGCCTCCTCGATCGTCCCGAGCAGGAGCTCTACTTCGGTCCGTTCGATCGAGCGGCCCATGTGCCCGATCCGGAAGATCCGACCGGCGAGGTCGTCGAGGCCGCCGGAGATGAAGATCAGGCGCTCCATCAGGAAGCGCTGCATCTCGACGACCGGCAGCTCGGGGTGGGCGTAGGCCGCGGTCGTCACCGGGGAGGCGATATCGTCGGGAGCGAACATCTCGAAACCGAGCCGGCGCAGGCCACTGCGCACCGCGGCGGCCGCCTCGGCGGTGCGACGGATGCGCGCGTCGAGGCCCTCTTCGAGGATCTGTTCGATGCTCGTGCTGATTGCCTCGATAGTGTTTGAGGCAACGGTGGTCGGAAACGGGTGCCAGGCGGCCCAATCCTCGCGGTAACGCCGCCACGTGCGCAGGTCGAGGTACCAGCTCCGACTAGAGGGATTGGCGTCGATCACGCTCCAGGCCGCCGAGCTCACCGAGATAGCGGAGATTCCGGGCGGCGCCGCGAGGCACTTGTTGGCGACGCCGACGCACAAATCGATCCCCCAGGCGTCGACCGGCAAGTCGGCCCCGCCCAGCGACGCGACTGCATCGAGGATCGTCAGGGCGCCGTGGTCCTTCGCCGCCGCCGCGACCGGCTCGATCGGGTTGAGGACGCCGGTCGAGGTCTCATGGTGCACCCAAGCAACGGCGTCATAGGGCGCGCCGGCTGTCTCGAGATGGTGCCGGACAGCTGCGGGGTCGATCGCCTCACCGAGCGGAAACTCCACCACCTCCACCTCGGCGCGGTGGGCATTGGCCATCTCGGCCATACGTTGGCCGAAGTAGCCGTTGCTGGGGACGAGAACGCGGGCGCCGTCGGGGAGGGCGCTGGACAGGGCGGCGTCGAGGGACGCGGTTCCCGGGCCGACGATCAGGAACAGGTCGTTTTCGGTCTGGAATACGGCCTTGAAGAGGTCGATGCAGCGGTTGTAGGCGGCGACGAAGCGCCCACCATAGTGCGGGACCATCGGGCGTCCGGTCGCCGCGATAACCTCCGGGGTGCTGCCCGCCGGGCCGGGAATGAACAGGTGAATATCAGGCTCATCGCTCAACCAATGCTCCTCCCCCGCCGGCGATGGCCGGCAGCCTAGCAGGGTGCGAAAGAACACCCGGGGTACCATTACGGGCTCCGCGAGGGGCCGATTGTACCGCGCCCGCCCGACGCTTGCGGCCGCCATCCCGGATGGTACGAGCACGGGTTCGGCGGGCTGCTGAGGCGCTTGGCTAGCTCGGCCTGCTAGCCCGGATATCTCATCGCGGCTAGAGGTCGATCTCCATGATTCGCCGGTTCTTAGGGATCAGCGATCTCACCGCCTCGCGCCCGTGCCACTCGGCACAGCCAACGGCGACCCCATGGTAGCGGGCGGCGAGGAAACCTCGCGGTAGGTTTGCACGCCGCGGGTCGTCTTCGGCCAGGCAAACGTCCTGGCCGGCGAGAAACCTCACTACCTCGTCCCGGTCCAGCTCGACGACGCTCGCCCGGGCTCCGCCCGCGAACGCCACGATCGCCGCCGATGTCGGCTTCCAGAAACGCCGGCCAATCCGCAGGATGTGGATACCGACGACGTCCATGCGTGTGCCGGTGAGGCCGGCGACCTCCGCTGTCCCCACCCAGATCTTGGCGCGCCCGCGCTGATAGAAGCGCATCCCCGCGAACGGGTCGCGCTCCAGGTCGAAGCGGTCGCGCCACCACTCTGCATAGAGACTGCCGTCGATCTCGAGGAACGGCACGCGGTTCATGGCGCCGCCTCCTTGCGCACCAGCGCGACGACAAAGCCGCCGGTGTCGTTGAGATGGGGCCAGAACCTCGCCACATGGGCGCAATCCGGCCGCAGTGCTTGACCGAGCCACTCGGTCACGCCCGGAGCGGCGGTCAATCCGTCGAAGCGGATCGGCTCGATGCGGGCGTCGTCGCCCAAACTGTAGTCGAGGACCATCTCGTTCTCCTCCGGCGCGAACGTACAGGTGGCGTAGACCAGCCGACCACCGGGCGCCAACATCTTCCAGGCCCGTCCCAACAAGGTCGCCTGCAGTCCCGAACGCCCGGTCAGAAATGCGCCCGGTCTCCGGTGGCCGGAGCCGGGGCCCCGGCGGACGTTGCCTTCGCACGAACAAGGAGCATCGAGCAGGATCGCGTCGAAGGGCCCTGCGTCGAGCGGAAATTTGGTTCCGTCGTGCCCCGTCATCGCCACGTTGAGCAGGCCGAGCCGCTCGCAATTGCTGCGCAACGCACGCAGCCGGTCGATACGCACGTCGTTGGCAACGACCGTGCCCCCGGAGGCGATGGCAACGGCGATCTGTGCCGTCTTGCCGCCGGGCGCGGCGCACATATCGAGGATCAGCTCGCCCGAACGCGGCGCCAGCACGACGCTGGGTATCAGAGAGACCTCCTCCTGCACGTGGAAGATCCCCAGCAAGTGCTCGAGGGTGCGCCCCGGCTTGGACAGGCCTTCGAGCTTGTAGGCGCCCGGATACCATCCCAAATCCTCGCATTCGTAGCCGCGCGCCCTCAGCCGCGCCGCCAACAAGCCGCCGCCCGTCGGATCCCCTGGCGCCGAGCACGGCAGGCCGTCGGCAACGTTGAGGCGCTCGAGCACCCCTCGGCGCAGCGGGTTGGTCCAAATCACCATCGGGAGCGGCCGCTCGCAGGCAGACGCGAAGGCGTCCCAATCGTCGATCAAGTCGACGTAGCGGCGAAGGTTGTCGGTCTCCAAAGCCATCGAACGTGGGTCAACTTACGGGTTGAGGTACTCGGTAACGTGAAATCAGCGAAGGTTTGCGGTTTAATCGGTCCTTCGACACGTCGCGCGAGTCTCTGTTGGCTCGGGCGGGAGGCCGTGTCGAGTTCTTGCTCGGAGTCAAAACCTTATGCGAACAACCCCCTCGGCGCCCACCGTCGGCCCCGCTCGTCGTGTTTGCTGCGGCCCCTCCAAGCCGTGGGTGCGGATGATCGGGATCGGTTGCTTGGCGACGCTGCTGGCCGCCGTTCCGGCGACATCGGCGCCCAGGCGAACCGACGCCTCGCCGGCGCAAGAGGACGGCCTGCCGCGATCGCAGCTCCTGGTGCTGCGCGAAGCCTTCCAGTTGGTCAACACCGTCGGCAACGAGGTGTGGCCCGGATGGGTTCGCAGCCCCATGACCGTCGTGATCATCGAGGACGACTACGAATACCTGCTCAACACGCCGCTGGACTGGGAGGAGGCCGGCGGTTTCGAGCGCATCGACCAGACCTTCATCGGTCAGCCGATTTACCGCCGCGACGCCACCCTGCCGCAGGCCTTGCGGGCCGCATTCCCGGTGGGAGGGATCCCCGCCGCCGTCGTCGGCGCCTGGCGGCCTTCGGTAGAGAGTCCGAACGAGTGGGCCGTGACATTGGTGCACGAATGGTTTCACGTCCTGCAGATGACCCGGAACGAGGAAGCCAAACTCGGTGATCTGCGGCTCGGCGAGGGTGTCTACCCTTCCCTGCAGCTCGACTATCCGTTCGCCTACGGAGATCGCGACATCGGCTACGCCATCCATCTGCTCGGCTCGGCACTGTACGACTTTTGGAGCCGGTCGCGCACCTTGCCGCGCGCCGTGCAGCGCACATTCGTCGCCGAGACCTCCTGGGCAGCACTGCAGAACCTCAAGACCATCGTCTCGCTGAAGTACGGCGATGACGCCTACAACTACTTCCGCTACCAGACCTGGAAAGAGGGCGTCGCCCGGTACACCCAGGTGCACGTCTCCTTGCTGGCGGCGGACTTCGAGGACAAAGGCCGCTTCTACCAGCAACCCGGATTTGCCGCCCTGCAGGGCAGCATCAGCTACGGGCGGCTCTGGGAAGAGGTGACCCGCACGAACTACTGGCTGATGCGGACGTCGTCGGGCAACGAGGGCGGCAACCCGATCAGCTTCTATGGCATCGGTCACGGCCTCGCCGAGCTCCTCGACGCCCTCAACCCGACCTGGAAAGAGCGCTACTTCGACCCGGGCGTGTGGCTCGACACGCTGATCGA
>Ga0114948_10001361_pt1 | contig 10515 bp, 9 predicted proteins | sample CR04metaG_FD_83877 | JGI IMG/M metagenome (GOLD analysis project Ga0114948, IMG submission 83877) | Deep subsurface microbial communities from Mariana Trench to uncover new lineages of life (NeLLi) - CR04 metaG | ecosystem: Environmental > Aquatic > Marine > Ocean trench > Sediment | place...
AAGCTGTCGCGCAGCTTGGGGAAGTAGTGGCTCCAGAAAGGCCGGCTGCGGCCCACCAGGATCTCCCACAGGCGTGACTGCGATTCGTGCACGCCGAGCGACGCGCCGTCGGCAAGCGGGGTGCGGGCGTGTTGAGGGGCGAGACCCTGCTCGTAGAGGCCGTGGCCGCACTCGTGCAGCGTGCCGAACAGGCCGGCGGGCAGGAAGTCCTCATGGATGCGGGTAGTCAGGCGCACGTCGGTGGCCGAAAAGGCGGTCGTGAACGGGTGCGCCGAGCGGTCTTGGCGACCGTGCTCGAAGTCGAAGCCGAAGTCCTCGATGACGGCAATACCGAAGTCCCATTGGGCCGCCGCGCCGAAGACCCGGTCCAGCGGCGGCGGGGCGATCTGGGCCGGCGCCACCGACGAACGCGTACCGGCTGGGTCGGATTCGTCGTCGGGCTCGGATCCGTCGGGGCGGTCTGGAGTTTCGCTATTCTCGAGAGCTCCGTCGCTCAGCGCCTGGACGATGGGTACGAGCTGCTCCCGAAGCGTCGCGAACATCGATTCGATCTTTCTGGTCGAGACGCCGGGTTCGAACTCGGCAAGAAGCGGATCATAGATCCGGTCTTCGTAGCCCAGGGCCTCAGCCTTTTCGCGGGTGAGCTCGAGAATTGTCCGGAGATGATCTTCGAAGGCAGAAAAATCGGATGCTTGGCGCGCCTGCTGCCAGGCCTGTTGTCCCATCGAGGTGGCGCGCGCCAGGCGGGCGACGAGGTCGGCGGGGATCTTGGTGGCGCGTTCCCAGTCGCGCGTCGCGACGCGCACGAGGCTGGCGTCGTCGCTCTCGAACGAGGCATCGTCGAGCTCGGTAGCGGCGGCCTCGAGGAGCCGCCCGATCACCTCGTCGGTGAACGTTTCGTGGGACAGGCGCGCCAGCGTCGTCAACTGCGCCGCCCGCGCCTCGATGGCGCCCGGCGGCATATAGGTCTCCTGATCCCACCCCAGAACGGCCGCAGCCGCGTCGAGGTCGGCGACGACGCCGAGTCGTTCCTTCAAGTCCTCAAGGGTGCTCATGAACCCGTTTCCGCGCGCCCTCAAGTCGGGGCTCGCTTCTCATGCGCTCCCGCTCGGCGTCGAAGTGGTGAAACGCGGCGCTCATGCGCCCCTGCTCAGATCGAAGTGGTGAAACGCGGCGATCACCAGGGCGTGGGAAATCGCCCCCGAGCGGATCAGGTCGGGGATGGCGGTCAGCGGCGCAAGTGTGGTGCGGATTTCCTCGTTGCCCTCGAGCTGCGGCACGCCGACAACGTCGACACACCGAACCAGAACGGTGTGGCAACGGTTGTTGATGATCGCCGGATTCGGCGCCACGACGCCGATCATGCGGGCGTCGGAGCCCTCGTAGCCGGTCTCTTCGCGCAACTCGCGCAGCCCGGCCTGAAGCGGCGCTTCGCCCGGGTCGACCATGCCGCCGGGGATCTCGAGCGTGACCTCCTGGGTGCCATGACGGTACTGCTCGATGAGCACGACACGATCGTCGGCGGTTAGCGCGACGACGTTCACCCAATCGGGTGCGTCGAGGTAGACGAATTCGCCGCGACGACTCGGGTCGTTGGCCGACGTCGCCCGCCTCCGGCACAAGGAGAAGACCTTGGTTTCGACCAACGTTTCGGGCTCGCTGGTGTGCCATTCGGCGATCTCGGATGTCGGGTCTCGGTGGCTCATCGTCGGTGTTCCGGGTTGCCGGGTGCCGATGCGACAAAAGCTCAGACGGCTGCCAGCAGCTCCTTCCAAGCCTCCTCCTCGCGCTCCGGAGACGCAAGCTGGGAGAGCCCGGCGCAATGATCGCGCAACGACTGGTAGAACCCATCGTCGGTCGCGGCGCGACGCAGCAGCTCGCTGAGCGCCTCCGTGTCCTCGACCTCAAAGTATCCCGGGTAGTCGTCGCCAAGGATCCCGGCGTTACCGGCGATGAAGCTGGCCACGATCGGCGTACCCAGGGCCAGCGCTTCGGTCAGGACGTTGGGGCCCCCCTCGTGGCGGCTGGTGATCGACAGCAGTCGGGATCGCGCGATCAGCTTCAGCGCCTCGGCGCTGGAAACCTCGCCGAGCCAATTGTAACGGGCATTGTTCTGCTCCTCCTTGGCGGCGCGCTCGGCCATCTGCTCGGAGCTCGCGGCGCCGGCGTGCAGCACCCGCACATTCGAGTCGGGCGAAAGTTGGCGGGCTGCAAGACCGGTGCGAAACGGGTCCTTGACCTCGCGCAACTCGCCGACGACGCACACCTCGAAGACGTCCTGGCGGCGCGGCGGAAGTTCTCCGGGAACGTGCAGCGACTGGTAGATCACCGTCATCTTGTCGCGTATTTTTTCGGGTACCTCATCGACGGCGAGCGGATGAAACGCGACCAGCGTGGTGGCGAGCTCCATCGTCCGGTGGGCCTTGTCCCGACCGGCCTCGTCGAACATGCTGCCGAGCCCGTAGATGTCGGTCCCCGTCAGCGCCAAGACCACGGGCCGGTCGGGGTTGGCGTCGCGGAAAGCGCGCACCGAGTCCGCCGACTGGATGGCATGCAACGCGAGCAGCAGGTCGCAGTTCTGTCCGTTGTACTCGTTGCCGAAGGTCACCTCGTGGCCCAGTGCAACGAGAATGCGCCCCCAGCGAACCGCCGTCCGCCGATTGCCGCGACCCTTGTTCGAAAGCGCCGGACCGATAATCAGGATATTCATTCACGACTCGCGTCGCGGCCTTCGGAAACCGCGTCGAGGTTCATTGTTCCCGAGCCAGTGGACGCGTCAAACAGGTCGGGCCGCCCTCACCTTTCCGGGAGATCTCGGTGCCGTCGTACACCAGCACCTCGATCCCCGCCTTCTCGAGCCGCGACCGCGTGATCGGGTTGCCGTCGAGTGCGACGCACTTGTCCGGCGCCAGGGCGAGAACGTTGCATGCCATCGACGCGAATTCATCGTCGGGAACCTCGATGAGGCGTACGTCACGCTCGCGCAGCCAAAGGTGAAAGGTCACCGGCAGCAGCGGTGGATACACCAGCACAGCATCATCGCCCACCGGGCTGAGAATCGACATCAGGTGGAAGACGTCTTGGGGGCCGCGCCAGTGGGGTAACGAAACTTGAACGATCTCCTCCACGGCGTCTCGTGTCAGCTCGAGGAGCTGCCGAAAACCCTCGTCGTTGGACCGGTAGCTGCGCCCGACGGCGAGCCGGTTGCCGGGGAGCCAGGCGACGTCGCCGCCCTCGAGGCGACCGTATCCCGAGATCGACCCCAGCACCTCGATTCCCGCCGCCGCCAGCACCGGCTGAAGTTGCTGGGGTTCGTCGCTGCGCTCCGGCTTGCCCATCGCGCACAGCACGGCTCCGGCGTCGGTAATGATCGCGGCGTCACGGACGTAGATCGAATCCAGCGTCGCCGCGCCGTCCCCCGGGACGAAGACGACGGCGGCGCCGGCGCCCTCGAGGAGCTCGACAAAGCGGTCGAATTCGTCGACGGCGCGATCGAAATCCGGAGCTTCACGGTAGTTGAGCTCGCTCCACTGCGTCGCGATCCTCTCGGGGCTGCTGAATGCATCCCGGGGGTGTTTGACCACCACCGAGCTAAGGGTCCCGGTCTCGGACTGCGCCGTCGTCGCCATCACCGGAGGTTACAACACAAGGCCGGCGCTGCCGATTCGGATACAATCCCGTCTTCCCCGCTCGCCCCCCGCGTGAACGATGAACGCCCCGACCCAGGACAACCGCTACCCATCCGTGCTGCGGATGTCGGCACCTCTCATGGTGTCGTTCGTCATGCGGTCGGCGTTCACCTTCGTCGACACGATCTACGCGGCGATGATTGGCGACGCCGCGGTAGCGGCGATCGGCCTGACCTTTACGTTCGAATTCGTGATGGTGGCCATCTGGATCGGCCTTTCGACCGGCCTGACCTCGGTGTTGTCGCGCAGCATGGGGGCGCACGAGGGCAAGAAGATCGAGCAGTACCTGCACGCCACATGGCGCCTGGTGTGGATCGCCTCTCCGGTGTTCCTGCTCGCCGGGGTCGCCATCTGGGTGACCACGCCGCGCCTCGACGAGTGGTTCCCGGCGCTGCGGCTGGATGCCGATACGTTGCGGGCGTTTCGCATCTACGGCACGGTCTTGGTCGGCGGCTCGGCGATCACCACGTTCTGGTCGGTGATCCCCGATTCGGTCGTCAAGGCGCACCAGGATACGCGCTCCACAATGTGGGCCGGCATCTGGTCGAACGTCGCCAACCTGGCGCTGAACACGCTGTTCTTGTTTGTCTTCGGCTGGGGCATATTCGGCATCGCACTTTCGACCGTGATTGGCCGCGTCGCCGGGCTGGTGTACGCGCTGAAGAAAGCCGACGCCCACGAGGCCCGCCGCCTCGCGGAGGGCCGCGACACCAACCTCGAGCCCGACCCGACGCCGTACAAGCCGATCCTGGCGCTGGCGGTCCCGGCATCGATCACCTTCATTCTGATGGCCGGCGAAACGGCGGTGGTCAACGGCGTTCTCGCCGGCGGCCCCGATTCGACCTCGGCGATCGCTGCCTACTCGATTTACTACCGAATCATGATGTTCGCGGCGATGCCGATGATCGCGGTCAGCGTCGCCATGCTGCCGTTCGCCGCCAAGCGCATCGGCAAGGGGGACGGTGCCGGGCTGAGCCGGGGCTTGCGGCAATCCGGCGTCGTTGCCGTCGTCTACTCGATCGGTATCATGGCGCCAGCCGTGTGGCTGTGGGGCGACCGCCTGGCCGCCTGGCTCTCAGAGTCCCCGGTGACCACCGAGTACACGGCTTTCAGCCTGCAGGTCGTTCCGATTGCTTCCTTGGCGCTGGCGCCCTTCCTGCTGTGTCGGCCGGTATTCGAGGCGATGGGTAGAGGGCGCCCCGGCCTCTACATGGCAATCCTTCGTTACCTGGTCCTCACGTGGCCCGCCGTCTACGTCGGCATGCGGGTGGCGCGCAGCATGGCGCAACCCGACCTGTACGGCGTCCTGTTCGCCCTCGTCGGAACCGCTGTCGTGTCGTCAGCGATGTTCGCCGCCTGGCTGCGCATCGCTCTTCCCCACGCCACCATGGCACCGCCCGGACAGACGCCGGCCGACAGCACAAGAACACTCGAAGAAATGCCGAGCGCCTAGCCCGCATATCTCAACGCCCTCCTGCTGCGGGCGCGGAAAAGCGCGCGTCTACGGCGTTGCGCTTGATTCGGGTGCTCGACGCGGGGTCAAGCTACTCGACGTCTCCGATCTGAACGCTGGCGAGACCAGGGTGACTCAACGAGCGAACGTAGGCGACCAACGCGACGAGCTCGTCGTGGCTCAGATGCGGGAACGCGGGCATGTTCGGGAAGCCGCGATCGACCCCACCAAAGCGAATCGTCCCGGCCATGATGAGATCGGTGATCGCGTTCATCACCTCGGCGTTGGTGTGGTCGCGGGGGGGTGGGTCGAGCGAGGGCGCCGACGTGCCGTCACCCTTGCCGCTGTACCCGTGGCATTGGACGCAGTACTTCCGGTACGCGGTGCGCCCCAGGCGCAGCATCTCCGGTGTCACCGACACGGAGGCGACCCCGGTAACCGCCTTGGCCGCCGCCGCGTCGGTCTCGGCATCTCCTGACGCGCAGCCGGCAGCGACACAGGTAACCACCCCCACAAACACGACCGCGATTCGCCTCATGGCGGGACTAAACCCGTGTCTGCAGGCCCGGTCAAGTCGTTTCCAGCCCGCCGTTAGGGCCGCTGCTCGCGAAGGGAGCTTGCGGCACCCCAGAAATCATCCGTCAAGAAAATAAAACCATCATCTTGCGCGGTTGCCTTTTTACTGAAAACATTTCATGTGGATGGGGCAAAAGATCGTCTATAGCCACTATTGATCAGTACTACATGTTTATGATCAGTAAACTATCCTCGATGTCATGAAAAAGTTGGAACAGTGCTTGCACTGACATGGGCGCGTAACGCTAGCCAGCGAACGGGAACGATCCAATGTCGGTTAGACGCGGGGGAAAAGAACAGGGCTTCTCGCTCGTCGAGCTGATCGTCGTCGTGGCGGTCCTCGGCATTCTGGTCGCCATAGTGGTCCCGGCGCTGATTGACGCCGTCGACCGCACGCGGCAGCGGCGCGCCATGTCCGACATGAACAGCATGGCCACAGCGAACGGCATGGCGCTGGTTGATAGCTCGCAATACGTGCTCGCTCTGGCCGATCTAGCGCCCACTTACATGAATCCGGCGCCCATCGCGGACGCCTGGGGCAACCTCTGGGTCTACACCCCGAGCGCGGACCGACGATCCTACACGTTGACTTCGACCGGTAAGGATGGCGCCATCGGGCCGGTGGCACCCGATCCCTGGATCAACGACCCGTTCGAGCCTGATCTCATCATGAACACCGGCCAATTCACGCAAAGCCCGACGAGTCAGTAGCGTGATCCCCCTTATTCGCGCCTGCCAAAAAACGGCGCAAGAGGTGATATTTATTGTCACTTGGGGCCCTGACTGACGATGTTTGTCGGCCGAATCGATGAGGGTTTCGCCCCTCGCCGAGCACCCCGAAGCAAGCGCAGCGCAGTCCTCGCGCGCCAGCGCGCTCGCTACAAGTGTCAAGCTATATCGGGAACACTAGCGAGCGCAGGTCAAATGACGGCCGCCGTCGAGGCTCAACGTGACCCCGGTTACCCAGCCCGCCTGGTCTGAAGCCAGGTAGACGATCGCATCGGCGATGTCCTGCGGCTGTCCCACCCTGCCGAGCGGATGGGTCGTCTTGCTGTGTTCGAGAAACGCCTCGTAGGCATCCTCTTGCATGCCGCTGCGACGATGCAGATTGCTCATCACAACGCCCGGATTCACGGCGTTGACTCGGACCCCGGACTCCGCAAGCTCGAGCGCCGCGCACCGGGTCAACTGATCGAGGCCGGCCTTGCTGACGCAGTAGGCGAGAACCCCCGGAAAGGCGCGCAAACCGGTGACACTGGAAACGTTCACCACGTTGCCGCCGGTTGCTTGCAAGTGCGGAATCGACGCCTGCATCAAAACGAACACGCTGTCGAGGTTGATCCGCATCATCTCGCTCCACGCTTCCTCGGTGGTCGAGGCGAGATCGCCGCTGGCGATGATGCCCGCCGCGTTGACCAGAACGTCGAGCCGGCTACCGAACGCAACCGCCTCGTCGACGGCCGCCCGGCATTGCGCCGCATCGGCAAGGTCGGCGACCACCACGCCGGCGCGCGCGCCGCGGCCTTCGACCTCCGTCCCGGTCTCCTCCAGAGCCCCGCGGTCGCGGCCGAGAAGCGCCACCGCGGCCCCCTCCTCGGCAAAACGCAACGCGGTGGCGCGCCCGATGCCGCTTGACGCCCCGGTAACCAGCGCAACGCGTTCTTCGAAGAGCTTGCCCATCTACACAACCTCCTCCGTTTGGTGCGCAAATCGGCGCCAGTGGGCACCGCGCCACACCCCGGGCTGCAAGAAGATCAGCACGGTCATGACCTCCAATCGCCCGACCCACATGTTCACGAACAGCACCCATTTGCTCAGCGGATCGAAATCGGCGTACGACGCCATCGGCCCGATCGTGCCGAAGCCCGGCCCGATGTTGCCCAGCGTCGCGATGCTCGCGGTGATCCCGGTCATCATGTCGGCGCCGAGGCCGATGAGAACGACGACGCTGACCGCAAAGATCACCAGGTACATCAAAAAGAACGCCACGATCGACTGCATGACGTCGGTCGAAACAACCCGCTTCCCGAGGCGCACCGGACGGACCCCGTGCGGGTGCAACACCTTGAAGAGTTCCACATAGGTGAACTTGGCCACCAACCACAGGCGGATCAACTTCGGTCCACCAGCAGCGGAACCGGCGCACCCACCGAGAAACATCAGCACAAGCAGGACGCTCTTCGAGCTGTCGTTCCACAGGTTGAAGTCGTCGGTCGCGAAACCCGCGGTGGTCACGATCGTCAGCACCTGGAAGCTCGCTTGCCGGGCGATGGTCTCGATGCTGGCGCCGTCGAGGACCGCGCCGGCTGGCGCGTTGTCGAGGTAGGCCTGCCCGGGGTCGAGCGAAAACTGGTACAGGAAAACCCCGAGCAGCAGCGACGCGGTCAACACCACAGCCACGTAGACACGAAACTCTTCATCGCGGATGAGCGATAGCGGCTTGCCGCGGAAAAACCGAAACCAGAGCGAGTAGTTGGCCCCGGCGACGAAAATGAAACCGATAAAGACCCACTCCACCGCGGCATTTTCGTAGCCGGCGATGCTCTCGGAATTCGGCGAGAAGCCACCCGCCGACATGGTTGTGAAAGCGTTGCAAAAGGCGTCGAACAGCGGCATCCCGAAATACCACAGCATGACGATTTCCACCCCCGTGAGGACGACGTACAACCCCCACAGACGGATCGCGGTGTGCCGGATGCGTGGTGTAAGACGTTCCTCGTCGGGGCCCGGCGCCTCAGCGAAGAACAGCTGCCGCCCGGCGATGGCGAGGGCCGGGAGAATGGCGATGAACAGCGCGATGACACCCATTCCCCCGAGCCACTGGGTCATGCCGCGCCAGAAAAACAGCCCCTCGGAATAGAGGCTGAAGTCGCGAAAGATCGTCGCTCCCGTGGTCGTCAGCCCGGACATCGACTCGAACGCCGCGTCAACGAACGTCAGACCGCTCCACAGGTACGGGATGGCGGCGAAAAACGACACGACGAACCACGAAAACGCCACCACGGCGAGACCCTCGATGCGGCTCAGCTCACGCTCGCCGCGGTGCAGTCGGCGGGCGAGCTCGCCAACGATCGCGGCGCTGACTCCGGCGATGGCGAAGCCGGCGGCCTGTTCGAAATTGCCGTACATCAGATCGACAACGAGAGGCGCCACGAGCAGGACTCCGAAGAGCCGGAGTATGAGGCCGATCGTATGGGCGACGACTGCTAGGCGCATATTGGCACCAGGCGATGCCCTCCCGGGCTGCTGGTAGCAAAGTGCCGAGGAACTCCCGGGGGTTCCCTCGGCACCTTGCTAGAAATAATGCTCGACGGCCTCTTTGGCGTCCTCTGTGGAGACCACCAACAGATGGTCCCCCGGTTTCACGTAGTCGTCTCCGTGCGGGATGATCGTCCGCCATCCGCGCACCACAGCACCGATGATGGCACCAGGCACCGGCGGCAAATTGCGGATCTGCGTCACCGGGTAGTCGTCGGGAACGATGATTTCGAGCACCAGGGCTTTACCCTGCTCGAGCGTCGCGAGCAGCTGGGCGGTGTTACCGCGCAGCATGGTCTGCACCACGTTGACCGCCGTGATCAGCGCGTTGAGCGCCACGTCGATGCCTACTTCCTCGAACAGGCGAATGTTGGTCGGGTTGTTGACCCGGGTGATGATCTTGGGGATGCCCATCTGCTTGGCGAGCAGCGAACCCAGTAGGTTCTTCTCGTCATCGCTGGTCACCGACACCAGCACATCGCTGTCGGCGATGTTCTCCTCGCGCAACAGCGCCAGGTCGCTACCGTCGCCCTGAAGCACCATGCAGTCGAGCTCGCCGGCGATCTCATCGCTGCGTTCCTGGTCCAGCTCGATCAACTTGAGCCGCACACCGCCCTGCTCGAGCCGCTTGGCGAGCGTCACCCCGACCGTACCCCCGCCGATCACCGTGACCTCGCTGACCGCTGCCTTGCCCTGTTGAAACACCGACCGGGCAAACTTCGTGAGCGGCCTACGCTTGCCCATGAAGATGACCTTATCGCCGGGGTCGAACAGGGTGTCGGCCTGCGGGATGGAGAGCTGCCCATCGCACACCAAGGTGACCGCGAGGACGCGCTTCGGCAGGTTGATTTCGCTGAGGTGCTTACCCGCCAGAGACGAGTCCTCGCCGATGCGGTACTCCATCAGCCAGATCCGTCCACCGGCAAACACCTCGACGTCGAGCGCCTCGGGAACGAGGACGATCCGGGCGATCTCGTCGGCCAGCATCAGCTGCGGCCAGATGACTTCGTCGATGTCGAAGACGTCACCCTCGGACTCACCGCGAAACGACTCGTAGTACTCCTCTTTGGAGACGAAACAGAACGTACGCGCCCCGCCGAGGCGCTTGGCGGCCATACAGGCGATGATGTTGCGCTCGTCGGAGTCGGAACAGGCGACGAAATTGTCGTCGGCGCTCAGGTTGATGGCGCGCAGCGTGTCGATGTGGGTGGGCTTGCCGCGGGCTACCTGGACGTCCAGAGCCTCGAAGGGTCTTACCGCGTCCGGATCGTCTTCGATGACGACGACGTCGTAGTCGGCCGACAGCGCACGGGCAAACTGCAAGCCGATTCCCCCCCCACCCGCGATGACAATTCGCATCCGTTGCGCCTCTTGTCGGTACCGAGGCGGCACCCTAACAGTTGCCCCGCAAAAAGCCTAGCAGTCCGCGGTGGAACTTCCACCACCGTGCGCCGGCAGGGTGCTCACAACTCCTACCCGCAGCTCAATGCCGTCCCCCGGTCGCGGGCGCTAGAAGCATCGGAACGGCCGCTGCCGCGG
>Ga0114948_10001362_pt1 | contig 10505 bp, 6 predicted proteins | sample CR04metaG_FD_83877 | JGI IMG/M metagenome (GOLD analysis project Ga0114948, IMG submission 83877) | Deep subsurface microbial communities from Mariana Trench to uncover new lineages of life (NeLLi) - CR04 metaG | ecosystem: Environmental > Aquatic > Marine > Ocean trench > Sediment | place...
AAGGGTTTGAAATCGGTCAGCCCCCGCCTGGCTCTGGGAGTCTTCTGCGGTGCGGCGAGTTGCAACGTGGCCATCGAGTTCGGCTTCACCGGGCCGAATTCCACCAACGCCATGAGCTGCGCTTCGGGAACCATCGCCATCGGCGATGCGTGGCGCCTCATTCGGGCAGGCATCGTCGACGTGGCGGTCGCCGGTGGGAGCGAGGCGCCCCTCGGACCCCTCTCGTTCGGCGCGTTTTCGCTCATCCGGGCGATGAGCGCCCGCAACCATGAGCCGTCGAGGGCTTGCCGCCCCTTCGACGAGGATCGGGACGGCTTCGTGATGGGCGAGGGTGCCTGCGTGCTCATTCTCGAGAGCGAGGCCCACGCGCAGGCACGGGACGCGCACGTCTACGCGGAAATCAGAGGGTTCGGCACGTCCAATGATGCACACCACATGGCGGCCCCCCGTCCGGACGGAGCCGAGGCCGCACGCGCTATGGCCGAGGCAATCGCCACCGGTGGGGTTGCCCCGGACGAGGTCGACTACGTGAACGCCCACGGCTCCTCCACCCCCCTCAACGACGCTACAGAGACACGCGTGATCCACTCCGTGTTGGGCGACTGGGCGGACAAGGTCCTGGTGTCGGGCACCAAGCCCTATTACGGGCACGCACTCGGTGCGTCTGGCGCGATCGAGGCAGGCATCTGCGCACTCACTATCCAGCGGGGATGGGTCGCTCCCACCTTGAACCTCGATACCCGTGGGGAAGGATGTGATCTCGACTACGTGGGAAACGAAGGGAGAGAAGCAACCGTGGACACCGCGGTCACAAACTCCTTCGGCTTCGGAGGGATCAATGCGAGCCTGTCTTTGAGGGCTTTCTCGCTCTGACTTTCTCGTGCGTGCGCCACTGTCTGTCCGGGAGACGAAACACCCGTGCCGATGCTGAAAAAAACCTTTGACTCTAGAAACAGCTTTTTATAAGTTTGACCCTCTTCCTCGCCAGTAGTGCTAAGCTCTTTGGGCTTCTTCTCTTAGCTCAGGCTCTGCCGACGGGGACGATTTTGTCGCCGGCGGCGCCGAGGGCCGCTCGAACCCAAAGACGAGGTTGATCGAAACGCATGTTTTCAACTTCCCGAGGCCTGGACTCCTTCGATCAGTACCTGCAAGACGTAGAGAAATACCCCCTAATCCAGGACCCCGCGGAAGAGCGGGCGCTGGCACGCAGGGCCCGCACCGGCGATAAGGAAGCCGCCGAGCGTCTCGTTACCGCGAACCTCAGGTTCGTGATCTCCTACGTGAAAAAGTACCAGGGCCGCGGGTTGGGCCTGGCCGAGTTGGTGTGTATCGGCAACGAAGGCCTGCTCAAGGCCGTGAAGAAGTTCGATCCCGACAAGGGCGTGAAGTTCATCTCCTACGCCGTGTGGTGGATCCGCCAGACCGTACTTCAGGCTCTCGCCGAACAGACGCGCTCTGTACGGATTCCGCTCAACCAAAACTCGAACCTGGTCAAGCTCGCGCGCACCGACACGCAGCTCACGCAGCAGTTGGGTCGCTCACCGACGATCAAAGAGCTTTCAAAGGAGATGGGCGAGCCCGAGGATACCCTGCGGGCGCTGCGCCGGGTGGCCGCGAGCGAGCTCAGTCTCGACGCGCCCATCGACCGTAGCGATCGAGACAGCGCGAGCTTTGGTGAACGCTTTGCTGGAGCCGACGCAGGGGACATCGAGCAGGACGTCGAGGCCATCGCGCGCCGCGACTATCTCGAGGGGATGTTCGACGCCTACCTCACGGAGCGCGAGCGCAAGATCCTCTACCTCTACTATGGCCTGGACGACGGTGAGGAGCGGACGCTAGAGCAAATCGGGTCACTGCTCGGGGTCACCCGCGAGCGCATCCGACAAATCCGGAACCGTGCGTTCGAGAAGCTTCGCGAGAGCCCACATGGTGAGTCCCTGTCCGGCTTCTGGACCGCCAACTAGTCCAAGCAGGCGGCAACACCCCAGGGCCCCGTCTCCAAGAGGCGGGGCCCTTCTCGTTGAGGACCGGGCCATCCGCCTAATCGGAACCGCCCTCCGAGCACCGATGTAACACCTCCCATGCTTCGACGCCTCCGAGGATACTCCCCTACGTCGGCGCTAACCGCGCTTTCCCTCCTGGTCCCCTTGGGTTGGTCGCTGGAGGCGCAGAATGCCGACACCGCGTGGAATTCGGAGCGCGCGCTCGAGTTGATCGCTCTGGCTAGATCTCTTCGCCATGAAACGTCGGTGGATCCTGCCTTTCGCTCGTATTCCGCCGAGGCGCGGGGTTACGTCTATTATTTTCTAGACCGTGCCGATACGAATGAGCGCACGCTCGTCAAGACAGACCAAATCGCTCTCGACATCTACTGGCGCGCCCCGAGCGACACCCGCCAGCGGATCGTAGGGCTGAGGGACGAGAAGAAGCTTCCGACAAACATCAAATACCACCTGGACCACCTCACCGTCGTCCAGGATGACTTCGGTGACAGGATCCGTATGGGCGACGGGGATGAGGTCGAGGCCGTCATTCACCCTGTGGCCCCAGCCTCGGATTCGGTCTACGACTTCCGGCTGGCGGACTCGCTCACGCTGACGTTTGCAGGCCCGACCGCCGAGCTTCGGGTCTACGAGCTGCAGGTCCGTCCCAAGAACCTCGACGCACCCGGAATCATCGGGAGCGTCTTTCTGGAGCGAGGGACGGGCGCGATCGTGCGCATGAGCTTCACGTTCACGCCGGCCTCCTATGTCGACAGCCATCTGGACTACATCCGCATCTCGCTGGACAACAGCGTGTGGGACGCAAAGTACTGGCTCCCCTACCGCCAGGAGGTGGAGATCCGGCGCGAGGTGCCCCTATTCGAGTTCGTGTCGGGCGGCGTAATCAGGAGCCGGTTCGACATTCGCGGCTACCGGTTCAACCAGGAGCTTCCCGATGGCCTCTTTGGGATGGCTCGGGTCACCGCGGCCGCCAACCTCGAGGACTTTCAGTTCGAGTCCGGCCTCTACGACCAACTCGACGAGGAGGGACTCGCACCCGCACCCGCTCTCAGCGACATCCGCAGAGAGGCCGTGCGAATGGCCGGCCGCCGTTACGTCACCGGACTCGCGCCTTCAAGGCTCTACCTCCCGTCGCTGACGTCGGTGGTTCGGTACACCCGAGCCGAGGGCTACTTCAACGGCCTCGGCATGTCGTTGCGGGCCGGGGGGGGGTCGCTCAGGCTCCAGAGCTTCGGAGGGTACGCCTTCGGCCGCAACAAGCCTCACGCTTCGGTCTACGTCGGCGCGGACGAGGCCCATGTGGGACCCTACTTCCGCGCCACCTTGAACGACCTGCGGGACGTGGGCCCCATCAAGGGCGCTTCCGGGGTGCTCAACACCCTCTCGGCCCTGGCTGAGGAAGAGGACTTCACGGATCCGTACTTCTCGTCGGGCCTTAGCGTTGCGCACAGCCTCCCCGTCACGGGGGGGCATCTCCGGATCTCGGGACACTGGGAACGGCACCGCTCCGCGGAGGATGTCGTCACCGGAAAAGGGTCGTCCAGTGTGCGCCCCGTTCGGCGCATCGACGAGGGTGACGGGCTGTGGCTGCAACTGGATGCGACGCCGCGGCCCACGGGCCGCTTTAGCCCGCTTCCCCGCGCGACGCTTCGACTCGGCCGATTCGAATACCAAACGTTCGCTTCGGTACTCGTGTCCTGGGAATGGCGGTCCGCACGCCCGTCGAGTGCATTCAATATGACGGCCGACGTGCATGGAGGTTGGGGTGGGGCAGCCCCGGCGCAGATGCTCTTCCTTCTGGGTGGCCGTAACACCCTGCCGGGCTACGGCTATCGCTCCTTCGAGGGGGACAGGATGGCGCTCGTGCGCATCGAGGCCACACAGGCCATCCTGACCCCCTGGTTCCGTCTCCGCCTGTTCGCATCCAGCGGCGTAACGGGGTTGGACCACGACCGCTTGCCTCAGAACTGGACCGGAGAAACCACCGACGGACTCAAGAACTCGGTCGGCGCAGGCCTCGGTCTCGGCTGGGACATTCTACGGCTCGACGCCGCCAGGGGCGTAAACGGAGGCGAATGGGAGTTCATCCTCTCCGTGAACCACGGCTTCTGGCGCTGGCTTTAGGGGCGCTGAGTTCCTACGCCACTTCGGCCACGACCGCGCGCTGTGACAACAACACGAGCTCGCGCACATTGACGTCGGCCGTCGGAATCTCTACCCCGTCGCGTTCGTAGGAGTCGTACTCCAGCCGCCCTTCCACGTAGATCCTGTCTCCCTGTGACACGTGCTCCTCGGCAAACTGGGCCAGCCGGTTCCACAGCGTCAGTCGGTGCCAGTCGGTGACCTCTTGCGGGTCGTCGCCGAACGGCGGGCGGTTCGTGGCCAGCGACAGGTGAACCACCTTGGTGCCACTCTTGGTCTCCTGGACATCAGGGTCCTGGCCGACGTGTCCGACCAGGGTGACCTTATTCACACTACGGCTCATGGAATGCCTCCATCCCCTCGGGTGTGACGGTATCGCGGGGTCCTCACGGTCATCAGCGAGGACGCTAATCGTGCACGGAAGGTGAAGGCCTGCGATGGGCGTGCCCATGGAGGAATACGCCGTTTGTCGAGGGGGGGGGGATCAGGCGCCCTTCGTCTCGTACCAGCTCCGTCCCACGCCACCCTCGGCCACGAGCGGCACGTTGAGTTCCATGGCGCCCTCCATTTTCTCGATGACGATTGCCGCCAGGGCATCCTCTTCCCCCTCCGGGACCTCGAAGAGCAACTCATCGTGCACCTGGAGCAACATGCGCGCTCCTGTGTCGGCCTCGTCGAGGGCAGCCTGGACGTCGATCATCGCGAGCTTGATCATGTCGGCCGCCGTACCCTGGATGGGCGTGTTCTGGGCGATGCGCTCGCCGAACTGTCTGATGTTCCAGTTCTTGGCCAGCAGCTCGGGTATGAACCGGCGCCGGCCCGAGAGGGTCTCGACGTATCCCTTTTCCCTCGCCATCTCGATCTGTGAATCCAGGAACGACCGCACCCCAGCAAAACGCTCGAAGTACTGGTCGATGAAGGCCTGTGCCTCTTCTCGCTCGATCCCGAGTTGTTTCGCCAAAGAGAAGGCTCCCTGACCGTAAAGCGTGGCGAAGTTGATCGTCTTGGCTTGTCCTCGCATCTCCGCCGTGACCTCGTCCAGAGCGACATCGAAGATCACGGAGGCCGTCTGCCTGTGGACGTCGATTCCCTGCTTGAACGCAGTGACGAAGGCATCGTCTCCCGAGAAGTGCGCCAGTACGCGCAGCTCCACCTGGGAGTAGTCGGCCCCATAGAACAGATAGCCGTCAGCGGGAACGAACCCCTTGCGGATCTCTCGGCCGAGGTCGGTCCGAATGGGAATGTTCTGCAGGTTCGGCTCGGACGACGACAGGCGGCCCGTCGCCGCAACCGTCTGGTTGAAGCGGGTGTGGATGCGCCCGGTCCTGGGGTTCACGAGCTGGGGAAGGGCGTCCACATAGGTGGACCTGAGTTTCTCGAGCTCCCGATACTCCATCATGAGCCGTGGCACTTCGTGGCCCATCGCCGCGAGTTCTTCGAGCACTGAGGAGTCCGTCGACGCACCCGTCTTGGTGCGCTTGAGCACCGGAAGCTGCTGTTTCTCGAACAGGACCTCACGAAGCTGCTGCGTGGAGTTTAGGTTGAACTCCTCGCCCGTAACCTCGTAGATATCCCTTCTGATGACCTTGAGGTCACGCTCGAGCCGCTCGCTCATCGCATTGAAGAATCCATCGTCGATCCGAATGCCGGCCCGCTCCATGCGTTCGAGCGTCGGAATCAGCGCCATCTCGAGGTCGACGAACAGTCTGGTGAGGCCGTGTTCATCGAGTTGGGGAGCAAAGCGCTCGAACAGCCGTAACGCGAGTTCAGGACCCTGGCCCCCGTACGCCGTCGCCCGAGCCTGGTCGACCTCGGCGAAGGATATGCGCTGTTGGCCGGTTCCCACCACCTCGGCATAGGGGGTCGGAGCTACTCCCAGAACGTCCTGAGCGAGAGCGTCGAGCGTGTGCTTGCGGCGGCTCGGATCGAGCACGTACGACGCGACCCCCACGTCGAAAGAGACGCCGCCGAGCGTCACTCCAGCGCCCGCCAAGAGGACCATGTCGGTCTTCAGATCCCCTCCGACTTTGGCCACGGCCGGGTCCTCCAGCATATCAACGAACGGCCTCATGGCCGGTGAGTCGAGGGCGGGAAGATTGGCCACATCGTCTCCACCGAGTCCGAGGTCCAGTTCGCCGGGAGGTGAGTGGGCGAAGGACAGGTAGTGGGTCTCGCCAGGCTCCACCGCTAGCCCGATGCCCACGACGTGTGCGCGGTGCGGATCGGAGCCAGAGGCGTATACGGCCAACGCCACGCGTCCACTTTCCCGGATCTGGGCCGCCAGTTTCGTGGCGGCCCCAGTCTCCGTGACGAGATGGGTCGTGAGCTCGATGCGTTCTTTCGCGACCGGCGCATCCGGGCTCCCACCGGGTGCGAACTGCTCGATGAGCCGGCGGAACTCCAACTCCACGAAGAGCTTGTGCAGCCGCTCACGGTTCGGCTCGCCGACCCGAAGACGCTCCAGGTTCAGGTCGACGTCTAGATCCTTCATCAGCGTTACGAGCTGCCTGGAAAGGCGCACTTGGTCAGCCTGTTCCGTGAGCGATTCTCGGGCTCGCTTCCCGGAGATCTCGTCTGCGCGCGCCAAGATTTCATCGAGACTTCCGAACTGCTCCAGGAGTTTCACCGCAGTCTTGGGGCCGACGCCCGCCGCACCCGGGATGTTGTCGGAGGAATCACCGACAAGGGCCAGGTAATCCACCACCTTGGACGCGGGAACACCGAACTTTTCGTGGACGTTACGTTCATCGACCCATTCGGCCGCCACACCTGTGCGCCCCCCCCTGCCGGGATTGAGTAGATGCACGCCCGGACCCACGAGCTGGTAGAGATCCTTATCGCCCGAGACGATCACGGTCTCCAGGCCGGCCTGCTGTGCCTTGACGGCAAGCGTGGCAATGACGTCGTCTGCCTCGTAGTCCTCCAGCTCGACGAGAGCATCGTTGAATCCGGCCACCAGCTCACGAACCCTCGGCAGGCTGTCACGCAGATCGTCGGGCATCTTGTCGCGGGTGGCCTTGTACTCCGGATAGACCTTCTCTCGGTGGCTCATGCCGGAGTCGAAGACCACCGCCAGGTAGTCCGGCTGATGTTTCTCCCGGATGTCCATCAAGAAGTTGACGAAGCCGAACGGGGCGGATGTATTCTCGCCGCGGGAGTTGGTCAGAGGCTTGTTGATGAAGGCGAAATACGCCCGGTAGATCAGCGCGTAGGCATCGATCAGAAACAGTCGAGGGGCTGTCTTTTCGGGGATGTCCACGGCGCTCGCTCAGCCCGATGCGGGAGGGGCAGGCTCACAAGTGATGTAGGTCCAGGACGCCCCAAACGTGCTCTGACCCACGAACATGCGCTGCAAGGAGGCGCGCATCAGTGACAGCCTGTCCTCGATGACCCGCTGGGCGGTGGGACTGCCCGTGACCTTTTCGGCACCGCCGACCCATCCCAGGACGCCCTCGTGGTATACCGAGAGAAAGTCGTACCACTGGTCCACCCGGGCAGGAATGGTCATCCGCTCGACGCTTGTGATCCGAAAACCCTCCTGCTCGAGAACCTCGACGTAGTACTCCAGGGCACGGACCGGCAAGAAGTACTTCTTCCGAAGCGTGTCGTGAGCCTCGACGTAGTCCGCGTCGGTCAATACGTCCCGATAGGCCTCATATACCGAGTCCTGCAAAACGATCTCTCGAGCCGTCTCGTGGATCACGTGGACCGTCTCGTCGATGAGCCAGTCCGTCTCGCCCATCTCGGGGTGGCGGATGTTTCCCGACTGGATGAACACCTTGCCGTTCGGCTTGAGCACCTCCCGCCAGGCTCGAACCGTGTCCGCGAGATCGAAGTAGAGGTGGACGGCGTTCGTGGACACCAAGGCCTCGACGCGGCGTTCCAAGACGGCAGACCCGACGACCTCGTCGACGCGCTCGAGCCGACGCTCCTCCCGCAAATACCGGATGTGCCGAAACGCCACGCGCCGCTCGTTCCTGAACTTCTCGAGCGCCAATCTCAGGAATTTCGGCGACGAGTCGACCACCAGCACGCCACAGTCCAGATCGGGGAACTCACGCAACAGACGCTGCGCAAGGATTCCGGTGCCTCCGGAATAATCGATGAGAATAGAGCCGCTCTCGAGCGCCTCACCGAGCTGGTGCAAGGTATGGTCCAAGTTCGCATACCAACCGTGCGCTTCGACCGAGTCGTAGTTCAGCGCGAGAGCTTCAACAGGCTGCTGAACCCAATCGGCGTCTGGTATCCTGGAAAACGAGTTTGGCCATTCAAAGGACATGGAGGCGCAAACTAGAGGCCGCCCCGGGCGCCGGAAAGCCACCCTCAAACAGACGACACCCTCACCAAATAGAAAGGGCGCCCCGCGTAGAACCACAGGGCGCCCATCTTGTCAACTCCGACGGCCCGTTAGGCGCGAATTACCACCGCGGCTTGGAGCCCCTTCTCGGATTCGCGAAGCTCGAATTCGACCTCCTGACCCTCGCGCAGAGTGCGAAATCCCTCGCCCTCGATTACCGAAAAGTGGACGAATACGTCATCACCGTCGGTGCGGGTGATGAAACCGTATCCTTTGGAGTCATTGAACCATTTGACGGTCCCTCTGGACATTCGGCAACTCCTTCCTACGTCTGGCCAATCTGCTCTGCGTCCGCCCTTCCCGCAGGAGAGAGGAGGCAGCGGGTCGCACCCGTATTTCAAGCTTAGAGCGGGCAACTCACCACCGCAAGATGGACGTGCCGCGTCACCGGTGAATACCGCTCAGAAACCGACATCCTCTCCGTAAAGCACTCTGTACACCGCCAGAAATTTCTGAACGCTCTTCACGTAACCCCTGGTTTCCTTGAAGGGGATTCGCTCGGTGAAGCGGGAAGGATCGACGATCTCGGGGAAGTTGCGCCAACGGTTGGCCCGGCTGGGGCCGGCATTATAGGCCGCTAGAGCGAGTGGGATATTGTCCCCGAAGCGTCCCGCCATGTCAACCCAGAATCTGGTCCCAAGATGGACGTTGATCTCGGAAAACTCGAGAGTGGCCGCCGTGAAGGCCCGGACGCCCTCCGCACGCGCGAGTTCGCGGCCCGTCTCGGGCATTATCTGCATTAAGCCGATCGCCCCGGCGCTCGATCGGATCACAGCAGAAAAGGCGGACTCCTGCCTGATCAGGGCCGCGAGAAAGATCGGATCAACCCCGCGTTCGGCGGCCTCTCGCTTCACGATCTCGCGGTACGGGAACGGGTAGATCACTCGCAACAAACGCAGATCGGGCGGCCGGCCTCGAGCCCGGATGTCCCAGCCTAGCCCGACCCCCTCGACCGTGAGGCCCCGAGCTATGAACGCCTCCGCCAGGGCGAACTTCGCGTCCAACGACTCGTCCGAGCGCTCCACCAAGCGATCGACGACCGTTTCCGCTGCCTCATCGAGGCCGACCTCCCGAAGCAGATCGAGTGTCTCCAGTTCCCCGGAAAGCCACGGCGGCGCCATAGGTTCGGACCCCTCGGGAAAGTCCATCCTGAACGGCGTTCCATCCAAGTCGGCAGCCAGGGCGGAGTAGTATGACAGTGGGAAGCGTCGCCGCAGAAGCTCGAGATGCCCCCGGGCCCGCGCCTCGTCGTTCAGGGCGTACGCGGCCCTGGCGGCCCAGTACGCCGCTTGATCCCAGCGGCCTCCCTCCGGGAGAGTCTCCAGGTAATGCTCGTAGACATCGGCTGCCGCCTCGAACTCCTTACGCTGTAGGTGGATCTGGCCCAACCGCATGCGAGACAATCCCGCACGATCGACTCCCGGCGCCATATTGGCGGCTCGGCGATATTGGCCCGCGGCGGCAACGAGGTCTCCGCGATCGTGGAGTTGGTCTGCCCTGAAGAAGATGACGGAGACAGCCTCGGCGCTCTCCGGAAAACGTTCTACGATCCACTCGTCGATCGTCCGGACAGCGTCCCTCCGGCCTTGGGTCCGCCGCACCGTACGCCACTCGGTCAATAGCCTCAGCTCGAAGTCGCCATCAGCCGACTCAGCGAGGCCCCGGAACTCACGGATGGCATCGTCGTGCCTGCCCACCGCCGAAAGAAGGCGTGCCCGATCGAGAAGCACCTCCTGCGAGCGCGACGAGCCCGCATCCCAGCCGTCGATATGCATCTCGACGGCCCGAAGCGCCCGCGGCGCGTCACCCGTCGCGGCAAGAGCCACCGACAGCGGGAGCGCCTCCTCGGCACCCGGATCACCCATCTCGAGGATCATTCTGGCAGCTCGGCCCGCGCTCCGGCCCCTGGAGCGCAATGCAAAAGAACTGGCCGCCGCCGCCAAGGCGCCGGCAGAGTCGGTGGTGGCCAACATGAGCTCGGCGATGGTCTGTAGGGCGAACGC
>Ga0114948_10001363_pt1 | contig 10499 bp, 9 predicted proteins | sample CR04metaG_FD_83877 | JGI IMG/M metagenome (GOLD analysis project Ga0114948, IMG submission 83877) | Deep subsurface microbial communities from Mariana Trench to uncover new lineages of life (NeLLi) - CR04 metaG | ecosystem: Environmental > Aquatic > Marine > Ocean trench > Sediment | place...
GGTACCGCATGGCAACCGTCGGAGCGCCCACACATCTGCGCACCAATTGCCAAAGCCATCTCGATACCTACCCCTGTGTTGTGCCGGGTACCCCTGACTTTTGCATTGACCCATTCTTCACCCATGAATTGGCGTCGTAATTCCCGATTTGCTTCGAAACCGCCGCAGCCTAATACGACAGCATCGGCTTTTAGGGTAATCTGGCCGTCAGGCGAGATACACAGCACAGCACGTACGCCAGACTCGTCAGTGACCAGCTCCCGGCATTCACACTAATACCTAATCTGTCCACCAAGCCGCCGAAATTCGCGCATTTCGGCTTCAACGAGGCCGACCCCTTCCCCCTGCGCTTCAAGTACCAAGCCGCCCCAGAATACGTACCTGCCGTCTTTTAGAAACGCCTGCCGGGAATAAATCGGCTCAAAGCCAATCTTGTGACGACTGAGCCACAACATCGTATCGTAGCTGTCGTTGACCAGAATCTGCTGCAAATCATTCAAGGGATTACCGTTATTGAACGCAATCAAGTCATCGGCAAAATCTTTGCGTGGATAGGAACCAAAATCAGTGCGCTCTAAAGCATCAACTTGCACGATTGCGCAAAAGAGGGAGCAACTCGTCGCGAGATTGATATGCGAAACGCATCGCCCCCGCGGTATAGCGACTATTGCCGCCCGCTTCATCGGCGTCTGCCTTTTCCAGGATCAATACCTGCGCCCCTAGTTCAAGTGCCGTTATTCCCGCACAGAGTGCAGCGTTTCCACTGCCTGCGATGATTATTTTCCTTTTTTTGGCAGGCATTGATTCATCTTCTTGCAAGATTCAGATCAGGTGGCCGCGAGATAGAGGAAATTTACGATCATCAATACCGTGAGAAAGTCGATGATCAGCCGATGGTCCCTATCCTGCATCTTTTTGAGTATCGAGCGGCCTACCCAGTTTCCCGGGATGGTCATTACGCCGATCAGGGCGCCGAGAAGAAACAGCTCGTAGCTAATAAGATCTGTCGCACCGAATACAGTCAGTTTCAGGACGTTCATAACAAGCGTAATACTTGCGAGCGTTCCCACAAAAGCCAGGCGATTCATCCCGGTGCCTAACAAAAAAGGGGCCAGGAAGAAAGCCGGTCCGATTACATTGCCTGCGAGCATGCCCCAAATCGTACTGGCACCTGCAAGCATCCTGGGCCCGGTTTGGATTTGATTTGCTCGTGCCCAGTACTTGACAGGAAACGACGCAATCAAAAATGCCGCGAAGATAACCGCTATGGTTCTTGGACTGATAACGCCAAATATCAGCGCGCCAATGATGATCGTGGGACAACCCCACAACAGCACATGCAGCGCGATTTTCCAATCGGTATCACGGAAATACATGATTGCACGACTTAAGTGACTGAGTACCAGTGCGCAGGTCATCACCGGAACAGCCGCTTTGATCCCAATGAAGTGTGCAAGCAACGCAGCCATAATCACGCCGCCCGCCATGCCTATTGCTCCGTGCAGAACTGCAGTAGCGAATGACGCGAACAAAACAAACGCGAGCAAGGGCAGGGAGAGGTCCGCTATCATCTCCTTGCTCGTCTGGTCAGTACGCCGTGGAGTTTACCGCCAAACAGAGACAGGAAAAGTAAGATCAAAATCACCAATGTGATCGGACGTTCCAGAATATAGCTCCATTGACCTCCGCTGATTTGATACGAATAGATAATAGATTCTTCCGCTATACCACCGAGAAGAATGCCAATGACCGCAGCCGGGACTGAGTAATCGAAACGCCTGAACAGCCATCCAACTACTGAAAAAACCAAAACGGTTATCGGCCCTGACAGGTTCCCGGTCAAACCAAAGGCACCAAATACGGCCATTGATAACACTGAAGGCACCAGGTAAGTCATCGGTACCTTGACCACATTGGCAAGTATCGGAATGAATATCAGTCCGAGAGCAATCAGCAAAAATGCCTGGCCGAAATTGGCCAAAATAATGGCGTAAACGATGTCTGTCTGTTCCCGGATAAATTGTGGCCCGCCGGTAATGTTGTGCATGGCAAATGCTCCCAGCATGACTGCGGTGGCACCGCCACCTGGAATTCCCAATGCGAGAAGTGTCGCCATAGAGCCGGCTTCAGAAGTGCTGTTCGCGGCCTCCGATGCAACGACACCGGCCGCGTTACCCTTGCCGAAGGAATCCGGATCCGGATCTCTCTTCTTGGTTATAATATAAGAAAGAAGATTTGCTACCGATGAGCCCACGCCGGGTACCGCTCCAACGAACACCCCGATCAGGCTTCCACGTAGCAGGACCCAGGGATAGCGTGCTGCTTTAAGGAAACCAGAGAAAACGGCGCGGACACTTACTTTACGCGCGGCGCTATCCTCAACCAGGTATTTCGTTTTTGTCAATCGAAAAAGCTCTGAGGCGGCAAACATTCCGATCATCGCAGGGATGGCGGGCACGCCGTCGAGGAGATAAATGCTGCCCATCGTGCCGCGTGACACGCCGACTTCACTGTATCCTATGGTACCTATCAGCAGGCCAATCAATCCCGAAATAACGCCTTTCAACAGGCTTCCGCTGCTGAGACTGCCGATAAGCGTAATGCCCCAAAGGATGACTGCAGCCATCTCCGTCGGGCCTATTTTGAGTACCATCGTTGAAATCGGCCCGATCAGCAATAACAGGATGCTGTAACCCACGAGTACTCCAATGCAAGAAGCACCCAGGGCGATGCCAAGCGCCGTGTTGTGTTTGCCCTTGCGTGACATTGGATAGCCATCAAATGCTGTCGCAATCGCCGACGATGTTCCTGGAATATTCATCAGCACTGCGGGAATGCTGCCACCGAAACTTCCGCCGGTAAAAATCGCGGTGAGAAAAAGCATGGCCTGCATAAAATCCATATAAAGGGTCATGGGCAGGAAAATCGCCATTGCCATGGATATCTGTAATCCAGGTATCGCACCGAAGATCAAACCGATGAGAATGCCGGGTATAACAACCAGCCACGGATCGATGCTTGTGAACAGCAGGCTCATAGCATCGAATAGTGATGGCCAGTCAATCATCGCTCAATCTCAATACGCGGATTGCAGGATTAACATTGGCATTGGATAAGGCAACATCTTCGAGAAGAACCAGGCCAGTCCAAAGCTCAGGCTGATCGAGTACCCGATAAGCCAGGGCCAGCGACGCTCACCCTGGAGCCAAAGGAAAGCGGCCACAAAGAGCATCGTGCCGATATCAAATCCCAGCCATTGCAGGGTTAAAACGTATGTAGCAAACAAGCCAATGACCGGTGCTACATCTCCAACGCTTTCCCGTGCCGGAACTTCATCCTTGGCATCACGCAACTCCATAAGGAATTGAACCAGGCACAACACCAGTACAATAGCGATGAGTGGGAGCACCAGGATCAGGTTGAGGACATCGCTAGATGCTCTATACGCATCGAATCCGTAAAGGATGACGAGGCTGGCCAGCGCAAGCAGGACAACCAAATCGGCGACCCGGTACCTGTTTACTTTGTTGACTGGTCCGGACAACGATCTACAACTTCAACAGGTACGAATAGTTTGCGAAAATGCTGAATGTCGTTTTCATCGTTATTTCAGACTGCTCCGGACCGGTCCAGCGAGAGCCAATGGACGATCGTTCAAGATTCTTTACCAATTCTTCATTTTCCAGCGCTTTTTTGAAAGCATTTGCGACCTTGTTGAATCGTTCCGGATAATTCCGTTTGAATTCGGCGGTCATCGCGAATCCACGTATGCTGCCGGGCAGGATTGGGACGCTGGTGCCCATGGGTTCCAGAGCCTCATTGAGGGTTGGCGCATCCCACTCGGGATTTCGCTGGTCGCTAACGATTGCTAACGGTCGGACATATTCACGAATAGTTTCGGTTCCCTCGGCGCTGATTACGATATAGTCCACAACGCCGCCGGCAACAGCAGCCCTGGCGAGTCCACCACTGTTGTAGGTCACCAGGTTCAGATTCTCCTGCGGAATCCCGTTGACCTCGAGTAGCAGCTTTGCCATCAGATGGCCACCAGATCCACTAACAACCGCGGCGCGTACCGTTTTTGGCCGGTCCCGTATCGCCTCCAGCAGCTCAGGCAAATCCTTGTATTTCGAGTCCTTGTTCAGCGCGATGATGTCTTCGTCGAACCATTGGAAATTAAGATACGCAAAATCCTCGATCGTGTAATCAGCATTACCCTCGAGAATGGTATTCGACAGATAAGGGGAAAAACCCGAGGCATAAATCGTATAGCCATCGTGCGGCTGATTGAGCACATAGTTGGACGCCAGCAACGTCCCGGCGCCTGGTCTGTTGATCACTTGTACGGGTTGCCCGAGTTCGGCGGCAATATAATTGGACATAGATCGAGCCATACGATCCGAACTACCACCGACGCCGAATCCAACAACAATGGTTACCGGTCGATCAGGGAAATCGCCGGCATCCTGCTCCCGGCCTGAGGCCACCGGTTCAAGACCGGTACCCGCAATGGTATCAATCACCGCACTCGAGGATAGAAAGTTGATTAATGCCTGTGCATCCACCGGATTTTTCGCTCGTGTCGTAATACCGATAGAAAATACGGTTACTTTTTGAACGTCTTCCGGTATGGGGCCGACATAATCGACTCCCGCAACAGGCAGAACCTCGCTGATTTGTTGAAATCCAATTTGAACCTCGCCCCTGGCAACAACCGTTGCCACCCTTTCACTCAGAATTCTTCTGCTCTTTGCTTCTATCTGCTCCCATATCCCGAGTTGCGGAAATAGCACGGTCGAGAGATAAGTGCCGCTGGCGCTTGCAGAGTATCCAATTGATTCGGCGGCAAGAAGCGTTGCCACAAATGCCTCGGTCGTACTGATATCAGGCGCTGGTGCGCCTGCTTGTACTGCCATGCCGATTGAGGAGCGCACCAGGTCGACCCGTGAATCGGCAACGACTTCGCCTGCTGTCGTGAGATTGTCGAGAGACGAGCGAGACAAAATGATCACGTCGGCAGATTCGCCCCGTGACAAACGCGATGGAATTGAATCTGCCGCACCCCCCGATGACGCACCGTAGGCCGTGACCAGCCTGACCCGAGTCAACTTTTCGAACTGGGGTCCGAGAATTTTATAAGCCGCAGTAAATCCACCGGAAGTAATGACTTTAATCTCACGGGTCGTTTCTGCTGAAGTTTCATTTCGCGGGATCTGTTTTGCAGGGCCGTCACACGAGGTAACTGGCAACGCCAATATCCATAACACCGATAGGGCAGCTAGTCTTCTGATAAATCCAAATTGTGCGTCAATTAACAAGTGCTAAGCGATCCTGAAAAAGAACTTATTGGCAATGTGTCGGCATCAGTACGATGATGGTCCTTTGCCAGGGAGGTAACAGGGGTCAAGCTCAGGCGAGATCAAGATCTTCTGATAACTTGAAAATACAATCGTTCCGGACGCCCCACTGATCCGTAAACCAGGCTTGGTTTTACTGCACCTTTTGAAACCAAAAACTCAAGATAACGACGTGCAGTCGTCCGGCTTATGCCAATCTGTGACCCCATGGTTTCTGCATTGACTCCTTTTTGATCCAGCTTGTTAACCTCTTCCTGCACTCTTTCCAATGTCAAAGGGTCAATACTCTTGGGTATTCTTACCTCCCTCTCAACAGAATCTTGACCCGGGTGAATAATTTGATCTACTTCCCTTTGATCAAGATTGGTAATTTCTCTGAACTTAAGTCTGTGTTCGAAAAATTTTCTCAAAGTTGATTGAAAACGGCTGAATGTCATGGGCTTTAGAACATAATCAAATGCGCCACCACGAATGGCATTCTGCAAGGTTTCCACCTCCTTAGCTGCCGTGATAAAAATAACATCAATATTCTTATATAATCTTCTGATTTTCCACAATAAATCCACACCGTTCCCATCAGGAAAGAACACATCCAACAGCACCAGATCCGGCTGAAACACGTCAATTATTTCTTCTGATTCAGCGATCGTATTACCAATACCTACCACTTCAAAACCTTCAATTTGATCAATAAAGCGGCTTTGTATCTCAGCTATTTTGGGATCATCTTCGGCAATAACGACAGTCAAGTCATCCATAGGATTCCCGTCTTTTTGAGATATAAACGGTAAATAAAGCTCCACCCAGTGCAGATTTATCTACGGTGATATGCCCTTTGAAATAGGACAATATTTCTTTGACCAGGTACAGGCCCATCCCCTTGCCTTTTTCATTACTGCTGGAAACACCTTTTTCAAAAATATGACCTGCAACGTCTTCCTTTATCCCCGCTCCAGAATCCTCCACTTCAAATATCAAGTCGTTTCCCAGGTCCGTCAATGAGAGATTCACCACGCGCTTGTCTTTCGATAAAGGGGTGACCGCCTGATACGCATTATCTAAAAGGTTACCCAAAACAGTGACTATTTTTTCCTTGTTAATCCACTCAGGAACGTCTGTAAAATTGCTGTCGCGATCCACATTCAGTTGTATATTCAGCTCTTTGGCGCGGCTGTATTTTCCCAGAATACAACCCGCAAACAGGGGATCGGGGACGGCAGAAGACAGGAACTGAAGAAGTTCTTGATAACCAGATGTTTCACTGCCAATCAATTCAATCGCTTTGTCATAGGCCTCTAACTGAATCAGGCCGGATATAGTATGGAGTTTGTTGGAATATTCATGTGTCTGGTGCCTTAACATCTCCGAATACTCCTGCACCTGGGTAAGTTCTTTCGCCAACGAATCAATTTCATCTTTTTCACGGAAACTGGAAACGACGCCCATTACTTTTTCGTCATACCAGATGGGAATGCGGTTAACAATAATCTCCTTGTCACCCACTCTGTGTTCCCAATCCAGTTGGCTCTTGCCGGTACGCAAAACATCCAGGATGCCGGATTCAGGCACGACATCTTCAATACGCTGATGTAAATAATCCTGATCAGAAATCAGACCCAGGGTTTCTTTCGCTGCCTGGTTGATCATGGTGATCTTGCCGTCTTTATTAATCGCGACAATACCTTCACGAATAGAGCTTAATATGGCACTTCTCTCTTTGAACAGGCGTCCAATTTGGTCGGGTTCCAAACCAAAGATCGCACGTTTGAAACCACGTGCAAGTAGTACAGCTATAATGATGCCAAATATAACCAAAATCATATTGGATATAATGATAATGGTGCGCCTGTTGCCCATCATCTGTTGAATACTCTCGTCCAGATAGCCCACAGAAACGATACCGATGATATTGTCGTTGGCGTCGAAAATGGGCACTTTACCCCGCAGCGATAGTCCCAGCGAGCCTACCGCCCATGAGGTGTAGGTTTTACCGTGCACCAAAGCCTGGTCGTTGTCTCCACCATCCATGATGTGGCCAATTTTCTCGGGGTTTGGGTGAGAGTACCGCCGTCCCTGATGATCCCCAATGACCACAAAACGGGTTCCGGTTTTTTTGCGTATCGTTTCAGCCAATACCTGGAGCTTTCCTTCGGGATCACGGTCTTCCACCAGGCTGACTATGTCAGGCATGGTGGCAATGGTCTGTGAAACATCCAGCACCCGTTTACCCAATTGATCTTCGAGTATGGTGTTGACCAGGTTGCTGGATACGAATCCCATGATGCCTATCTGAAACAACACCAAAGCCACGATGGCAATGATCATTTTTGACTGCAGAGAAAATTTGCCCAGAAATTTCATGCTTTGGCCGTTTTCAGGTGATTAATGGTTTCTCATCTGGTCGTCACAAAATCTTTGTATCAATTCGCGGTTTCTAATCCAGAACTGCTTTTACGGCTTTTTAAAGCAGACCAGGCAGGGACCAGCAAAGTCGCAATCGTAATTACAATTATTGTTGCAGTTATAGGCCTTTGCCATAGAAATTCTAATGAACCGTCTGAAATCAACAAGGCTCGACGCAGGTTCTCTTCCAACATGCCGCCGAGAATAAAGCCCAATAACAGGGGCGCCAATGGAAAATTCAGCACACGAAATACCACGGCAATTACACCAATAATTACCATCATACCCAAATCAACGGTATTGAATGAAACCAGGTAAACACCAATTAACGAAAGGAATAAAATAATCGGCGTTAGGAATTGCCTGGGAATGTCCAGCAATTTGGAAATATAGGGAATTAACGGAAGATTCAGTACCAGCAGGATAATATTGCCCAGGTACATGGATATGATTACGGACCAAAAGACATCAGGATAATCGATATAAAGCCTTGGCCCGGGCTGGACGCCATAAGACAGGAGTGCCCCCAGCATAATCGCCGTCGTTGCGGAACCGGGAATCCCTAAAGTCAGTAAGGGAACAAATGAGCCGGTAGATGCGGCATTGTTTGCGGTTTCCGGTGCGGCCAACCCCCTTAAACTGCCTTTCCCAAACCGTAGTTTCTCTTTGGCCGAGGCCAGGTTTCTTTCCATGCCATAAGCCAGAAATGACGCAATAGTTGCACCGGCTCCAGGCAAAATACCAACAAAAAAACCAAGCACTGATGAACGAGCGACTACCGGAGCAACATCCTTGATTTCATCTCTACTCAGTTTCATGCTCCCCAGATTTTTAAAAGCGGATTCACTGGAACCCTTCTCCTGAGGATTTTGAGGCGGTCGTAATATAACCATCAACGCTTCGGCAATGGCAAAAGTCGCCATTGAAAGCAAAAGAAAACTGATGCCGTCGTACAAATCCGCAATACCAAAGGTAAAACGCTGAATACCTGAAGGGTCTTCCCCCACGGTAGCTAACATTAAGCCCAGAAGTGCCATTAATACAGCCTTGATTACCTGCCCCTTGCCGGAAAAGGCCGTAATGGCACTGAGCCCAAATACCATCAGGGCAAAATAGTCTGCAGATTGAAAACTGAGACTTACTTTGGCCAGTATCGGTACAAAGATGAACAGAAATATCGCCCCTATCGTACCTCCGGTAAACGATGCATAGGCTGCCAGGGCCAATGCTTTACCGGCCTCGCCTCGCTGGGCCATTGGATAACCATCAAAAGCCGTTGCTACTGCACCGGAAACGCCGGGAGCATTGATCAGAATAGCCGACGTGGAGCCGCCAAACACAGCGCCATAATAGACACCAGCCATCAATATCATCCCTGATGAAGGATCAAAACCGTAAGTAATGGGGATCATCAATGCAATGGCCGAAACCGGCCCAAGACCAGGCAACATGCCGATGAAGGTGCCGGCAAAGCAACCCACAAAAAGCAACAGCAGGTTGATCGGTAAAAAGGCTGTGCTTAAGCCCTGTAAAATACCGTCAAGCACGGCTATTCTTCTACCAACAGGCGAAAAAGATCGCCAGAATCAAGATAGATATCGAACATCTGCGTCAAAATAATCCACATGAATCCAGCCACCCCCCCCGCGACCGCTGCAGACAACAGGAATCTTTTTTCTTTCAGGATCGCAAACCCGATAAACAAAAAAAGAAAGGTGCCGACAAGAAAACCTAGAAACTTGAAAGTCAGGGTGTATAAGAGCATTAATCCGGTGAGTAATAAACACGGTTTCCACTGAAATCCAGCAACAGCATCCGATATGGTTTCATCTGCAACTTCTGTGGCAGGAAGAAATATTTGAACCAGGCAAACAACAATAGTGATTATCGACAAATATATCGGTAATGTTCTCGCTGTCATTACTCCACCACCCAACACCTGATGAACTGGTATATCGAAAGAAGCATTCAGATAAATCAGCGCGAACAGTAGAATCAAACTGCTTCCCACTTTGTCTTTATTGTTAATAAAATTCATAGTGATCGTGTTCAATAGCAATGATTGTTTCCCGGCCAGCAGCTCAGGAACTGCTGTTAACGAATTCCAAGTTCATCCATTAGGGCAGACATCTGTGTTTCCTGGTCTTTCAGGAATTCAACGAAATCGTCACCCCGGATATAAAGATTGGACCAGCCGCGTTTGCGGCGAATATCCTCCCACTCCTTGGTGTCATACATTTTCAACAGCAAATCCTGGAACTCACGAACTTTGTCTTCCGGCAAACCCGGTGCCGCAAAGAAACCGCGCCAGTTGGTAAACACCAGGTCAACCCCTTGCTCTGAAATTGTCGGTATATCAGGGGCATGATCCATACGGCTTGCGGCCGTCATGGCTAAAATCCTTACCTCGCCCTGCTCGGCCAGGGCCAGGGCTTCGCTGAACCCCGTTGACAGCAATTGAGTCTCCTCAGAAAGCAACCCCACCATCGCCTTGGCTCCTGCGTTGTAGGGAATATAACGAATGGTTTTGGCATCAACGCCCGATTTTTTGAATGCCATGGCGGCCACCACATGATCCATGCTGCCTATAACCGAACCACCAGCTACCAGGACATTTCTCGGGTCCAGCTTAAAATCGGCAATCATCTGTTGCCAATTGGAATATTTGGAATCCATTTTCACGACAAAAGCACCATAATCGGCAATCACCGCGGCAACGGGAGTGAGATCCTTATGGGA
>Ga0114948_10001367_pt1 | contig 10484 bp, 5 predicted proteins | sample CR04metaG_FD_83877 | JGI IMG/M metagenome (GOLD analysis project Ga0114948, IMG submission 83877) | Deep subsurface microbial communities from Mariana Trench to uncover new lineages of life (NeLLi) - CR04 metaG | ecosystem: Environmental > Aquatic > Marine > Ocean trench > Sediment | place...
ACCACCTGGTACGCGCCGAGATGAACGGCCTCGACTTCCACCACCGCGTGCTGCGGCCCTGGTCGCGTGACCCGGGGTTCTACCTGCAGACACAGGCGGGGGCTGGCCCGGTGCGGGGGGCGACGGTTCGCATCCGTGATCTGCCTCTCGATGACGAACAGATCCTCGAGGTTCGCCGACGCCTCGACATGGTGCCCGAGATCCTGCAGCAAGCGCGCGGCAACCTGGTCGACGCGGCGGGTGACCTGGTAGTGCTGGCGCTCCACTACCTGCCGGAGGAGGTCGGTTACTTCGATACCATCGCCGGCGCCATGCAGGAGCACCACCCCGAGCTGGCAGCGCCGGCCGCAGCGGCGAGCAGCGCGGTGCGCGATTACGGCGCCTGGCTCGAGGAGAACCGGTCGCGGATGACGGCGGCGGCCGGTATCGGCGTTGACAACTACAACTGGTGGTTCAAGAACGTCATGCTGGTGCCGTACACGATGGAAGACTTCATGGACATCGTCACCCGCGACGACGATCGGCTGCAAACCTTCCTGGCACTCGAGCGCCAGCGCAATCGCGCCCTCCCCGAGCTCGAGCCGGTGGCGACGCTCGAGGAGTGGCGGCAGCGCAAGGTGGACGGGCTCGAGTTCGCGATGGAGTTTCTCGAGCACAACGACATCATCACGATTCCGGACTACCTATCGGCGCTCGGCTATCTGGATCGCGGCCCGCTGGCCGGTGATCAACAGTGGCCACGTCCGGAAACCGATTTCTTCGATCAAACCGGCGATCGGGAACCACTGCCCGAGCTGTTCCATGAGTTCATCGGCCACTACCTGGACGGACGGATTGTCGGCCGCGATGATCGTCCGATCCGCGGCACCAATCGCCTCTACGCCATCGGCATGGTGCGCTCCGAAGGCTGGGCGTTCGCTCTCGAGGAGCTCATGATGCACGTCGGCTACCTCGACGAGCGCTCGCCTCGCGCCCGCGAGGTTGTCTACTGGCAGTCGATCTTCCGCACCTGTCGCGCCATCGCCGACATGAACATGCACGCCAACACCTTCACCCTTCAGGAGGCCATCGACTTCTGCTACGAGTGCGCCCCCAACGGCTGGTTGCTGCCCGACGGCTACCACGTCTGGTACGAGATGGAGACCAACCTCAGGTTTCCCGGTTGGCACTCGGGAATGGTGATCGGCAAGTTCCAGTTCATGAAGCTTTTCGCCGAGGTGGTGCGGCAGCGCGGTGACGATTTCGAGGTGCGCGGCTTCATCGACGACTACCTGGCCGCCGGGCGCATTCCGTTCTCGTTGATCCGCTGGGAGATGACCGGGAAGACCGACGAGATGGAATGGTTGCTGGCCGATGACGACGGAGGTGAAAGCTGATGGACAGGGCACCACGGCACCCCGTCAGACGGAAGAATCCGGAGCGTCTCGATCACCGCCGCCGCGGGTGATGATCTCGATGCTCAGTTCTTTGGCGGCACCGCGACGCCGGGGAGCCCGTGGGCGCGGGCGATCGAATTGAACTCGTCGAGGTCGGTCGAAATCAGGGTTCCGTAGACTTCCCGGTGCTGTTCGAGCCGCGCCGACAGCTCATCGAACACCTCGTACTTGGAGGGCGTGGGCCGTGCGTCGCCGGTCATCACGTAGCGGCCGAGCATCTTGAGGTGCGAGAACAGGCCGGCCGGAAAGCGCAGCAGGTTCTCCGATGCGCCGGTCGTCCGCAGGATGTAAAACTCGCGCTCCAGGTCGATGAGCTTCTGGTCGAACGCGGCGGCGGCTTGCTGCGCCGCGGTCATGTCGGCGCGCCCGCGCATGAGATCCTCGAGATCATCGATCTGCTTGCGGATCCACTCGATCGAGTTGCCCATCTCGGTCAGCACGTTCACCTGGTCGCGGATGCGCAGCGCCAGGTCGATCTGGGCGCGAATGTCGTCCTCGCTCGCCGTCGACGTCGGATCCTTCACCACCTCCAGAGTTGTCGTCAGGAGGTGGCCGCCGACATCCACTTCGACCGTATACCTTCCGGGTACGGCGAGCGGTCCGTTGGACCCGCTGCCCTCGACGTCGAGCTCGCGCCATCCTTCGTCGTTGTAGCCGATGCTGTCGGGGCCGAACGCCACCCCAGGATGCCCGAGTGGCGGCGTGCGCAGCTCGATCGGCGGCGATTCCTCGTGGCGCAGGTCCCAGTAGACACGATTGATGCCGGCGCTCGCGGTGCCCCGGTGGGTGCGCACGACGTCGCCAGAATCATCCCGGACGGTGATCGTGGCCTCGCCCTCGCTGCCGCCCTCGTCAACGGCGGAGTCGGCGAGGTAGTAGTTGATCGGCGCTCCGAAGGGCGGATCCTCACGGTAGCCGGCTGCACCGCCGCGAACGGGTTCGCCGGGAAGGCTGCGTCGCAGCAAGCGATAGGCGTGGCGCGGCTCGAACAGGTGGGCCGGGCTCGCCAGCACACCGTCGTCCAGTTGTCGCAGTGGCGACAGGTCGTCCAAGATCCAAAACCCGCGACCGTACGTACCCACAACCAGGTCGCCGAAGTCCTCTTGGATGGCGAGCCAATGGACCGGGACCGGGGGGAGGTTGTTGCGCAGCGGCAACCAGTTGTCGCCGTCGTCGATGCTCAGGTACACACTGTTCTCGGTGCCCAGGTAGAGCATGCCGGCCCGTTCGGGGTCCTCGCGTACGACGTGGGCGTAGCTGAGCATGCCCCGCGGAATACCGTTGGTGATGGGTGTCCACGACGCGCCGAAGTCTTTGGTTCGGTACACGTACGGGTCGCGATCGTCGATCTGGTGCAAGTCGACCGTGACATAGGCGCTGCCCACGCCGAAGCGCGAGACTTCGATGCTGCTCACCGTCCCCCAGGGCGGCAGGCCGTCGAGGTTGGCGGTCACGTTGGTCCAGCTGTCGCCGCCGTCGCGCGTAACGTGGATGAGTCCGTCGTTGCTGCCGGCCCACAGAACCTCCGGGTCGAGCGGCGATTCGCCGATGGCGAACAACGTCGTGCCGTAGTCGACGCCGACATTGTCGATGGTGAGCCCACCCGAGTCGACCTGTTTGGTTTCGTCGTCGGTGGTCAGGTCGGGGCTGATCTCCCGCCAGGTGGAGCCGCCGTCGGTGGTCTTGTGGACGAACTGGCTGCCGACGTACAGGGTGCCGGGCGCATGACGCGACACGAGCAGTGGGTAGCTCCACACCCAGCGATACTTGAGGTCGCGCGGCGACTTGCCGACCGGCGTCTCCGGCCACACCTGAACGTTGGTCGAATGGCCGGTGCGCAGGTCGTAGCGGGTCAGAACGCCTTGCTCGTCGGATGCCCACACGATGTTGTTGTCGAAGGGGTCCGGTATGGCCCAGCCGGCCTCGCCGCCGCCGACGGAATGCCAGTTGCCGCCGGCCAGGCTGTTGCTCGGGCCGCGCCGCGTGGGTCCGTCTTGCCGGTTGCCGTAGACGAAATAGGGCACCTGATCATCGACCGCAACGTGGTACATCTGCGCCACCGGAAGATCCGGGTGGTACCACGAGCCGGTGCGATTGAGGCTGATGTGTACGCCGCCGTCGTTGGCCAGCAGGATGCGGTCGGGGATGCTGGGGTCGATCCACATGTCGTGGTGATCGCCGCCGGCGTTGCGCAGGATGGTCGCCGTCTCGCCGCCATCCAGCGTACGGGCCAGGCGGGTAGCGAGAAAATAGACCTCGTCGGGGTTGTCGGGTGCTACGACCAGTCGCGTGTAGTAGTGGGGACGGGTGTTGTATTGCTGGTCGCGGCTAATCAGCCGCCAGGACGCACCGCCGTCGTCGGAGCGCCAGAGCACACCCTTGAACTCGTACTGGTCGGTTTCGATGAGCGCATAGACGCGGTCGGGGTCGCTGGGCGCGTAGGCGACGGCGATCTTCCCGGTCGGCGGTTCCGGCAAGCCGTCGGTGGCCCGCTCCCAGGTGTCGCCGCCGTCGTGGGTAACGAAGATGCCGCCGTTCGGGCCGCCGCTGTTGCGCTGCCAGGTCTTGATGTCTATAGGCCACATGCCGGCGACCAGGTTGCGCGGGTTGGCCGGATCCATGGCGATGTCCGAGGCGCCGGTGTCCTCACCGACAAACAACACGCGCTCCCAGCTCTCGCCGCCGTTGATGGTGCGGAACACGCCGCGCTCGGGTTGCGGGCCGTAGGCTGTTCCAACGGCGGCGGCGAAGACGATGTCGGGGTTGTCCGGGTGGATGACCACGCGGCCGATTCTTCCCGTCTCGCGCAGCCCCATGTGCTGCCAGGTCCTGCCCGCATCGGTCGATTTGTAGATCCCGTTGCCGATCGAGATCATGCTGCGGATATTGGTTTCTCCGGTGCCCGCCCACACCACGTTCGGGTCGGAGATCGATACCGCCAACGCCCCGATCGAAGCTACATCGGTGTCGTCGAACACCGGCTCCCAGTTCAGCCCACCATCGGTTGTTTTCCAGATCCCGCCCGAAGCGGCGCCGGCGTAGATGACGTCGCGGTTGCCGGGGTGGCTGGCGATGGCGATGACGCGGTTGCCTTCCGGGCCGATGTGTCGATAGCGCAGCTCGCTGTACACCGCCGGGTCGAGCTGCTGGGCGAAGAGCGCCGGAGTGGCGAGAACCATCGCCAGGCCCAACAGCATGGCAACGCATTCAATCCGAGGGAGACGTGCTTGTTCGAACATGCTCTTCTCCTGCTATAGCTCCTGAAGGAACTCGCCGACGCGTCCGAGCCCTTCGATCAACACCTCGCGCTCGCCGCCGATGCCGAAGCGCAGGTGCCCGTCCATGCCGAAGCAATCGCCGGCGATTACCAGGACACCCTTTTCCTGGCGCAGCCGGGTGACCAACTCGGTGGAGTTGATGCCCATCGGATAGCTGACGAAGGCCATGCCGGCAGCCTGTGGCGGAACAAACCCGAAGCCGTCGCCCTGCTCGGCCAGCCAGCCCTGCATCACTGACAGGTTGCCGTGCAGTTGCGAGCGCGAGCGCTGCAGGATTCGCGGCCGAAGCTCGGGGCTCAACGCCAGCGCGCCGACCCGATTGCTCAGCGGCGAGGCGGCGATCGAGGTGTAGTCGTGATAGCTCCACGAGTCGGCGATCATCTGCTCGGGGCCCACCAGCCAGCCGATCCTCAGTCCCGGCAGCGCGTACGCCTTCGACAGCCCGCCGGTGACGACGGCCTTGTCGTACATGCCGTAGAAGCTCGGCGCCTCGTTGCCGTCGAGCTCGGTGCCGCGATAGACCTCGTCGGCGTAGAGCCAGGCGTCGATCTCCGCCGCCACCCGCACGATCTCCCGCATTGCTTCGGGATCGAGAACTGCGCCGGTCGGGTTGTTCGGGTTGCACACCGCGATCATCTTGGTTCGCGGCGATACGGCGGCGCGCAGCTCGTCGAGATCCGGCACCCAGCGCTGCTCCGGCCGCAGATGGAACGGTCGCACATCGTTGCCGAACGAGCGCGCGATGCCCCACAGCTGCATGTAGTTGGGCAGCATCATGACGAGCTCGTCGCCCGGCTCCAGCAGGTTCCAAGAGGCGATGAAGTTGGCCTCGGCGGAGCCGTTCGTTACCAAGACGTTGTCGATGTCGGCGCCGTCGTAGAGGGCGGCAATCGCCTGGCGGAACTCGATCGAGCCGTTGGTTTGGCCGTAGCCGAGGCGCAGGCGAGTCAGCTCGGTGATTTCCTCGGGGTCGAGCAGCTCCTCCAGGGTGTAGGGGTGGATGCCGCTTTCGGTGAGGTTGATCTCCACCAGGTTTTCCCACAGCGATTGCACGCGTTCGAGCTCGAACGTCTCGATTTTCATTTCGGTAGTTCCCAGGGTTCCCAATCAACGCCGTCGACGTACTTCTTGAACCAGCGGATTTCTTCAATCAGATGAGCGCGCTCCAGCCGTGGTTCCTCGATTCCGTGACCCTGGCGCGGAAACTTGATGTAGCGTACCGGCGCCTTGCCGATGTCGCGCAGGGCGGTAAAGAACATGAGGCTCTGGCCGACGCTCGAGGTTTCGTCGCGGCCGCCGTGAAAGATAATCGTTGGAGTCACGACGTTTCTTACGTGGGTGATCGACGAACGCTTGGCCCATTCCTCCGGGTTGTCCCAGGGCGTGCCGCCGATGTACCAGAGCGCAACGTCGAAGTTGAAGCCGGGGCCCGTCTCCGCCGCCCAGTTGCCCACCATGGCGCCGACCGACGCGGCCTTGAAGCGATCGGTCTGCGTGATCGTGAAGCTGGTAGCGACGCCGCCCCAACTCCAGCCGCGCACTGCGAGCCGATCGGCGTCGATGTCGCGGTTGGCGATCGTGTGGTCGAGCCCGGACATCATGTCGACGTATTCGCCATCGCCTACCTCGCCCATGAGGCCGCGCAAGACCTCGTCGCCGTAGCCGCTGCTGCCGCGCACGTTCGGTGCCAAGATGGCGTAGCCGAGCCCGGCGAGGGTTTGAAACTCCGCAGCGAAGCGGTTTTGAACGACGCCGGCGGGGCCGCCGTGGATGTGGACGATCAGCGGTTGCCGTGCACCGGCCTCATGTCCGACGGAGTTCATGAACACACCTTCGATCTGCATCCCATCCTTGCCTGTCCAGCGCAGCAGCTCGCCATCGGCGAGCGCGATGTGGGTGCGGACGGCCGGGTTCACGTCGGTCAAACGGGCCGGCTCGCCGCCGCTCAGGTTCATTGCCCAAAGGTCGGAGGGCGAGGTGAAGCTCTCGTATGAGAAGACGATTCGCTGCCGGTCGTCGGAGTAGGCGCGGGCGCGCATCGTGCCGGTGCGATGGGTGAGCGCCGTTATCGAATCCGATTCGATGTCCAACCGGTACAGGTTGGTGTTGGTGCCGTGCGTTTCGTTGAACAGGATGGCGCGCCCGTCGGCGGTCCAGGCGACGTTGTCGACCTCGCCTTGGTGTTGCCCGTCGAGGCGGCGCGCCTGGTGAGTCGCCGCGTCCATGACCCAGAAATAGCCGCTGCGGAGCTCGAAATCGACGTCCGACGCCGCCCGGTACAAGAATGAGTTTCCGTCCGGCGCCCACAGCGGGCCGCGCTCGGGCGCCTGGTTGTCGGTCAGGCGCTGGAGCTGCCCGGTCGCTCGGTCGTACAGATACAGCTCCGATAGAAACGGGTAGTTGGTACGGCTGTCGGCGCGCGCCGACAAGACGATTCGCTGCCCGTCCGGCGACACGTCGAAGGCGCCGACGATGAGCTCCTCGCTCGTCAGCCGCGTTTCTTCATCAGCCTCGATGTCGTGCACCCACAGATTGCGAAAGCGCGCCTCGTGTTTGCCGTTGGGAGCCTCGTCGACGAACACCGGATCGAAGCCGAGGTCGTGCTCGCGTTGCTCATCGTCGCCGAGTGCTTCATCTGCGGAAAAGAAGATCGCGCTGCCGTCGGGCGCCCAACGGTAGCTCTCGATGCCGCCCTCGTGGTTGGTCAGTTGTTGGGCCTCGCCGCCGGCTGTGGCGATGGAGAAGATCTGGGCTTCGTCTTCGACGTCGCGCAGGAATGTCAGCCGGTGGCCGTCCGGCGAAAAGCGGAATGCCTCGCCACCGGCTTCGCCGATGTACTCACGCGCCTCGCCGCCGGAGAACGGCACCATGTAGTAGCGAACACGGCGCTTGTTTTCATCCCAGTCGAGCTCGGACACCGAGTAGAAGACCTGCGCGCCGTCGGGGGAAATCGTCACGTTGCCGATGCGGGCGAGCCGCAGCGCGTCGTCCACCGTCATCGGCCGTGCATCGTCTTGCCGGGCGCCGACGGTTGCCGGCGATGCCGCGGCGAGGGCCAGCACGAGCCCGAGCGCGCCGGCGGCGAAGGTCAGGCGATGTTGTCGGGGCCGAGGAAGTACGGGTCGCATTTGGCACCTTCCTTGCATTTCAATGCATCGTTTGGCCGCCGTTGGCGTAGAAGTTGGCGCCGGTAGTGTATTCGGCGTCGACCATGCAGCGGACCATTTTGATGATGTCCTCGAGCTCGCCGAGCCGTTCCATGGGGAGTGAGGCGACTTCTTTCGCCAATCCGTCTTCGGTGTCGAGGTCGTAGCGCTCGATGACCTCGCGCGTCTTGACGGATCCGGGCACCAGGCAGTTGACACGGATCCGCGGGGCGAGCTCCTGGGCGATGCACTTGGTGAACGCGAAGATGGCGCCCTTGGCGGCGCAGAAGTTGGCGCCGTTCTTGCGGCCGATTTGCCCGCACGATGCACCCAGGTTGATGATGACGCCGTCGCGATCGGGGTTGTGGAAGACGTACTCCTGACTGCACACGAAGTGGCCGTGCAGGTGGGCCGAGATCACCGCGTGCCAGTTGTCGTCGGTCAGCTCGGTGAACGGCGCGTCGCGATTGATGCCCGCCGTGTTCACCAGGATGTCGACGCGGCCGAACTTGTCGATGACGGCGTCGAACATGGCGCGAACCTCTTCGCGATCGGCGACGTTGGCCTGGTGCATCATGGCCTTTGATTCGTCGGTTACCTCGAGGACCTCGTTGTACACCGCCTCGGCATCACCCTCGACGATGTAGTTGATGCACACGCCGAAGCCGCGCGCGGCGAAGTCCTTGATCATCGCGGCACCGAGTCCGCTCGACGATCCGGTGATCACGACGACCCTGTCTTCACTCATGCTTGCCTCCTGCTGTCTTGCGCTGCCGGGTTGGCCTGCGGCCTCCGTTGTGCACGGAGAAAGTCCGGGCGGTCCGGCCGGTGTTCGATTTTCAGTTGTCCTATGAGCTCCAGATGTCGCCCACCGTGTAGCCGTTGGGAAACGGATCCTCCGGGTCGACGACGTACTGCGCAAACCCGGTGATCCAGGCGGTTCCCGAAAGGGTCGCCACGGTCGCCTTGTATTCGCCCACCGTCGTCTCGCGAATCAGTCGCCCGGTGAAGATGGTGCCGAGAATTCCCTCGTGTCGGAAGTCTTCATCGAGTCCGAGCTCGCCCTTGGCGTGCATGGCGGCCATCTTGGCGCAGGTTCCGGTTCCGCACGGCGAGCGATCGAGAATGCCTTTCCAGGTCGACGGCCGATCCCAGTCGAGCTTGCCGGTGGAAACGACCACGGTGTTGCGTCGGTCGGCGTTGGCGCCGATGGGCGGCGCCGAGAGCTGGGCGATGGTGATGCCGCGGATGTCCGGATTTTCCGGGTGCACGCAGTCGAGTTGTTCCTGTGCGGCCGCCTTGACCATTTCACCGATGCGCACCGCGTCGCCGGCTTCGTCTTCGCTCAAGCGCAGGTCGAACTGATCGGCGTCGGCGATGACGTAGAACATGCCGCCGTAGGCGACGTCGACGGTGACGGTGCCGAGCTCCGGCACCTCGATCTCAGCGTCGAGGTGGACGGCGAATCCGGGAACATTCTCGAAGGTGACGTTCTTCACCTTGCCGTTGTGGACTTCGGCCTTTACCGGGATTAAACCGGCCGGCGACTCGAGCAGCAGTTCGGTCACCGGCTCTCGAGACTCGACCATTCCCGTCTCGATGAGAACCGTAACCACCGCGATCGTGTTGGTACCCGACATCCCCGGGTACTCGACCTGCTCCATGATCACGAAGCCGGCGTCGGCCTCGGCAACGGTGGGCGGCAGAATCAAGTTGCAGTTGGCGGCCGGGTAGCCGCGCGGCTCGCGCAACATGCGCAGTCGCAGATCGTCGGCTTCGGTCTCGAGATATTGCATCTTCTCGAACATGGTGCTGCCGGGGACGTCGAGCACGCCGCCGACGATGACCCGGCCGGGTTCGCCGCAGGCGTGGGTGTCGACGGCGTGCACTACCTTGGAAACTCGCATGGGTCTCTCCAGTGGCAACGGGGGACGCTGTGAGCCAGGCGCCTCACCGTTACACGATCTGCATCTTCATCCAGTCGGCGGTGTTGTGGAAGCTGGCGACACAGCTACCCGGCGGCACCAGCTCGTCGCACGCTGCCCGCGCCTCGTCCGACAGGCTCATCTCGAGAACCGGCAGCAACGGCTCCAGGTGCTCCATCGTGCGCGGCCCGATCAGCGGCGCCGTGATGCCGGGCTGATCCTTGCTCCAGAGAATCGCCAGCTGGGCCGGCGAGAGCCCCTCGCGCTCGGCGATCTTGGTGAACTCGAGGCCGACCTCGATGCCGCGCCGCGTCACGCGGTCGGCGTAGAAACCGCCGCGCAGGTTGGCGCGCGAGTTCTCGGGATACTCGTCGGCGCTGGTGTAGCGCCCGGCGAGCACCCCCATCGCCATCGGCGCCCAGGTGATGATGCCGAGACCGTGACGCTGACACAATGGGATGAGCTCGTTCTCGATACGCCGATCGAGCAGATTGTACGGCGGCTGCTCGGAGACGTAACGCGCGTAGCCCTTGAGCTCGCTGAACATGATCGACTCCATCACCGCCCAGGCCGGGTGGGTCGAGCAGCCGATGTAACGTACCTTCCCTGAGCGCACCAAGCTGTCGAGGGCGCCGAGCGTCTCGTCGATGGGGATGTCAGGCGACTGACGGTGCACCTGATAAAGATCGATGTAGTCGG
>Ga0114948_10001371_pt1 | contig 10474 bp, 10 predicted proteins | sample CR04metaG_FD_83877 | JGI IMG/M metagenome (GOLD analysis project Ga0114948, IMG submission 83877) | Deep subsurface microbial communities from Mariana Trench to uncover new lineages of life (NeLLi) - CR04 metaG | ecosystem: Environmental > Aquatic > Marine > Ocean trench > Sediment | place...
CCCCGCTCAAACGATCCGGGGGGGCATCCCCCATGTCCCCCCGGGCGATCCTGGGCCAAATATGCCCCGTCCCAGAGGGATATGGCGAAATTCGCCCGTTTTCGCGTCGTTCGTTCTCGAATATGCTAGGCATGTCCTCGTCCTCACTCCTAAAACCTAACCAATTTCGCCCATACCAGGACCCGCAAGCCAACGGTCAACAGGACCTAGGCCTGTTGCAGTTCGATCAGGGTGCCGGCGAAGTCCTTCGGATGCAGGAACAGGACCGGCTTGCCATGGGCGCCGGTTTTCGGCTCGCCGTCGCCGAGCACACGGACGCCTTGGTCTTTGAGTTTGTCGCGGGCGGCGAGGATGTCATCGACCTCGTAACAGACATGATGCATGCCCCCGGTAGGGTTTCTTTCCAGGAACCCGGCGATCGGGGAGTCTTCGCCCAGAGGTTCCATCAGCTCGATCCGGGTATTGCCCAGGTCGACGAACACCACCGTCACCCCGTGCTCCGGCAGCGCCTCGGCCTCCGAAACCCGGGCGCCGAGCGTGTCCCGGTAGACCGCCGCCGCGGCTCCTAAGTCGGGCACGGCAATGGCGACGTGATTGAGCTTTCCGATCATGGCCTATTTAACCCTTAAACCCGGAACAGATGCACGGTGATCACCGGGTTCTTGTCCAGACTCTTGCGGAAACTGCGCCGGACCGCAATACGAACGGCTTCGCGAACCTTTTCGTCGTCGTCCCGCTGCTTCGCCTTCAGTCCCTTGACGGCGGCCCGGGCCGCTTCCTTGGCCTCGTCGGCGATAGGGTCATCGCCCGACTCCAACAGGGCGATGGCCGAAAGCTCGGGTTCGGCGGCCAGCCCGCCGGCGCCGTTGAGGACCACGGTGACGACGGCGGCGCCGTGATAGACGGTGCGGGTTCGGCCGCGGATTAACTCGCCGTCCATGGGCACCAGGCGGTTGCCATCGGCCGCCAGTCTGCCGACCGGAACGGTGCCGGTGATTTTCGGCTTTCCAGGCCCGAGGCGGATCATGGCGCCGTTTTCGGCGGCGATGGCCATCGGCACCTGACATTCCAGGGCCAGTCGGGCGTGTTCCCGAAGGTGACGGAGTTCGCCATGGACCGGAACCGCCAGCTTCGGCCTCGACAATTGATACATGCGCGCCAATTCGTCCCGGGCCGGGTGTCCGGAAACATGGACGAAATGGTCCGTGGTGTTGACGACCCGGATGCCGCGGCGGACCAGTTGATTGTGAAGCCGCGCGATGGAGGCTTCGTTGCCGGGGATGATGCGCGACGAGAAGATGACCAAATCGCCTTCGCTCAGGGTCACGTTGGAGTGTTCCTCGTTGGCGATCCGCCACAGCGCGGCGCGCGGTTCTCCCTGGCTGCCGGTGCAGACGATCACCGCCTTGTCTTCGGGCAAGTGGCCGGCGTCCTCTTCGTCCAAGAAGGCGGGAACCTCGGCCAGGTAACCGTTTTCCCGCGCCGCATCGTTGATCCGCACCAGCGAGCGGCCGGCCAGAACGACGTCGCGGCCGTTGGCCTGGGCCGCCTTGGCGATGGTTTCCAGGCGCGCGACATTAGACGCGAAACAGGCGACGGCGACCCGGCCCTGGGCCGCCGCGATCAGGTCGGTAAGGCTTTTAAGCAAATCGGCCTCGGACCCGGATTCGCCCGGCGTGAAGACGTTGGTCGAATCGCAGACCAGCGCCAGCACCCCTTCGTCGCCGAGCCGTTTGAGCGCCTCGACGTCGGCGGCGTCGCCGACCACCGGGTCGGGGTCGAATTTCCAGTCGCCGGTGTGAAGCACGGTGCCGAGCGGCGTGCGGATGGCGATGGCGTTGGGTTCCGGGATCGAATGGGTAAGGGTTATCAGCTCCATGTCGAAAGGCCCGACCGTGAACCGCCCGCCCAGGGGCACCTCGATGATTTCCACCTGATCGGCGAAGTCGGTTTCCGCAAGCTTGCGTTTGAGGATCGAAATGGTGAACGGCGTCGCATAGATAGGGCATTGAAGCCGTTGCCAAAGATACGGCACCGCGCCCAGGTGGTCTTCGTGGGCATGGGTCAGCACCAGCCCCGCCAGCCGATCCCGGCGTTCAACAATGAAACCGGGGTCGGGCAGGATCACATCGACGCCCGGCACCTGCCCGCCGCCGAAGGTGATGCCCAGATCGACCATCACCCAGGTCTCCTTGCCGGCCGGCCCGAGGCCGTAAAGGTTGAGGTTCATGCCGATTTCGCCGGCCCCGCCAAGGGCCAGGAACACCAATTCGGCGGTTTTGTCGGGGCTCATGAATTTTGACGGTAAAGGGCCAAAAGGCCGCGCAGGATCAGGTCCGGGTCCGAATGGTTGATGCAGTCGGTGGCCCCGGTGAACAATTCCGCCAGGCCGCCGGTGGCGATGACCTCCATCTCGGCGCCGTGTTCGTCACAGAGACGCCTGACCAGGCCCTCGATCATGGAAACATAGCCCCAATAGATGCCCGACTGCATGGCTTCGACGGTGCTCTTGCCGATGACTTTTTCCGTCCGCTGGATGCCGACGCGCGGCAGTTGCGCCGCCGCCATGTGCAGCGCCTCCAATGACAAATTCACCCCAGGGGCGATGACGCCGCCGACGTAATTGCCGTCCGCGTCGATGACATCGAAGGTGGTCGCGGTGCCGAAATCGACGACGATCAATGGACCGCCGTATTTTTGATGGGCGGCGATGGCGTTGACCAGGCGGTCGGCGCCGACGTCGTCGGGCCGGTCGATGAGTATCTTGAGCCCCAAATCGACGCCGTCCTCGCCGACGACCAGGGGATCGCAGTCGAAATATTGGCGGCACAGGGTTTTCAGGCTGAACAGCGTCGCCGGAACCACGGTGGCGATGATCGAGCTGGTGATATCGGCCGGGGTCAGGTTGGCGGATTTCATCAATTGTTCGAGCCAGATTCCGAACTCGTCGGCCGTGCGGTCGGGGTGGGATGACGAGCGCCATTCCCCCCTGACCACGTCTTCATCGTCAAAGACGGCAAAGACGATGTTGGTGTTCCCTGAATCAATGGCCAACAGCATGGCCGTCCCCTATCCTTGCGGAAAAAACACATCGCCGGCGGTGATCCTACGCTCGCCGTCCGCGGTTTTCAGCACCAAAGCCCCGTCTTCGTCGAGGTCGGTGAAAATGCCTTTCAGGGTTTCATTGTCCAGGCGGACCTCTATCTCTTCGCCCAGACCATGACAGCGCTGCAGCCAGTTCCTGCGGATCGGGACGAATCCGTCTTCCAGCCACTTTCCCGACCACACCATGAAATGACGGCAGAAGGATTCCAGGAAATCGACCTCCGTCGCCGGCCACTGTTCGGCCCGAAACGACGTCGCCGGGAAATCCGTGTCGCCGGGAAAGACGCCGACGTTGACGCCGAGACCGAGGATTACCCAGTCGGGGATTTCACCACCGCTGGTTTCGGCCTCCAGCAATAGTCCGGCCACCTTGCAGTCGTTCAACAGCACGTCGTTGGGCCATTTCAAGTGCACCTGATGACCGGGTTCGCCGACGGCGCCCAGGGCGTCGAAAACCGCCAGGGCGGCGACGAAGCTCAACTCCGCCGCCTTCGCCAACGGCACGTCCGGGCGCAGGATCAACGAACAATAAAGGTTGCCGGGCGGGCTGTGCCATTTGCGGCCCCGCCGTCCTCGGCCGTCGGTCTGCTCCTTGGCCCAGATGATGGTGCCGTCGGGGTATTTTTCCTCGCCTTCGGCGGCCAGGCGCTTGGCTTCGGCGTTGGTGCTGTCGACGGTATCAAGCGTCACCAATCGATAGACGGAGGGAAGGGAAGGTTCGCGCACGATAAGGAATTTACCCGCCAAACAGCGACGCGGCGGCCGCGGCGGCGCCGTTCAGGATCGGCGTCGGATAGACGAAAAACAGCACGATCACCAGACCGCTGCCGGCGATCACCAGGCCAAGGTCACGGCTGACGGGCTTGTCCAGGGGATCGTCGGGCTCCTCGAAATACACCATCTGGACGATGCGAAGGTAATAGAAGGCGGCGACGACGCTGGTCAGGACGCCGACGATGGCAAGGGCATAGAGCCCCGCCTCGATGGCGGCGATGAAGATGTAGAACTTGCCGAAAAACCCGGCCAGCGGCGGAATGCCGGCCATCGAAAACATGAAGACGACGATGCCCAAGGCCAGCATCGGATGGGTCTTGCCCAACCCGGCCAGGTCGTCGATGCCTTCGACCATGCGATCGCCCCGGCGCATGCACAGGATGCAGGCGAAGGTGCCGATGTTCATGGCCAGATAGATGGCGAGATAGATCAGCGTGCCGCGAATGCCGGTCTCGTCGCCGGCGGCAAGGCCGATCAGGGCATAGCCGACATGGCCGATGGAGCTGTAGGCCATCAGGCGCTTGATATTGCGTTGGTTGATGGCGGCGAAGGCGCCCAAGGCCATGGACGCCATCGACACGAAGACGACGATCTGCTGCCATTCATCCACCAGGCCGCCGAACGGCCCGATCATGACGCGGATGAAAAGCGCCATCGCGGCGATCTTGGGGGCCACGGAAAAGAAGGCGGTGACAGGCGTTGGCGCGCCTTCGTATACGTCCGGGGTCCACATGTGGAAAGGCACCGCCGACACCTTGAAGGCGAGCCCGGCGAGGATGAAGACGATGCCGAAGATGATGCCGATATTGACTTCGGTCTCGCCGTGGAAGAGTTGGGCCAGTTGGTCGAAATTCGTGGTTCCGGTGAAGCCGTAGATCAACGACGCCCCGTAAAGCAGCATCCCCGACGCCAACGCGCCGAGGACGAAATATTTGAGCCCGGCCTCGGTGGACCGCGTGTCGTCGCGCTGAAACGCCGCGATCACGTAAAGGGACAGCGACTGCATTTCCAGGCCCAGGTAAAGGGCGATCAGGTCGTTGGCCGAAATCATCATCATCATGCCGAGCGTGGCGAAGACGATGAGGATCGAATATTCGAACCGGGCCATGCCGTGGCGCTCGATAAAGTCCTGGGAAATGACGATCGCCAGCGCCGATCCGATGAGCACCAGGATCTTGCTGTAAACGGCGAAGGGATCGCTGACGAACATGTTCTGGAACGTCACCAGCCGCCCGCCGGAAAGCGTCGAAACCAGCAACACCGCCAGAATCAGGGTGATGACGCTGAGGAACGAAATCAACCGCGACGCCTTTATCTCCTTCTCGGCGGTATCCCTGGGCTGGAAAACGCCCAACATCAACATCGCCATGATTGCCGAAGCGAGGAAAAGTTCCGGCAGGGCCGGGACGACGTTGGGAACTTCTGCCATGACGTCCGCCTCCCTTCCCTACCGGCCTGCCACGGCGACGGCCTGGCCGGCGTTCAAGGCCGTGTCGATATTGGTCAACAGGTTGGTCACCGAAACGTGCATGATTTCCAGGAACGGTCCCGGATAGACGCCCATGAAAATGACCAGCACCACGAGGGGCGCGAATACGGCGATCTCCCGGGCGTTCATGTCACCGATGGCGGCGAGGCTGTCCTTGGTCAGTTTGCCGAAAATCACCCGGCGGTAGAGGTAAAGCATATAGGCGGCGCTCAGGATCAACCCCGTCGCCGCCAGGGCGGCGACCCAGGTGTTGGCCTTGAACGCGCCGACCAGGATCAGGAACTCGCCAACGAACCCGGCGGTCCCCGGCAGCCCCACCGAGGCCAGCATGAACAGCATGAATATCAACGCATAGGCCGGCATCCGGTGAACCAGTCCGCCGTAGGCCGAAATCTCACGGGAATGGATGCGGTCATAGACGACGCCGACGATCAGGAACAGCGCCGCCGACACGATGCCATGGGAAAGCATCATGTAAATCGCGCCCTCGACGCCCTGGACCGTCAGCGTAAAGGTGCCGATGGTGACGAAGCCCATGTGGGCGACCGATGAATAGGCGATCAGTTTTTTCATGTCTTCCTGGGCCAGCGCCACCAGCGAGGTGTAGATCACGGCGACGATGGAGAGCGTGTAGATCAACGGCGTGAACATCACCGACGCCTCGGGGAACATGGGCAGCGAAAAACGCAGGAACCCGTAACCACCGAATTTCAACAGCACCGCCGCCAGGATCACCGAGCCCGCGGTCGGGGCCTCCACATGGGCGTCGGGAAGCCACGTATGAACCGGCCACATGGGGATCTTGACCGCGAACGAGGCGAAGAAGGCGAGCCACAACCAGGTCTGCATTTCGACTGGGAAGCGGTATGCCATCAGGGTCGGGATGTCGGTGGAGCCGGTGGTGAAATACATGGCCAGCAACGCCAGCAGCATCAGCACCGAGCCCAAAAGCGTGTACAGGAACAGCTTGAAAGCCGCGTAAACCCTTCCCGGCCCGCCCCAGACGCCGATGATCACGAACATCGGGATCAGCACCGCTTCGAAGAAAATATAGAAAACCACCATGTCCAGCGCGCAGAACATGCCGATCATGAAGGTTTCCAGCACCAGGAACGCGATCATGTATTCCTTGACCCGGTTCTGGATGGATTCCCAGCTCGACAGCACGCAGATCGGGGTCAACAGGGTCGTCAACAGCACGAACAGCATGGAAATGCCGTCGATCCCCACTTTGTAGTTGATGTTGAAGGCCGGCATCCAAACCGCGTATTCGACGAACTGGAAATCGGCGGTGGTGGTGTCGAAATGGACCCAAATGAACAGCGACAGCAGGAAATTGATCGCCGACGTCCACAACGCCGTCCACCGGGAATTCCGCGCCACCACGGCCTCATCACCGCGCGCCAGCACCAGAATCAGCACGGCGCCGACCAACGGCAGGAAGATCAGAAGCGACAGGAGGGGAAAGTTCTGCATGACGGCCCGCGCCTTAATGCTGGAACAAATACCATGTCACCAGGACAACGACGCCGGTGAGCATGGCGAATGCGTAATGGTAAAGGTAGCCGGTCTGCAGCGCCCCGGCGCGCCGCGCCAGGTTCAGCACCGCGGCCGATACCCCGTCCGGCCCGACGCCGTCGATCAGCGACCCGTCGCCGGTCTTCCAGAACCCGCGCCCGAGATAAAAGGCCGGGCGCACGAACACCAGGTCATAGAGCTCGTCGAAGTACCATTTTTTGACCAGGAACCGGTGAATAACCTGGAACCGCCCGGCAATCAGGGCCGGCAGGCCGGGCGCCAGCATATAGAGAACATAGGCCAGCCCGATCCCGGCGACGCCGACCCCCAGGGGTAGGAATTTGACCCAGGCCGGCACGCCGTGGGCGGCTTCGAGCGCCGGGTGGCTGGCCAGGACCAGGATCGACTCGCCCCAGAATTCTCCCGCCCGTTGGCCGACGAAGCTCTCGAAACCGATATAGCCCATGAACATGGCCCCCGCCGCCAGCACGAACAGCGGCAGGATCATGACCTTCGGGCTTTCGTGGACCCGGGCCATCACCTTCTTGTCGGCCCGGGGTGCCCCGTGGAACGTCATCAGCAGCAGCCGCCAGGAATAAAACGCGGTCAGGAACGCCGCCGTGATGCCGAGCCAGAAGGCATACCCGCCGATCCCGGTGTCGGCGGCGTAGGCGGCTTCGAGGATCACGTCCTTGGAGAAATAACCGGCGAACGGCCAGATGCCGGCCAGGGCCAGCGAGCCGATCAACATCAGCGCATAGGTCACCGGAATCAACCGCCCAAGCCCGCCCATCTTGCGCATGTCCTGTTCGTCGGACATGGCGTGAATAACCAAGCCGGCGCCGAGAAACAACAGCGCCTTGAAGAACGCATGGGTGACGAGATGGAAAATGCCGGCCGAATACGCCGACACGCCGGCGGCGAAGAACATGTATCCCAATTGCGAACAGGTGGAATAGGCGATCACCCGTTTGATATCGTTCTGCACGCAGGCCACCGTGGCGGCGAAGATCGCCGTCGACGCGCCGACGACGGTGACCAGGGTCAGCGCGGTTTCGGAAAATTCGAACAGCGGCGACATCCGGACGACCATGAAGACGCCGGCGGTGACCATGGTCGCGGCATGGATCAGGGCCGACACCGGGGTCGGGCCTTCCATGGCGTCGGGCAGCCAGGTGTGAAGACCCAATTGCGCCGATTTGCCCATGGCGCCGATAAACAGCAGCACCGTGCACACCGTGATGGCGTGGAATTCGACGCCGAACACTTGCAACGTCGCCCCCGCCTTGCCCGGCGCGGCGGCGAAGATGGTGTCGTAATCCACGGTCTCGAACAGCACGAAGATGGCGAAGATGCCGAGCGCGAACCCGAAATCGCCGACCCGGTTGACGACGAAGGCCTTGATGGCGGCGGCGTTGGCCGCCGGGCGGTCGTACCAGAACCCGATCAGCAGGTACGAACACAGGCCCACCCCTTCCCAGCCGAAGAAAAGCTGTACCAGGTTGTCGGCCGACACCAGCATCAGCATGAAGAAGGTAAACAGGCACAAATAAGCCATGAACCGGGGGATGCCGGGGTCATGATGCATGTAGCCGATGGAATAGATGTGGATCACCGCCGCCACCGTGGTGACCATCAACAGCATCACCGCCGACAGGGTATCCATCTTGATCGCCCAACTGACTTCCATGGCCCCGGAATCGATCCAGGTGAACAGCTCCACCGTGCGTGGGTTCTGGCCCAGGACCACGTCCGAGAACACGATCCCGGCGAACACCGCCGCGAGAACCATGGCGCCGCAGGTCACCCATTGGGCAGCGGCATCGATGCGGCCCTGCTTTTTTTCGTCGTCGGGACGGGCAAACGCCAACATGCCGGCGATACACGCACCGGCGAGCGGCAGGAAGACGGCGATGGTTTCGAACATTCCCCTACCCCTTCATCATGTTGATGTCTTCGACGGCGATGGAGCCGCGGTTGCGGAAATAAACCACCAGGATGGCGAGGCCGATGGCGGACTCGGCGGCCGCCACGGTAAGCACGAATAGGGCGAAGACCTGCCCCACCAGGTCGCCCAGATGGGACGAAAAGGCGACCAGGTTGATATTGACCGCCAGCAGCATCAGTTCCACCGACATCAGGATGACGATGACGTTCTTGCGGTTGAGGAAGATGCCCAGGACGCCGAGCGTGAACAGGATCGCGGCGACGCTGAGGTAATGGGAAAGGCCGATCTCGAACATCAGATGCCCTTCCCCGGTTCGACCTTGACCAACTCGATCGTTTCTTCGGCGCGCCGTGCGATCTGATCGGCGATGCGCTGCTTGCGCACCCCCTTGCGGGTCCGGTGCGTGAGGACGATGGCGCCGATCATGGCGACCAGCAGGATCATGCCGGCGGCCTGGAACAGATAGATGTAGTGGGTATAGATCAACGCGCCCAGGGCCTCGGTGTTGGTGACGGCGGCGGCGGGCGGGATCGGCATCGATCCGCCCGCTACGGCTAACGGGGTCAGGGCGTTGCCGCCGACGACGATAAACAATTCCGCCAGCATCAGCAGGCCGATGATGGCGCCCAGCGGCAGGTATTGCAGGAACCCCTGGCGCAGTTCGACGAAATTGATGTCCAGCATCATGACCACGAACATGAACAACACCGCCACCGCGCCGACGTAAACGAGGACAAGGATCATGGCCAGGAATTCGGCGCCCAAAAGAACGAACAGCCCGGCCGCATTGAAAAACGTCAGGATCAGGAACAACACCGAATGGACGGGGTTGCGCGCTGAAATGACCATCACCGCGGAGGCCACGGTGATCAACGCGAACATGTAGAATGCCAGAGCCTGTATCATCTTAAAACTTCAGGTCCCTTGTCCGTCCCTACCGGTAAGCCGCGTTGGCGCGCAGACGTTCGGCGATTTCCGTCTCCCAGCGGTCGCCGTTGGCGAGCAGTTTTTCCTTGTCGTACAAAAGCTCTTCGCGAGTCTCCGTCGCGTACTCGAAATTCGGCCCCTCGACGATGGCGTCCACCGGGCAGGCCTCTTCGCAGAGCCCGCAGTAAATGCACTTCACCATGTCGATGTCATAACGCGTGGTGCGGCGCGATCCGTCGGCGCGGGGTTCGGCCTCGATGGTGATCGCCTGGGCCGGGCATATGGCTTCGCACAGCTTGCACGCGATGCAGCGTTCCTCGCCGTTGGCATAACGCCTGAGCGCATGCTCGCCCCGGAAGCGCGGGCTCAAGGGGCCTTTCTCGAAGGGGTAGTTGATGGTCACCTTCTTGCGGAACATGTAGCGGAACGTCAGCGCCATGCCGAGGACCAGCTCACCCAATAACACCGTTCTGAGTTTTCGTCTGATGAAGCTCATTGCCTGTCCGCCTCCTCTATCTCGCCACCGGCGCCAGATCGCCCGCCACCGGCGACAAATCGAAGGCCACCACGGCGCCGCCGACGACGACCACGGCGGCCAGGGAAATCGGCAGGAACACCTTCCATCCGAGGCGCATCAACTGATCGTAGCGGTAGCGGGGGAAAGTCGCCCGCACCCACAGGAAAATGAACAGCACCGCCGAGATCTTGAAAGC
>Ga0114948_10001372_pt1 | contig 10474 bp, 6 predicted proteins | sample CR04metaG_FD_83877 | JGI IMG/M metagenome (GOLD analysis project Ga0114948, IMG submission 83877) | Deep subsurface microbial communities from Mariana Trench to uncover new lineages of life (NeLLi) - CR04 metaG | ecosystem: Environmental > Aquatic > Marine > Ocean trench > Sediment | place...
GCCGTCCCATGGCTCCATTAGACAGCTATGGTATTCATAGAAAGCCTTTTTCTCGTCGCTCATAGTCTCATGTTTCGACCATGGCTCTGGGATCATCATCATCACTGCATGTTCTATCGGACGCCCGGCTAAGGTAAGGAACTCAACACAGTTATCGAAGTTGCCGGAATCACTACCTTCAGGCGCTATGATCGGGAAAACCTTTTGTAGATCATCTCCAAATACATCGGATGAGAACACAGCCTGACGCGCGTGCATCCAGTTAATATTCCCTCTCAAGGTATTGATCTCACCGTTATGAACAATGTAGCGATAAGGATGAGAACGATCCCAGCTCGGGAATGTGTTCGTACTAAAACGAGAATGGACAAGAGCTATCGCCGACTCCATATCCGGATCATTTAAATCAGGATAGTATATTTCGAGCTGCCATGTTGTCAGCATTCCCTTGTATACAGTAGTTTTACTTGACAGACTGGCTACATAGAGAAATTCACCGCCTTTCATACCTGAAAGCTTTATCTCATTTAGGGCTCTTTTTCTGATTATAAAGAGCTTTCGCTCAAAATCCATCTGGTCTGTAATTTCAGGATTGCGTTTAATAAAGACTTGCTTTAAATAAGGTTCACATTCTCTTGCAGTATTACCCAATGAGGAATTATCAGTGGGTACATCGCGCCAACCGAGAACCTTTTGACCTTCTTCTTCAATTATCCGCTCAAATGCTTTTGCGCATACTCTACGCTCTTCAGCATCCTGAGCGAAAAAGACAGCTCCAACTCCATATTCTTCCGGTGAAGGTAATGTGATACCAATCTCTTCACACACCTTCTTAAAGAATTTATGTGGTTTCTGTATTAATATGCCGGCGCCGTCACCGGTATTAGTTTCACAACCACAAGCGCCGCGATGCTCAAGATTTAAAAGCACCTGCAGGGCGCTTCGGACAATTTTATTCGATTGTACGCCTTTAATGTTAACCACAAACCCAATACCACAAGAGTCGTGTTCAAACTCGGGGTCATAAAGACCCTGCTTAGGCGGATATCCAACAGGCTTCATAAAAACACCTTCCCAAGAGTAGTTAAAAATGCAGTAATTTATAGTTTACTTAAAGGATTGACCCTAGAACTACAGCCGACTAACCCATTATAAATTTAAGTTGTAAAAGGCTACAAGTCAACACAAGAAGCTCCCGTGTCAACCCCAAAGGGCTATTTTAACATAAGAATGCGATCTTTGCACATTGGATGCGGGTGTTTAGGCTTTATAGAGGTTGGTAATAGGGAAACGACGGTCTTTGCCAAATGCCCTTGCCGTAATCTTAATACCGGGTGGAGCTTGCCTTCTTTTATATTCGTTTTGATCCACCAATTTTATTATCTTCTTTACAATAGACTTCTTAAATCCCAGTGAAACAATCTCTTCTGCACTGAGATCGTCTTCCACATAAGCCTTGAGAATTGGATCCAGCACTTCATAGGGCGGGAGCGAATCCGTATCCAGCTGGTCCGGCCTAAGTTCTGCCGACGGGGGTTTTGTCAAAATTGAACTTGGGATCACTTCACTCTCTTTGGACACGTTATAAAAATTAGACAGTTTATAAACGATTGTCTTAGGAACGTCCTTTATTACAGCAAAGCCGCCGGCCATATCGCCGTATAGCGTACAGTATCCTACGCTCATTTCGCTTTTATTCCCTGTAGTAAGAACAAGCCATCCGAATTTATTGGATAGAGCCATTAGAATATTACCCCTGATACGAGCCTGGAGATTTTCCTCAGTAATATCCTGTTTCTTGCCCCCAAATACATCCGAAAACATTTGAAGATAAGACTTTAAAGCTTTTTCTATAGGGATATTGATAAGCTCTACGCTTAAATTAGCGGACAATTTTTCAGAATCGGTAACGCTTGCCTTCGAGCTATATCTTGAAGGCATCGCAACTCCAACTACGTTATCACTACCCAAAGCCTCAACAGCAATTGCTGCGACTAGGGCAGAATCTATACCACCACTAAGGCCGACAGCTACTTTTTTAAATCCGTTTTTACTCACATAGTCCTTAGTACCAAGAACAAGAGCTCTAAATATTTCTTCTTCTTTTTGATAGAAATCTTCTATTCTAAGCTGGATTGTAGGCTTTTCTTTTTGCTTGGGAGTTTTAGAGATATCTATTATTTCGGCCTTTTCTGAATGGAGCTCGAGCGTATGACGTTCTTTACGCCTTCTAGGATCATGAATACGGGAGCGAAATACCCTGTTTACATTAATATCCGCAATTAAAAGATCTTCCTCAAATGATTTTGCTCTAGCGATTATACTCCCGGTTTCTCCAATAACTACGCTATTGCCGTCAAACACCAGCTCATCCTGTCCACCAACCATATTACAGAAAACCACATTTACAGAATTATCTTTAGCCCTTGTCATGAGCATACGCTCTCTTGAGCCTATTTTTGAAGCATAATAAGGGGACGACGAAATATTGATGATGATTTGGGCATCTCCCAAAAGGGCTTGCCTTCTGGTAGGATCTCCCGGATACCATATATCCTCACAAATATTGACTCCGAAAATCACACCCCCCAGTTTGTAAACCGGGGCACGGACTCCTGATTGAAAATATCTGTTTTCATCAAAAACACCATAATTGGGTAAATAACGTTTGTGATAAACATCCACTATCTTCTTATCATGAATAATTGCAGCAGCATTATAAATGTCCTCTTTTCTGTCAGCATATCCAAGAATTACAGTAATATTTTCAGTGGCTTTTCTCACTTCCTGAACTGCGTCTATGCTATCGTTAATGAAATTGGGTTTTAACAAAAGATCTTCAGGGGGATAACCAGTAATTGAAAGTTCAGGAAAACATACTATATCCACACCCGAATCTTTGGCGGAACTGAGGTATCTGAGAATCTTGTTTAGATTCCCCTCAATGTCTCCAACCCTTGCATTAATTTGTGCTAAAGCAATCCTAGGCATAATTGTTTACCCTTATAACTAGCTTATTATAATACTCGAATAAAGAGCATAACTACAATATATCAATAGGTTTTCTGTACTGCACCCCTTTTGTCAAGCTCGGTTTAAGTTGGGATGCGCGCAGCGCCAGGCGGACAGTGTCCGCCGGATAATATCTAAAAGACTAGATCTCTCCCGTTGGTCGAGATGACGGTGGTTTTTTCGTAAGGCCGGCGGGTGCTACCCATCAGGCACTGCCTGTAAAAAAGGGAGCCGAAGCTCCCTTCCCCTTTTCCGTCATGCTGAACCATGTCCCGTACTTGATACGGGATCTATTCAGCATCTCATCTTTTAATCCGTCACTCCCGAGCGTTTTAATCGGGAATCCAGTCTCTGTCATTCTGAAGGAGTGAAGTGACCGAAGAATCTCTCTTTTGTTTTTTTCTTCCTTCCCTTTGAGGGGGGAATGATTGCAAGCGAAGCGAAGTAATCTCCTTCCTCTTTATCCGTTATTTTAAATAATTAGGTGGGCATGAAAACCCCCGCTCACCCTGAGGCTCTCGAAGGGTGATATCCTAAAAGCACCGTCCTTCGATTGAACTCAGGACGAACGGGTTAAAATATATGCATCTTGCATCCTGCTAAGCAGCCGCCTCCCTTATTCTTCCTAGCTTCTCAATGGGGAGCAGTATATTTCTTAGTTGCTGGGGTTTATGAAGCGAATATAACAACAAATTTTCAAATCTACGATAACCCGATGGCAATATGAACTACATTGGCAAAAAAGTGAAAGATTATGCTTGCCCAGAGTGTTTTAGAGACAAAATACAGATAACCCATTACTAATGAAGGGAAAAAAGTGAGTATGGCTTGCGAGCATATCGCTAAATTATGTCCGCCCCCCAAACATAACGTAACAAAATGACCGACAGCAAATAGCAGGCTCACAATTATTACGCCCTTTATATTGTTACCAATTTTACTCTGAAGATAGCCTCTGAAGAATACTTCTTCAGGTAATGCGACTAAAAGAAGCTGCATCAATATAAACGAATACGTGAAATCATGAACCACCAAGGATTTATCCACGTAGTGACCATAGAGCGCTATTACAGCGATATAAATGGATAAAAGCACTGCTGACACCCCTAATCCTAAAAGTACACCCTTAAAGTCCCATCTAAGAGCCTCGTCGCCACTTTTCAATACAATAGGGAGCAGTAGCATCAGCACTGCTGCAATAGAGAGTACATAAGCCCGGGGAACGAAAAATTTCGCGACAAAAATCGTTAATATTACAAATACGTAAACTGTTAGAGGGATTAAATGCTTGAGGAGCCAAGGTTTTTCTTTCATATGAAAGGTATCAAAAAGACGATATTATATAGTTTCGGTAAAAATACATAACACACCCTGTCAGGTCAATAAAGCTTGTACCACTCAAACGTGTTGATGAAGAGCACTCCCCAAAGGTTAACTAGAACACCAATTATAATAAGAAGCTTATGATACCATTTGATCTCACTACCGATTCCTTTATAGGTAAGTAGCAGTAAAAACGGATAAAAATCCAAAGCGTACCTATAACCGAACTGTGTCCAGCCAGTACCGCTTTTTGTAAAGATAAGGAGCGCAATAGGAATTATTGCAGACCAGCAGGCTAGCGAGAATTTATTTCTAATGCCCGCAAAAAATGCGAATATAAAAATCGGTGTTGTAATTAATACGGATAGACCAACCATAGAGGGAACAATATAAGGCCAGGCATCTATAGTTGCCGGAGGGTGCAGTAAAAATACATATAAATGATGTTTAAAATAGGAAAGATTAAATAAGCCTTTGTTAAACCAGGGAGATACTCTTTCCTTTGCAGCTGAAATTTCATGTAGTGAATATGCTACATCAAAAGGAGATCCAAATCTTAAATAGTTATAAAGAAAATTGAGTAAAACAAAAACACCTACTCCCGCAAAAAGAAGCAAAATGGGTTTAATTCTAATTCTTAGTAGAATTGAGCCTGTTCTCTCCCGAATCAGCCACTTGTCAGAAAGCATTATAACGAAAAAGGGTAAGCTCAAAATAACAGGTATCCTAGACCAGTAGGAAGCTCCCAAGAGAAGGCCTATTAAGAGGGGTCTCTTTAAGCCAAAGGTTTCATAAATAGCCAAGATCAGGAAAAAGAGAGAGGCTATCTGAGCGATGTACCACACAGAGCCTATGGAAGCGGTGTACCAATAAATAGTTCCAAAGCCAAAAAGAACCGTCATCCAGATTTGAATGTCTAACTTTTCAGTTAAACGCCTCATAAGAAGATAGACAAGGGAGACATTAACAGCCCCTAAAATCAGGGAAGCAAGAACCTGGCTGAAGGCTTTCCCCCATATCGCTACAAAAGGAATTAGTAAAACAGCAGGCATGGGAGGGTATATTGTATAGAATTTCCCATTACTTTTAATTAGTTCTTCAAAATAAAAAGGTGTATCGACTACATATAATCTCCCACTGAGAAAAGCTTCCGCAAGATAAATAAAGTAGTTAAAGGGGTTCTCTATCTTGGGCTGAGTCAAAAAATATACGAAGAATGCCAAGAGAAAAAATATTAAAGCTATAACATATAGCATATAGCTTTTATCTTTTAGAGTTGATATATTCATTAGAGCAAATCTGAGAATTATTCAAATTATATTCTTGATAGATTAACATAATATCCATGGTTATGATTTAGAAAGTAGTTAGGCAATCTGTAATTTTACTCCGGCAATAGGCTGCAATAGAAGGATAAGCAAATGAAGTATAAAGTCCAAAAAAAAGAACTCTTTGTAATAACAATTATCAGCATAATTGGAACTTTTCTATTCGCATATGTCGCGTACGTGCTTAATACAGATAGTTTCCCCGACTCTATTATCTCAATCTGGAAAGCATGGGATACTAATGGCTATCTGGGCATTGCACAATACGGCTACTCTAGTTCAACGGTAGAGGAGAGGCATCTTTTTATTGTATTCTTTCCTTTTTACCCATTTCTTATCAAGATTATAGCTTTAGTATTACAAAATTACTTATTATCAGCACTCTTGGTATCAAATATCGCCTATATATTCGCAGTTTTCTACTTGTATAAATTAGTCCTTCTCGACTTTAAGAGTGAAGATGCCCTAAGGTCAATAATATATTTATCCATATTCCCTACAGCATATTTCCTCCATGCAGCGTATACGGAAAGTCTTTTTCTGGCTCTAACAATTGCGAGTTTCTACTACGCGAGAAAAGATAAGTGGGCTTTATCAGGAACTTTAGGCATGCTAGCTGCAACAACGAGAATCACCGGGATCATATTACTACCGGTATTGGTAATAGAGTATTTATCTCAAAGACAGTACAAAAAAGAAAATATCAGAAAAGACATATTATGGATTTTAGTTATCGCGCTTGGTTTCGTACTGTATTTGATCCTAAACTACATTACATACGGAGATCCCTTAAAATTTCTTGAAATACAGAGCGGGCACTGGTCAAAGCATCTTGCTATACCAACTATAGGATTTTTCGCCGCATGGGATGGTATATTCTGGCGACCCCCGGCAGACAGCATACAAGGAGGTTGGGCAGAAATCATCTTTGCCTTATTAGGATTAATACTTATCATCTATTCTTTTTTCCGTCTGAGGCTTTCCTATAGCTTATATGCTTTAGCAACCTGGCTATTAATAACCTCTACATCATTCTGGCTTAGTATTCCCAGATATACGCTATCTATGTTTCCTATCTTCATTCTGCTAGCAATATTAGGACGACGAAAGGAAATTAACTACATTGTAATATCCATTTCAATATTATTCTATGCTCTATTTCTATCGCTATTTATCAGGGGCAGATGGGGATTTTAGCACATATTTCTCAGCTATAGCACTTTAAGCCCATAATAATCAGGTTTCTAGTTACAATATTAAATTAGGAATCTAAAACCCGACAGTATTTTCCCAAAATCTTAATTACCCAATAACCCAATTTTATTAAACCATATTACTCCCCATAAATTTACCAAAATTGATAGTGAAATCAGAAACTTATGATGCCATCTGATATTGTCTCCCATCCCTTTGACAGTAAGTATTAATAAAAATGGATAATAATCAACTGCATGACGATAACCAAACGCCCACCACCCTGTACCGCCATGACTAAAAGTTAATAATGCAACTGGTATAATCGCTGCCCAGCATGCAAGTGTTAACTTGTCTTTTAAATTCGCGAATATTGAGTAAATAAATGCCGGGGTAGTTATAAATATTGACAATCCCCAACCATGTGGCTTTATATATGGAGGCTCAGAAAGGAATATAGGCAATCCTCCAAATATAACTTTTAAATGACGCGGTATGTACGTAATATCGAACTTACCTTTTTGGAAAATAGACTCATCGAGAATTCCAGGTCTATAGTAATCTGAAACATCCCAAATAGTGTCGTACCTAATGTAGTTGTAAATAAAATTAAGTACAACAAATATTCCTACACCTACACCGAAAGAAATGAGGGCTCTAATATTAATTCTTTTAATGAATGTCGATCCCTCTGATTTATTAAGCCACTTTTTCGAGTACATTATTAAAAAGAAAGGAAAGGATAAAATAGTCTGTAGTCGTGACCAGAAAGAAGCTCCCAGGAACAGTCCGGATAAAAATATATTTTTATGGCATAGTGTAGTGTAAATCGCTAGAAGAATAAAGGTTACGGATGTTATCTGGGAATAAAACCAGACCCAACCTGTAGCAGCAAGCCACCAATGAATTGTCCCAAAACCAAATAATATTGTACACCAGATCTGTATGTGTTGATTTTTAGTTATTTTCGTTGTAACCAAGTAGGCAAGAGATACATTCAAAGCTCCTAAAAACACTGAAGCAAGAGCTTGATTAAAAGTGAGCCCAAATATAGCAACTATTGGCAAAATTAGAATTCCTGGTAGTGGGGGGGGAATAATGAAATATCTGTCATTATAATATGCTAATTCAAGCCCGGATATATTCTCAGGAAAATATACCCTTCCATGTAACATTGCATCAGCAAGACGGACGAAATTGTTATACCATGGAGAATGTCCTTCACCGGTGAAATAATAAACTATGAACGTAATCAAGAAGAAAATAGAGGCAATCAGAACATAAGTACGACCTTTAAGATTAAATGTCAATTTCATTGTTTATATTAAAAAAAATCAGTATTCAAAATACTATTAAAACAATGGACTATAAAATACCAAATCGAGAAAGCCAAACCAATATTTAGGCGGAATTATCTTGATCCGAAACATTTGTAGTTTCTGGTGGATCGTAGCTCTTTAGAAAATAAAGTGGTCTTCCCTTGGTCTCATCAAACACTCTACCTAAATACTCACCTACAATTCCGATTGTAATTAGCTGAATCCCTCCTAAAAACAAGATAATAACCATAAGTGATGGATACCCAGGAACTGGATCACCGAAAATTAGTTTTTTGAAAACCACGATCCCGGCGTAAAAAAATGCCGCAAATGCAGTTAATAATCCTATAAAGGATGCAATTTTGAGTGGCATAATAGTGAATGAAGTTATAGCCTCCAAAGCCAGATTCCATAGACCGTAATAACTCCATTTTGTTATTCCCGCATAACGTTGGTCAGGCTGATAGGGTATAGACATTTGGGAAAATCCTATCCATGAGGAAAGCCCTTTCATGAAGCGGTGCTGCTCACGCAACTTGATCAGAGCATCAATAGCGCGTCGACTAAGTAAACGATAATCGCTGGAATTTTCTGACACACCATCCCCACCCACTAAACTAAACATTCTGTAAAAAAATTTAGTCAACATCCTCTTCACAAATTTCTCATCTTGCCTTGAGGTACGAACAGCATAAACTATATCAAAACCCTCTTGCCAATTCTTTACCATTTCTGGAATAAGTTGGGGCGGATGCTGCAAGTCTGCATCTATCGATATCGCAACGTCACCACGCATATGATCAAAACCAGCCGTGAGTGCAATCTCTTTACCAAAGTTACGGCTTAAATCTATTATTGCTATCCTTCTATCTGATACCTTAAGCATTTTAATCACAGCCAACGTACTATCCGTGCTTCCATCATTAACGTATATGATTTCAACATTAAGGGGCAAAGTATCAATTTCTGCTGTAAGCCGTTTATGAAACTCAGGCAGAACGTCTTCCTCGTTAAAAGCTGGAACTACAATCGAAAGTAGCATTTTCAGTCAAGTAACCTGTTAATATCGAACCTAGATATCATCATATCGTAGTTTTTTATAAAGCATAATCATTTAAGACTGGAATTAACAGAAGTTCTATTTTAAACCTTACCAACATACCTCAGGAACACATATAAAGCAATATAGACTGGTAATGTGCAAGGACATATGGCACAAACAATTAAAGAAGAGAGGTTGAGATGGGTATTACCAATAGTGAGAGGGGAGATGCGGTTAGTAGATGTGGCTAAGGTATGTCCGCACAACAAACGGAGTCTGGAAAGATGGGTAGCGGTATAAAGGTCTGCTCACCTTTTGTCAACCCAGTTTTAAGTTTATTTTGGAATAGTATTAAAATGTCTTTCTCCTGTCGGCGACAAAACAAAAAAGGGAGCCGAAGCTCCCTTCCACTTTTCTGTCATCCCGGACTTCGCTCCGGGATGACAACATAAATGATATGGATTCCCGATAAAGAAGTTCGGGAATGACAGGAAAGAAATCTCCCTTTTTCTAAGGGAGAGATAAAAAGGCATCATAAAATATTAATAATAATCGGTATCCTAGTTAATTTTTGGGGAGTTCTAATAATACAAAGATTTGGGAATTATATCACTTATAAACTAAAACTATTTCTTGAATACCAAAAACTTATATCCTAAGAAGTTCCAAATTACAACTATAACAATTGATGCGAGAGCGCCTATGTTAGCCCATATTATAGGCGAGACGCCGCCTATGGGGTTTATAAAATTCACAATAAATGACGCCACGGCAACGTTTATTACAAATCCAATACCTGATACTATTATAAATTTAACAAATTGCCTTCCCAGGCCTGCTGTCCCTCGACTCTCAAAGGCCCAGAACTTATTCCACAAATAACTGTTTATAACGGCGAAAAGAAAAGAGATGGCTTTGAAAACCGAAAACAATAACCCCTTATGTATTCCTGAAGTTAATATTAACAAGTTCAATACCCCAAAATCTATAGCTGTATTTGATACACCTATTGGAATGAATTTACCCAATTGAAAAAACACATGCCGCCTATTTCCAAGACGAGAAGTTATATAAACCAATAGTACTATAAGTAACGGGATTATAATTATTATTGAAAGCCATAATAAAGTCGTATTAAGACCTGAAACATTGATTTCGCTTTCAAGAGCGTTTAATAATGCTATAGCAAAAACCGATATTATTAAGCCTATTAGAATTGAGCTTATTAAATCAATTTTCTTCATATTATGACCATA
>Ga0114948_10001380_pt1 | contig 10454 bp, 9 predicted proteins | sample CR04metaG_FD_83877 | JGI IMG/M metagenome (GOLD analysis project Ga0114948, IMG submission 83877) | Deep subsurface microbial communities from Mariana Trench to uncover new lineages of life (NeLLi) - CR04 metaG | ecosystem: Environmental > Aquatic > Marine > Ocean trench > Sediment | place...
CGGCGTGTCAAAGTCGAGCTGGTCGAGCCGCAGCATACCGACGTGAACTAGCTGTAAACGCGCGTCAAACTAGTCATCGCCCCCGAAGCCCTGCGTGACGTGTTCCTGAAGACGGGACGAAAACTCGTCGGGCCAGCTCGTAGATGGCAACCGGAACACCTTCGACGCCATCGGGAGGCTCTTCAACCAGCACCCAGCCGTGCAATTCGTAAAAACGCCGGGCTCCGGTATTGGCGGCGATCACGCCGAGTACCACCCGGCTGAAGTTTTGCTCGCGGATGTAGTCGAGAGACCTCTGCATCAACAGCTTGCCGATACCACGGCCGGTCAGGTCGGGCGACACGTGCATGCCAGTTAGTTCTGCGCCGGTCGAATCTGATTCAGATACAGGTACATTTGAACGGGCGACCCGCACCATGCCGACCACTTCGCCCGATATTCGTGCGATCAGCGTAGTTTCACTGCTGTCCGCCGCGCCGAGCGTTTTGCGCCAACTCGACATATAGTCGTCAAGTTGCCTTGAGTTCAGCCATTGCTCCGAAGCAAACGGTGCGAACGACACTGTGTGGCTCAAAAATTGCAAATTCGCAATCGCGGCATAATCGTCGAGCGTGGCGTGTTGAATTGTCGGTTTGGCTGAAGTCATTGCCTCGAATTGGTGACTACAGGCGCGATCAGGCGACCGCAGTGGCCGCGGATCCAGCACGATCGCAAGCAAGCTTAAACGAAGACGCCCCGGCAAAACCGAGGCGTCTAATGAATCAAAAGATTCAGAGGTTACTTTTCAACAAACACGAATGCAGACGATCCACGGTTCCCCTGGTCACCTGCAGCACTGACGGTGAAGACCCCACCGAGCGGGAATCCCTTGTTGGGATCATCGGAATCTGAGCCCAGCATTGGCACGTCGACGGTTACCAGGAAAGCACCATTGTCATTGGCAACCGTATCGGCTAACAAGAAATCGAACCCTTTCTGCCTGGCTGTGAGCGAGATGATCTCACCCTTGGCAAAGCCACCACCAATGATGGTGATTGACGTCGCAGTTGCCCCTGATGCAACTCCGATGGCACCAGCAGATTCACCGCCTGTGCCAAACACAGCTAAACCAGCGGTTCTAGTCGTTCCGTCCTTACCGGCCGGACCAGCAGCGCCTGTAGCACCGGTAGCGCCATCAACGCCGTCGGCACCTGTCGCACCGGGGTTACCAGGCTCACCGGGAGCGCCAGCAGCACCGGCCGCGCCAGGATCTCCAGCATTTCCTGGGTTACCAGGTTCACCGGGAGCACCAGCCGGACCAGCCGCACCCGGCGCGCCCGAGTTACCGGGGAGTCCAGCTGCGCCGGTCGAGCCAACCTGGCCGCGATCTCCCTGACACGCGACTGCCGCCAAGAGGGCGAACATCGTAACAATCAATAGGAAGACCTTTAGTCTTCCGCGGAGCAGACCTGTCATTGGGCTCCGTCCTCCAGTCTAATATTTGAATACCCGTGCCGAGAGCAGCAGCAAAGCTCACCTCGTTCGGAGATGAGCGTAATCCCCGCGCATTACGCGCGAATTACTGCTGCAGCAAGTGGCGTTCCGGACGCAATGTTATTCGGGAAATTTCTTCACTGTCAAGCTGATGAGGTTCGGCTTACACTGCGTTTTTCACATCAACTGATTGGCATTGGGCTGATTTCTGCCAGTTTACGCGGGCGAAATTGAGCCAGTTTTATGCCGCAACACCATCGGGTGTCAATCGAGACCACCGGCATGAACGCCCTCCGCGAGAGCATTTAAAACGCCAGTCTTCGTGATATTCTTCTCGGGTTGTGAGAGCACAAAACGAAATTGAAGTTACCAGAATAAGTACAAATCACAGAATCCCGTTATTTGGATTGCCGGCCGCGCTAGCCGGGTATTTGCAACTCGGAGAGCCAGAACTTGGATAAGTCAGATCGCACCGCGGTCATTGAAAAATACCGAACTCACGAAAACGACAACGGCTCGTCGGAAGTTCAGATCGCACTCCTGACGTCACGGATTTCCGAGCTGACGGAGCACCTGCGCGAGCACAAACACGACCACAGCACCCGACGCGGGCTGCTGAAGTTGGTCGGTCAGCGTCGCCGTCTGCTCAACTACCTCAACAGTGAAGACGTCAATCGCTACCGGACGCTCCTAAGCAAGCTCGGCCTCCGAAAGTAAGCAGGCGTTACCCTTTGGGGACGTTTCTTGTGCCGGGAATATCCGAAGACGACGGAATTCCCCGGGCTCGTATGAACGTCGAGGTAGCGGGCAGAGATTCAACAGTTGCGCACGCACATGCCCGCGCAGACCCTGCAGCCCCCGCAAACTCAACGGGCGCACCAGATGAATAATTGTCAGCTTCCCTCACAACAAATGGCACCGGTCCAGGCCGCCGCGGGCGGAATCAACCGCAGGTCCGGATCCCCGTGGATAAGTAAGAAGAACTAGTACCCAGAAAAGTAAAATCAGAAGTAGAAACAGACAACATGATTAACAAATTTGAAATGGAAGTTGGCGGTCGGGTTCTCGAAATCGAGCACGGTCGAGTGGCCAACCAGGCCGGCGGAGCTGTGACAGTTCGATACGGCGATACCATGCTGCTGGCAACTGCTACAGCATCTAAAAAATCCCGGCCCGGTGCAGATTTTCTGCCCCTTACGGTCGACGTTGCCGAAAAAGCCTACGCAGCCGGCAAACTCCCCGGGGGGTTCTTCAAACGAGAAGGCCGACCCAACACCGATGCCATCCTCGCTGCCCGGATGATCGACCGGCCAATCCGCCCACTATTTTCAAAGACGATACACAACGAAATTCAGATCATCATTACGATCCTGGCATCCGACAGGGTTAATCCTTACCCGGCGCTCGGAATAATCGGAGCATCCACGGCGCTCGTCATATCGGACATCGCGTTCGACGACCCGATCGGAGCGTGTGTGATTGGTCTGGTCGAAGGCGAGCTTGTCGTAAACCCCACATACGAAGAACTGCAGACAAGCGACCTTGAACTGTTGGTCGCCGGCACAGGCGACGCCACGATGATGGTCGAATCTGGAGCCAACTTCATTTCCGAGGATGTGCTCCTGGATGCGCTCGAACTTGCACAGGAAGTCAACGGTGCCATCGTCGAGCAGATCCAGGAGATCCAGGCGAAAGTCGGCAAGCAAAAGTGGAAGGCCCCCGAAGTTACCGCTGAAGAGAATGCCGCTGAAAAAGCCACACGGGAACTGGTCGGTGAAGATTTCATCAGGGCTCTCAAGGAACCCGGCGACAAGGCCGCCGGCAAAAACCGTATCGAAGAGCTGATGGACGACGCCATCGAAAAGCTCGGGAACGACCACGACCCGGCTCACGTTAAATCGACGCTTTACGCCCTCGAAACCGAGGCGGTGCGCAAGACCATCCTGGAAGACAACATCCGTCCCGACGGTCGGAAACTCGACGAACTGCGGCCACTGAATTCCGAGGTCGGATACCTTCCTCGCGTCCACGGCTCGGGAATTTTCACGCGGGGCGAAACCCAGATACTTGGCACTCTTACACTTGCGTCGGCAGGCGAGCGCCAGCGACTCGACACCTATGGTCTCGAAACCGAGAAGCACTTCATTCACCACTACAACTTCCCGCCATATTCAACAGGCGAGGCCGGGCGGTTCGGCTTTACGGGACGCCGCGAAATCGGGCACGGCGCACTTGCCGAGCGGGCCCTGCGGCCTGTTGTTCCAACCCAGGCCGACTTCCCGTACACCATCCGGCTCGTGTCCGAGGCCCTGAGTTCGAACGGATCGACATCGATGGGCAGTGTTTGCGCCGGGACCCTGGCAATGATGGACGGAGGGGTGCCGATCAAGGCCCCGGTGGCCGGAATCGCCATGGGACTCATCACCGGGGAAAACGGGAAATACGCGATCCTCACCGATATCCAGGGTGCGGAAGACCACTCGGGTGATATGGACTTCAAAGTCGCCGGGACCCGTGACGGCGTGACCGCGCTCCAGATGGACATCAAGGTTAAAGGCATCACGTTTGCAATCATGGGTGAGGCCCTTCAGCAGGCCCGCGTCGCCCGGCTGCAGATCCTTGACAGCATGGCCGAGGCAATCTCCGATACCCGGGACGACCTGAGCGAGTACGCACCGCGAATGATCTCGATGAAGATTCCGACCGACAAGATCGGCGCGATTATCGGACCGGGTGGATCGGTCATTCGCGGAATGATCGACGAATTTGGCGTCACCATCGATGTGCAGGACGACGGCACGGTCGTTATCGGCTCTCCCGACAAAGACAACGCCGAGAAGGCCGAAAACGCCATCAACGCACTGACCAAGGAAATTGAGGTCGGCGATACCTACACCGGCAGGGTTGTGCGGATTATGCCGTTCGGCGCTTTCGTACAGATACTTCCCGGAAAGGACGGGATGGTCCACATTAGCGAACTTGCACAGCACCGCGTCCCCGATGTCGAATCGGTGGTCAGCATTGGCGACCAACTGGAAGTGATGGTCATAAACATCGATGGCATGGGCCGCATCGACCTTTCGCACCGTGCACTGCTTGAACAGAACAACGAGGGTGGTGGTGGCGATTCTGACGGCGCGTCCCGCGAAGAAAGCCAAGAGCCCCGTGACAGGGACGAACGTGGCGCCAGTGGTGCCAGTGGTTACAGGGGCGATCGCGGTGATCGGGGCCCTCGAGGCCGGGGCGGCGATCGTGGAGATCGCGGCAGCAGAGGTCCGCGTGAACGAGACCGTGAGCCCAGGTCCGACCGCCGAGATAGACCAGATTTCGGCGACGAACGTCGCGGTCCACGCTCCGACGGGGACGACGGTGCCAGGGACGAACGCAGCGAACGTCGTTCACGGCGACCTGCCGGTGGCTATGATGGGAGCGGACGACGGTCGGGCCCGCCGCGTCGACGCTAGAACCGGATCTTAAGTGACACCGGACTTTGAGTAACGAAAAATAACGACACGATGTCACCGGAAATTACAGTCGCAGTAAACGGCGCACTCGGCAGGATGGGTTCTACCGTCCTGGCTGCTGCCGCTGCCGAAGACGGTATTACACCGGTGGGTGGCGCTGATACAGCTGCTACCACCGACACGGTCGCGATTTCCGGTACAACGGCGTCAGTGCCACTGGCTTCGGACCTGACGGCACTTTTCCAGACCATTACGCCGGATGTCGTCGTCGACTTCACGAATGGCGAGGCGGCAAAAGAGGCGATCGCCACCTGCGTTGAAGCCGGGGTCAGGGTTGTATCGGGATCGACGGGACTCTCCACCGAAAACCTCGATGAACTCGGTCTGCTGGCGGCAGAAAAAGGTGTTGGGGTCATCTCGGCTTCCAACTTCGCGCTCGGGGCAGTCGTACTGATGCACCTTGCTGGCATTGCTTCAAAATATTTCGATTATGCCGATCTGATCGAGAGCCACCACGAAGCCAAGGTCGATGCCCCTTCCGGAACGGCGCTTTCCATTGCGAAGGCGATGATCGAAGGCCGCGGTTCCCGATTTGAACAGAACGTTGCAGACTTGCAAACTCTCGCCGGCGCTCGCGGCGGCGATTACGAGGGGATAAACGTTCACAGCGCACGAATGCCGGGCCGGGTCGCTCGACACGAGGTCGTCTTCGGGGCCCTCGGCCAGACGCTGACGATCACCCACGACTCGATCAACCGGGAGAGCTTTATGCCCGGTGTGATGCTGGCAGTTAAGCGCGTGATCAACGAAAATGGGCTCATCGTCGGTCTCGATAACGTTCTCGGCCTCGGCAAACCAAAGCCTTAGCCAGCGCTGCCGGGTTTTCGGTGTCGCTGGCAAACCCGGTAATTTTCAAAAAAGTGTTTGGTTGCGTGGGGCTGCTCGACGCGTTCGTCTCGCCAGGGACGTTTGGGGCGACTGCGCAATGTTTTGAGACGTGGAAATGAACAGTAACGACCTTAATATTGCGATTGTTGGAGCGACCGGCGCCGCCGGTGGCACTGCGGTCAAATTGCTCCTCGAGCGAGACCATCCAGCCGAAAAAATCAGGGTCATGGCGTCGGAGAGGTCGGCCGGAAGAAAGATCCCATACGGTGAAGTCGAGTTAACGGTCATCAGGGCGATCCCTGAAGCATTCGATGGTATCGACGCAGCTCTATTCGCCGCAGGGGGGCTGGTCAGCAAGCGGCTGGCCCATAAAGCTGTCGAGCGCGGTGTTTTCGTAATCGACAAGGGTTCCATATTTCGAATGGACCCAAACATCCCGCTCGTTGTTCCAGAAGTGAACAGCGACGACATTGAGTGGCACCCCGGCATTGTGTCGACACCCAACTGCTCGACCACACCACTGGTGATGGTGCTCGACGCACTGCGCAAACTTTCACCTGTGAAGGCTGTAACGGTTGCCACTTACCAGTCGACGACAGGCACCGGGGTTGCTGCCAATGAAGAGCTGATCGAGCAATCTCGCGCCGTGCTGACGGGTGGCGAGGCGATACCCAATGTTTACCCGCACATAATTGCCTTCAACGTCATTCCCCAGGTGGATGACTTCCTCGAAAACGGGTACACGAAGGAAGAACAAAAGATGCTGAACGAATCACGCAAAATCCTGCACGATGATCATTTGCCCATATCTGCGACCTGTGTAAGGGTGCCGGTCGAAATTTCGCACAGCGAATCCGTGCAGATCGAATTCGAATCGAGTGTCAGCGTCGAGGATGCGTTCCGAGTTCTTGACGACTACGACGGGGTGAGGGTTGTAGACGACCCCGGCCAGAATCAATACCCTATGCCACTCGAAGCAACCGGTAAGGATGACGTGCTTGTCGGGCGTATTCGCAAAGACATCGCCCACGATCATGGCCTGGTGCTGTGGCTTTCGTGTGACAATCTGCGTAAAGGTGCCGCGTTGAATGCACTGCAAATAATGGACGAGGCGTTGCGCAGAGACGCGTTCAGACCGGCGGCGCAGCGAAACTAAAATAGCGAACGCGACTTACCGACGAGAGGTCGGTCACATATGGCAGAACTGGGGCGACTCCTGACAGCAATGGTTACACCCTTCACAGAAGAGGGGGATGTCGACTACCCGCGGGCAAGAGAGCTGGCGAAGGCGGTTCTCAAATCGGGCTCCGACGGGCTTGTGATCGGCGGGACCACCGGTGAAGCACCGGCGATGAACGACGATGAAAAGCTCAGGCTCTACGCGGAGGTCAAGGAAGCGATTGGCGAGGACGGCGCGGTGATTGCCGGGACGACCGACAACAACACGCGCAACTCGATTGCCGCGTCCCGAGAGGCCGAAAAGGTCGGTGTCGACGCGATTTTGATGACTGTGCCGGCCTATAACAAACCAACGATGGGTGGCCTGTACCAGCATTTCACCGCGATCGCCGACGCGGTTGGCATCCCCGGAATTCTGTACAACGTTCCATCACGAACGGCACTGAACATGGATGTCGCGACAATGCTCAGGCTTGCCGAGGTGCCCAATATTATTGGCGTAAAAGAGGCTTCGAGCGATGCCGATCAGATCGCATTCGTGATCAGGGATTCGCCCGATGGCTTCAGGGTCTGGAGCGGCAACGACAACGAGACGTTCGCAACAATGGCCACTGGCGGATACGGGGTCGTCAGCGTGGCCGGAAATATTATTAGCGGTCAGATCCAGAAAATGATGGGGCTGCTGCTTGAGGGCGATATCGAGGCCGCGGCGGCGGAGCACCTGCGTTTGCTCCCCATCTTCAAAGCTCTGTTCATCATCACGAACCCGATCCCGATTCGATATGCACTGAACAGGTCGGGCTTTGACGTTGGACCCGCGCGGTTGCCCATGATTCCCGAACCTGCCGAACTCGAAGGGTTCAGCAAGCGGTTCGACCCGGTTATGGACCAGTACGAGATTGACGTTTCAGATTCGTAGATCGACTTACACGGTTCAGTCTGGCCAGTTTGGAACGGTCGAAACAGGGTCCTGAGTTCGAGTGATTTACACGGATACTGCACATTAACCCCATGCCCTGGGCCACCGGAATATGTCACGCTGAAATCAGCAAAGCTGTTTAGATGACCTGCACGGGAAGCAATCGCTTGGGCACTGACCGAAAAAGCATCGTCGTGATCGGCGGGGGAAATGGTTCCTCCGTCGCCCTTCGCGGCCTGAAGACACACGACCTGGCCCTGACGGCGATCGTCACCATGTTCGACAGTGGGGGCAGCAGCGGGATTCTGCGCGAAGAGTTTGGGTACCCGCCGCTTGGCGATTTGCGGCAGTGTCTTGTCGCGCTGAGTCCGGAAAACAACGAACAGGTCGCGGCGCTCAACAGCGCGCTCGACTTCCGATTCGACTCCGGGTCGAGCCTGCAGGGCCACAACGTTGGCAACCTGGTACTGGCAGCCCTCACAACGGTGTATAACGGCGTTCAGGGGGCGATCGACGAACTGTCACGCATGATGCAGCTCGACGGGCAAGTCGTGCCGGTGACGCTCGACGAAGCCCATCTGTGCGCTCGCCTGGTCGACGGCCAGGTCATCCGCACCGAATCGGCTATCGACCTCCGGGGAAGCAACGGCCCTGGAATCAGCGAGGTATTCCTCGATTCCGAAGTGAGGGCCAATCCAAGGGCGCTGGAAGCGATCGAGAGAGCCGACGCTATCCTCCTTGGACCGGGCGACCTGTACACCAGCGTCATACCCAACCTGCTGGTCAAAGAGGTGAGCGACGCAATCAGGGAGACGGAATCGCCGGTCATTTATGCGTGCAACCTTATGACCAAGCTTGGAGAGACCGCCGGGTACGGAGTGTCGGCATTTGCCTCGGAAGTGGTGCGCTATATCGGCGGACGAAAGCTCGACTACCTGCTGGTGAACACTGCCCGTTTTTCCGAGCAGGTGCTTGCCCAGTACGCCGCAGAAGACGCTGCCCCGGTCGAGTTGGACAACGGCACCGTCGAACAGTTCGCCCACCAGATCGTCATGAGTGACCTGGCCTCTGTCGACGGGCTCAAGTTGAGGCACCACTCAGGTAGCCTGACAGACGCCGTGATGGCTACCATCGGCCAGCCCACGCATCCCCAGCTGAGCCACGGGCTGGATTAGCTGCCCGGCCTGGCCGTGCCGGTTCGACGCCGCTTCGAGAGACCTTTTCAGTGCGCGAGGAAGTCCTGTAAAACGAGGGTTTCTTCGCGTCGGGGTCCGGTTGAAATGATCTTCGCCGGCACCCCGACTATTTCTTCAAGTCTTTTGATGTAAGACCGGGCGCCCGCGTTCAATTGGCTGTACTCGGTAATCGCGCGCGTCGACTCGGTCCAGCCCGAAATCGTTTCATAAATTGGTTCTGCACGGTCCAGCATCACCGCGTCGACCGGGAATTGCTCTGTCCTTACACCGTCTATCTCGTATGCGACACAGACATTAATCTCATCCCAGCCATCGAGAGTGTCGAGGCGAGTGATAATCATGGCATCGAACCCGTTCACCCGGGCCGAGTACCTCCCGGCAACGCCATCGAACCAGCCGATTCTCCGAGGCCGACCTGTCGTTGTGCCATACTCACCAGCCTGCTCGCGAATCCGGTCGCCTTCCTCACCCAGCATTTCGGTCGGGAAGGGACCCGCACCAACGCGAGTGCAGTATGCCTTGTACACTCCGGCAACTCCACCATACGAACCCGGTCCCATGCCAAGCCCGGTAAGCGTGCCGCCGACCGTCGGGTTGGAACTGGTCACATAAGGGTAGGTGCCGTGATCGAGATCAAGTAGCGAACCCTGCGCACCCTCGATGATCACGTTGCCGTCCGACTCGAGCGCGTCTGCCACGATATTTTCTACCGGGCGGATGTAGGCGGCGAGTTCTGTGGCCCACCTGTTGGTGAGCGCGAACACTGAGTCCAGGTCGACTGGGTCGCCGCCGTAAATCTTCGTGATGATCTCGTTTTTAAATGCGACGATCTCCGGGAGCCTCAGTGCCAGGTCCTCGGGGTCGAGCAATTCCCCGACGCGCAGGCCCAGGCGCGCCACCTTATCGACGTAAGCAGGGCCAACCCCGCGCCCGGTGGTGCCGATGGCAGCGTTACCGCGCCGTTCCTCTTCCAATTGGTCGAGGACGATGTGGTACGGCATTATCAGGTGGGCACGGTCGCTGACGGCAAGATGCTGGGGATCGAGTTCGTTCTCGTTGATTTCCTTCAACAGGACGTCGGGGTCGACGACCACGCCGTTGCCGATCACGTTCATCGTGTGCGGCCAGCATATTCCAGATGGCACCAGGTGAAGTTTGAACGTACCCGCGTCGTTTATTACGGTGTGCCCGGCGTTGTTGCCACCGGAGTAGCGTGCGATGACCGCAGCGTTTTCGGCAAGGAAATCGATGATTTTCCCTTTGCCCTCGTCGCCCCACTGGGCTCCGATGACGGCGTATGCCGGCATCTTTTAACTCCCTTGTTACGCGCTACCG
>Ga0114948_10001381_pt1 | contig 10451 bp, 7 predicted proteins | sample CR04metaG_FD_83877 | JGI IMG/M metagenome (GOLD analysis project Ga0114948, IMG submission 83877) | Deep subsurface microbial communities from Mariana Trench to uncover new lineages of life (NeLLi) - CR04 metaG | ecosystem: Environmental > Aquatic > Marine > Ocean trench > Sediment | place...
ACGAGGCGGACTTTCCTGCTGAAGGGGACGACACCTGGCAACCTCATTTGATAAACCATTATTACGGTGCGCAATTTCCGGCGCCGGTTCCCACTCGGCCAGGCAAGAACCTTGGCTGGACAGAGTGGACGCACGGGCGGTTTGCGCCTGGGCAAAACAAGAAAGCGTCAAACTGACTGATGGTCTCTGTCTTCACGGACGAATTTTCTCCCGTGTGCTACCCGTCGGCAAATTGACTTGACTTTTTTGCGAAATGTTTTATATTAGGCTGCTGTTAATCGTACCAAACATGGCGGTGTAGCTCAGTCGGCTAGAGCAGTGGAATCATAATCCACGTGTCCGGGGTTCGAGTCCCTGCACCGCTACTTTCAAATCGTCAACTCGGTTATCACTAAGGCACAAAGTGATTGATGCGCTTTGCGCCTTTTTTGTTTCGGGTTCAGGGTTTTGGTGAGAGGCACATGGGGAAGGAAGGTGATAGCCTGCGGCGCGTAACGGAATGAGCGAGTGCTGGGCGTCGGCGCGCGGGCAATGCCCACGCAACGGTGATTTGCTTGTTAGAGAATTTCTTCCGTTACGCCAACCGCGACTTGTTTCCGCCCTGCGTGGGAATGTAGCTTCGACGCTCTTGCGTCCTCCCTGCTTGTGCACAGGCAAGGTTAGTCAGAGCGCCGCGCACGAGATCTTCGTTCTGCTTCTGTGCTCCCTTCTCAACCAGAAATTTCAAAATACAAATTGTTCTTGACAAGAATGGAATAGTTGTCTATATTAAACCGTATGGTTAAATATTATACCCACGACTTAGATGTCACTTTTATGGCGCTGGCGGATTCGACGCGGCGGACAATTCTCACGCGGCTCGCTGAGACAGACTGCACGGTTTCCGAATTGGCTGAACCGTTTAGCATTTCCCTTCCGGCTGTATCCAAGCACCTGAAAATACTTGAAAACGCCGGCCTCCTGCAGCGCAGTAAAGAAGGAAGAATTCGTCGCTGTCGCCTCAAGGCCGGCCCAATGAAAGATGCCTCAGCATGGATCGACAAATATCGAAGTTTTTGGGAAAAACAATTTGATTCATTAGAAAAGTTTTTAGAAGATACGAAGAGAAAGGAGGGATTATGATATCAAACCCTGAAACAACTCTGGTAGTTAAGCGAACTTTTTCAGCTTCTCGCGACGCTGTATTCAACGCCTGGACCGACCCGAATGCATTGAAGCAGTGGTTCCACGCCGGCGATGACATGACGACTCCGATTCATGAAGTTGACCTAAGAGTGGGCGGCAAATATCGCCTTGGGATGCAGGCCAAGGACGGCGATGCACTTTATGTCGTTCACGGTACCTACCGCGAGGTTCAGCGGCCGGAAAAGTTGGTTTATACCTGGAGTTGGGAAGGACAGGAAGCGGCCGAAACGTTGGTTACGGTTCTCTTCCGTGAACTTGAAAATTCCACCGAAGTTGTGCTCACGCATGAGCAGTTTCCGAGTGTGGAGGAACGCGATAAGCATCATGAAGGATGGCGTGCTTGTTTCAAACAACTGGCAGAAATGTTTTGATCTAAACTTAACCTCGTATGAATCGCTCAATTTAGTTTTAAATCCATTCATTCATCATTATTAAGGAGGGTACACGATGAGACACTTTATCTCTATTCTAATCGTTTTGTTTGCGTTCACTTTAACAGCTTCCAGGGTATATGCCGGCGATGACGCCGCAGGCAAGTTTCAGAAAATCAAATCACTGGCAGGAGAGTGGCAGGGCAAGCGAGGCGATGGCAAACAGGTAACGGTTACCTATGAAGTTGTATCCAACGGTTCAACGGTCATGGAAAGAATCATTCCGGAAGACGAGCCGAATATGGTCACCATGTACCATCTTGATGGTCAAAATTTGCTGATGACCCACTATTGCGCCGTGAACAATCAGCCACGTATGCAGTCGGTATCGAGCGAAGATGACATGATAAAATTTGAATTGAAGGATATCACGAATCTTACGCAAGAGAGCGATGGTCACATGGAGAAACTCGCGATCACGTTTAAAGACGCCGATCACATCACCCACCTGTGGACCTTCAAGGAAGACGGTAAAGAACAAGCAATGCCCTTTGATTTGGAGCGGCACACAATGAGTATGAAATAGTTTGCGCAACGATTTTCAGTTTAAGATGAACAAATCTCAAAGCCCAGGTGCTGCCAAGCGCCTGGGCTTTTTGGTTCGACCTAGTTTCCCTAACCTACTAATCGCGTGAATGCATTCAAGCGGCGGGTCCGGCGGAGTTAGACCGCACCAGTTTTCTTGCGCGCGTTCGGCTTGTATCGCTAAAGAAAATTCTTGACTTTGATCTTCTATTTTGGCTTATTGCTTAACCGATAAAGTTAGCGGTTAAGTTTGGTGATTTGTGGCTAAAAGCGGACAGGTTACACTGACAGATATTGCGCACCGGCTGAACGTCTCCAAGGTGACGGTTTCCAAGGCGCTGCGCGATCATCCCGATATTGGAACTGAAACCAAGCGTTTGGTGAGAGAGATGGCGCGCGAGCTTGGGTACACGCCCAATTTCATCGCCCGCAATTTGTCCGCTAAGAGCACGCAAACCATAGGTCTGGTGGTGCCAAAAATTGCCCACCACTTTTTTGCCACGGCAATAGAAGCCATTTACAGCGCCGCATCCGAGAGCAATTACGAGATCATCATGACCGTGTCGCAGGAACGCGCCGAGAATGAAGTCAAGCATATCGAGACGCTGCTTGCCATGCGCGTCGATGGCCTGCTGGTGTCGGTCACTGAGCACACGAAGAGCACTGCCATATTCGAATGGGTCCGAGATAAGGGTGTGCCATTGGTATTCTTCGATCGCACGATCAATGGCCTGGGTTTCAGTACGGTCACGGCGGATGATGCGGGCGGCGCGTACCTTGCCGTGCATCATGCAATCCGGCAGGGATACACAAAGATTGCGCACGTGGCGGGTTACGCGTACACCAACGTCGGGCGCAAGCGCATGGCCGGCTATCAAAGGGCGCTGCGCGAGGCCGGCCTCGAAATGCGTGCCGAATGGGTCGTCAAAGGAGGTTTCGGAGAACAGGCTGGCCATGAAGGGTTTAAGCAGATCCATCGGTCGGGGAATCTGCCGGAAATCGTCTTTGCCGTTTCCTATCCGGTCGCGCTGGGCATTTACGCGGGTATTTTCGAAACGAACCTGTCGATTCCGGACGACATTGACGTGATTTCATTCGGCGGCAGCCACGAGAACAAATTTGTCAGTCCCGCCATCACCTGTGTGGATCAGCCGGCGGAGGAAATCGGGCGGACAGCAACCGAGCTTTTGCTGCAAGAGATCGCGAGTGCGGCAGAGAGACGAGAGCAGCATCTCGTCCTGCCAACGCATCTCATAGTTGGTGATACCTGCGTCGGCAAATAGGCGAGACTGAGATGGCGCAATTGAACGGGGCAAACCATCGTGCTTATTGGCCTGCCTGACTCATGTAATTTAAAGAAGGAGATCACGCTGGATTCCATAATTCTGTGGATTTTTGGGATCGGGGGACTCGTGATTGCTGCCCCGACACATTTTGATTGAATGTAAGATTCGTTTAACTTTTAGGGCTTGAATTAATTTTGTATGACGTTATTGAGATCCTGAAAAGTGTGAGAATCGATAAATGAGCCCGAACAATTTCACCCCCGTTGAAATGTCCTTCTTCGAGCAGTCGGGCGTGAAAAAATTAACCAGCCGACTTCCCTATATTATGGTTGACAATTTCCCCGGCCTGGGGCAGTTCACGGCTCTGCGTTTTCTGGAATGGGTTCTGGAAAATCCTGAAGGCGTCATCAGTTTGCCCACGGGCAAGACGCCCGAGTATTTCATCAAGTGGACACAGTTTTTGCTACAGCACTGGAACGAGAAGAAGGGGGAGGAAATCAGAAAACTCCGCGGACTGGAAAACCGGCAAAAGCCCGATCTGCGCGCTCTCCATTTTGTGCAGATCGACGAGTTTTATCCCATCTTGTCCGACCAGCACAACAGCTTTTACTACTATGTGAACAAGTTTTACATCGAAGGATTTGGCCTCGATCGGCAAAAGGCGTTGTTGATAAACTGCGATGACATTCCGTTGGCGGAAGGTAAGCATTTTGGGGAAGTTTTTCCGGAGAGCAACGTTGATCTGTCTCTGCGTTACCGCGAGTGCAAAACTGCGTTTGAACAGGTGCAGCAGCGATCTATCTTTATGATCGACGACTGGTGTAAGGACTACGAAGGAAAGATAAGGGAGATGGGCGGCATCGGATTCTTTCTCGGCGGCATCGGCCCGGACGGGCACATTGCTTTTAACACACGCGGCTCGGACCATTATTCAACCACGCGGCTGACGGCTACAAATTTTGAAACTCAGGCGGTGTCTGCCGGCGACCTGGGCGGCATCGAGGTGTCCCGCAACCGTCTGGTTATTACTATCGGTTTGGAAACCATCACCTACAATCCGGACGCAGTGGCGATAATTTTTGCTGCCGGCGAGGCAAAGGGAAAGGTTGTCAGGTGCGCACTTGAGGAGGCGCCCTCTAATTTGTACCCGGCAACTGTCTTGCAGAAACTGCCGCGCAGTCGTTTCTATTTGACGCGGGGTGCGGCTTGCCGGTTGTCTGACCGGGTCGAAGCGTATTACAAATCCGGCGGGTGGACGCATGAAAAAAGTGAACGCGCGGTCATCAACCTGTGCGCAAAGCTGAACAAATTCGGCGGCCGGTTGGAGGTGCAGGACCTGCGGGACGATCCGTTTTGCAAGCTCATTCCTGACCTGAACGCGAAGACGGTGGACGCCGTGATCGATTCGATCACCAGAAAAATCGAAAAGGGGCTCAGGCCCGAAGAGAACCAGACCTTCCTGCACACCGGGCCGCATCATGACGACATCATGCTGGGGCTGTTGCCGCACATTACGCATCAGCTCAGCTCGGAAACGAACATCTGCCATTTCGCCGTGCTGACGTCGGGCTTTACGGCAGTGACCAACTCTTTCGTAAGAGGCGCTCTGCGGGATACAGCACAGTGTCTTGCTGCGGGCAGAGTAGAAATGACGGATTATCCGGACTTCTTTGATTCAGGCTACAAATACAAATGGGACAAAGACGTCTATCATTTCCTAAACAAAGTCGCCGCTGGCGAACCGCACGAACGGCGCCGCGGCCTGTGCCACAGAATTGTGCGGGCCATCGTTGATATTTATGCTGTGAAAAGTAATGAGGCCCTGCGCAATAAAATCGCCGAGATACGGGTTTTACTTGACAATAGTTACGACGGCAAGAAAAATCCGCCTGAGATTCAGCGACTGAAAGGCATGATTCGCGAGTTTGAAGAGGAGCTCGTGTGGGCGCATTTTGGTGTTCAGGTAGAGAATGTGCATCATTTGCGTCTGGGTTTCTACACCGGCGATATTTTTACGGAAATTCCTGAGCGCAAACGGGACGTGGCACCGATCTACAAAATGCTGAAAGAAATAAACCCCACCGTCATCAGCCTCACACTTGACCCCGAAGGCAGCGGGCCGGATACGCATTACAAGGTGCTGCAAGCAACGGCAGAGGCGGTGCGCGAGTGGCAAAAGGACGAGGACTTGTCGAAGTTGAGGATCTGGGGCTACCGCAACGTCTGGTACCGGTTTGAGCCGGCGCAGGCCAACGTGATGGTGCCGGTTGGACTTGATTCCATGGCGGTGCTCGACCAATCCTTTGCAAATTGCTATTTGAGCCAGGTGGATGCTTCCTTTCCGAGCTACGAGCACGACGGTAAGTTCAGCGAATTAGCGAGCCGAATCTGGGTGCAGCAATTGAAGGAGATTCAGTTTCTGCTGGGCAAGGACTTCTTCTACCAGAATTCAAATCCGCGCGTGCGTGCTTGCCACGGCCTATTGCTTTTCCGGGAGATGAATGTGGATGAGTTTCTGGCCCAGGCGCGACAACTTGAAAAGTCGGTTGAGGGTATGGTCTAGTGTTTGCAGGATGTGGTATTCTTGTGCCCGGTTTTGAGGACAAACCGTTGGGATCCCCGATAAAAACATTCAGGGACAAGCTTGGAATTTGCGGCTCCGCCGCGTTAGGTACTTTAAAGCAGGAGGAGAAAAGATGTCTTCAGAGAAAAAAAAGATCAAAGAAATGGAGGTAATGGTCGCCGATGTCATCGAGGAAACCTATGATACCACCACTTTGGTGTTTTTCACCGGCAACGACACATTGAATTATGAACCCGGCCATTTTCTCACGATTTCGCCGCATCAGTTTGAGGGGTTGGAGCGCTGGACCGCCTATCTCGAAGATCTCAAAGGTAAGAAAGAGCCGTCGCGCGCCTATTCCATGTGCTCCTCACCCGAGGAGAAGTATCTCGCCGTTACGGTGAAGGAAGAGCAGTACATGCCCGGCAAGACGCCGTACCCACCGCTGCTTTCGCCGATTCTGGCCAAGAGAACGCCGACCGGCGCCAAAATGGTGGTGACAGGATTCACCGGGCCTTATACGTTGTCTCCTGAGGTTCGCGCGGCCTCCTCGGAGATTGTTCACATTTGCGCAGGCAGTGGAATTGTGCCCAGCTATAGCATCATCAAACACGACCTGCGCGTCAATGAAAAGCTCAGGCACACGTTGATCTACAGCAATAAGAGATTTGAGGACATCATTTTCTTCAGGCAGTTCGCCCAACTCCAACAGGAGTTTCCTGATCGACTGAAGGTCATTCATTCGCTGACGCGGGAGACGGATGTTTCACGCTACGATGGCGATTTTCATTCCGGCAGGATCTCCATGGAGTTGTTGGCCGGCGCTATCCAAGACGCGGAAAACACAACGGTCTTTGCCTGCGGCCCGGACCATGCAGCCTGGCAGAGAAAAGCGGCGAGAGAGACAGGGGAGGAGTTGCCGCCTTCATTTCTCGGAAAAGTGCTTGCCTGTTTAAATGAGCTGGGTGTGGCAAAAAACCGAATCATCAAGGAGAGCTACGGTTAACTGTGATGGTCAGCGCAGTTGTCTAAACAAAATAACCCCTGCTTGTGATTTTTGAATATTTGTTCAGGAGAAACGCTATCGTGCCAGGACAAGATATGATCCAAATTCTCAGCGAAATCAAGCCGGAAAAGCAAAATGCGCTGCAGGAGATTACGGTTGAACCTTTGGGGGCAGTGCGCGTCTACCCCAATTCCATTCACACGCTTGGGGATAATTTTTTATTTATTGGATGGCACGGGCAGCGCAAATATCTCTGGATGGCGTCGCGTCAACCGGGAGGGGGGAACGAACTCAACGGTAAAGAAATCCCTCTTGCCGCCGGAGCGCTCATGCAGTGCTCGCTCAGCCACGAGAATGCAGTGGCGATTCGGCAGTGGTTTGATTTTGCCCGGCCGGTTCCAATCGGTCTCGATGACTCATTTGGTTTCGGAGACCGCCTGGGGATCGCCAATCCGGCGCACGTACGTGCGGCGGCGCAGTTTGAGATGAGGCCCATTTTTGCGCAACAGTCCATTCGCGAACTGGAGCGCACCCAGCGCGAAGCCGACGAGGTGATGGACGCCGCTACCTGGGCGGTGTTTCAGGAGGGCTATAAAGATGGCTTCGGCGCAGATGCCGATCACTTGAAAACCACTGCGGATTTTGACCGCATGGTGCGAGCCGGGTTCACATTCTTTACTATCGACCCGAGCGAGTACGTGCAAAACGACGCCGATGTGCTGTCGGTGGCGGAACTTGCAGCAAAAGCCGGAGACCTGCCCTGGCAGGAATTGCAGGACGATTTCGAAACGTTGAGCGTGCGCTATGAAGGGCAAACGATCCGGGTCGCTGATGATTTTACTTTGCAGCCGAACCGTGAGATGGTGCTGCGGGCGATGGTGAAATACGGGCGCGTGATCGCGCACACTGCGAAACTTTACCGCTACATGAAGGAAACCTACCCCGAGCATCCGGCAGAGTTTGAACTTTCGGTAGATGAAACCGATTCGGTGACGTCGCCTTTCGAGCACTTTTTTGTGGCCAGCGAACTCAAGCGGCTGGGCGTGCCGTTGATCAGTCTGGCGCCGCGGTTCATCGGTGAGTTTGAGAAGGGCATCGATTATAAGGGCGATATCGATGTTTTTAAGACCGAATATCTGAAACATGTCAAAATCGCGGAGAAACTCGGACCGTACAAAATCAGCATTCACTCAGGCAGCGACAAGTTCCGTGTGTACGAGGCAATTGGTTCTTTGCAGCAGGGGCATGTCCATGTTAAAACCGCAGGCACGAGTTACCTGGAGGCGCTGCGCACCGTTGCTGCCACCGAACCGGCGCTGTTCCGCGAGATTCTTGATTTTTCGCGTGCCCGCTTCGAAGTGGAGAAAGCGACCTATCATGTCTCTGCGAGGCTGGAAAACGTGCCGGCAGCGGACCGGCTTAGCGATGGGCAGTTGCTCGAACTGTTTGGGCAGGATGATGCCCGGCAGGTGCTGCACGTCACTTTTGGCAAGGTGCTGACGACAACTGAGGCTAATGGCAAATATCTTTTCAAAGACCGCATCATGCAATGTCTGACAGAACATGAAGACGTGCATTATGAGAATTTGCAGCGGCATTTCATTCGCCACCTGCAGCCTTTTGTGTCAGGCGCTTGATTCGTGTCTGAACGAAAACCGGCTCGTCCGGTGACGTAAATGAAGTGACTAAACGGGAATGAAAATGACATTTCTTGAAGATTTATACTCATTGAAAGGCAAGGTAGCGGTCGTCATCGGCGGCAGTGGCGCGTTAGGTGGCGCGATGGCAGAAGGGCTGGCTAAGGCCGGCGCAAGAGTCGCTATCCTGGGGCGATCCAGAGACAAGATGGAAGAGAGGGTGGATGCCATCAGGCATCTTGCCGGAGAAGCCATCCCGGTGCTTTGCGATGCCACGGACCAATCTGCCCTGCGCAATGCCAAAGACGAAATCATCTCTGCCTGGGGGCGTGTTGACATCCTGATTAATGCACCAGGAACAAACTCCACGACGCCATTTTTCGAAATCACCGAAGAGGAGTGGGACAGAATTCTGTCCGTCAATCTTAAGGGGGTGTTTCTCGCATGTCAGGTGTTTGCCAGACAAATGGTCGGGCAAGGCAAAGGGGGCAGCATCATTAACATTTCCTCGGCATCGTCTGGGCCGCCGCTTTCCAAAGTGTTTACCTACAGCATTTCGAAAGCGGGCGGCAACAATCTGACCCAGTTTCTTGCCAGGGAATTGGCGCCACAAAAGGTCAGGGTCAATGCTATCGCTCCAGGCTTCTTCCCTGCTGAGCAGAATCGAAAAATTCTGACGAAAGAACGTACAGAAGCTATTTTCCGCCATACCGCGATGGCTCGCTTTGGCGTGGCAGAGGAACTCGTCGGAGCGACGATTTGGCTGGCGTCGGAGAAGGCTTCATCCTTCGTCACCGGAGCGATCATTCGAGTGGACGGTGGATTCACAGCTATGACTATTTAGTGGCTGAATGAAAAAGTATGATTTGATCCAGTTGAGTCGCATGCTTCGCGCCAAATTGTGCAAAGTTCGTTGACTATTCTGCTATTGGCTTTGGCTGTGGGCTATTGTTCCTGGGGCGGCAAGCCGCAATTGAACCCTCATGGAAATGACCATGGCGCAGAGCTAAGAGGACATTAACGCAGAGCGCGTGGAGGAAAGATAATTTTCACGAAGATGTGCTATTATCATCTGGCCCATTGATCTTTAACGGCTTGTCCTTCATGATTTTTTTCTCCGCGATCTTTGCGGCCTCGGCGTTAAAATATCTTCATCAAGAGTTTGCATTTTTATGCAAGAGTTAACTTGCAACAGTTTAGAGAAGTTTGTCGATTGACAGCATTCGTTTTGGTGAAGAAAAATATGGCTTAAGAAGTCAGATTTATCGTTCTGCTGTATCGATACCAACAGCCAAAAGCTAATCTAATAATGGTTGAATACTACAAAAGTTCAGAGGTAATTCTACAATGCTGATAGGAAATGGAACAACGGAGAATCTGTTGACTCAAAGTGAGGTCTTTGCTCTCTGTGCAGACGCGCTCGAGAAACAGAATTTGGATGGCAAGCGTGTCCTGGTGATCATCCCGGACTTGACCCGTACGGCCCCCATCGACATGATGTTCCGCGTGGTTTATGAGCTTTTGGCCGAACGGGTGGCACTTCTGGATTTCGTCATTGCCCTCGGTACGCATCCTCCGTTGAGCTCAGAACGAATCGATAAGCGTGTGGGCATAACCTCTGACGAACGCGAGACCAAATTTTCAAAAGCGCGCTTTTTCAACCATCAGTGGAGCCAGCCGGGACAACTGGTTAGCATCGGCCACATATCCGAGGATGAAGTTGAGAAAATATCTGGCGGCTTGATGCGCCAGGCTGTGGACGTAAAAATCAACAAGATGGTCTTTGACTACGACCTGCTGCTGATCATCGGACCGACG
>Ga0114948_10001385_pt1 | contig 10445 bp, 8 predicted proteins | sample CR04metaG_FD_83877 | JGI IMG/M metagenome (GOLD analysis project Ga0114948, IMG submission 83877) | Deep subsurface microbial communities from Mariana Trench to uncover new lineages of life (NeLLi) - CR04 metaG | ecosystem: Environmental > Aquatic > Marine > Ocean trench > Sediment | place...
CACTTTATACGTCTGGCTTTTGCCAACGTCAGCGAAAATCGATTCGAGGAAGTGGCCAGACGCTTAATCAAGAGCCAGAAATGAGGAAAAATCATGAATGAAGAAATCAGAGGTTCGTGCCTTTGTGGTCAGGTATCTGTTTATGCAATTTAACCCATGCTTACTGCCGCGTCGTTTTTTGTTTGCATGGATATTTTTCGCGCTTGGATCGATGAATGTTCTGGCCACTGTCAGGGATGTTTCCATCGAACTAATCGACCGAACCAATTTTCGACTGATAATCGGTGATAGTCAGCTTGAGATTAACATCCGCGATAAGGTTCTGCTGTCAAAACAGGATATTTTACTCGAGTGGATAAAGTATTCGGCACAGGTAGTTGACCGGTACTACGGCCGATTTCCCGTTGACCACCTGAATATTAAATTGAATGTAGCGGGTGGATTTGCGGTTCGTTTTGGCCAGGCTTTTGGTGGCGAGTCACCCCATCTGAGAATTGTTGTCGGTGAAGATATCAATGCAGATATGCTGCGCAAAGACTGGATATTGGTCCACGAAATGGTACATTTGGCAATGGCCGATGTACCCCGCTCCAATCGCTGGTTACTCGAGGGTCTGGCGACTTATGTTGAATCAGTAGCACGCGCCCAGCAGGGCACTCTGAGCGAAGATTTTGTCTGGCATGGTTTTCTCAAGCGCATGCCGCAGGGCTTACCGGTTGCAGGCGATGAGGGATTGGACTATACCCCGACCTGGGGTCGCACCTATTGGGGCGGCGCATTGTTCTGCCTGCTGGCCGACATCGAGATCAGAAAACTAACCAACAACCAGATGAGTTTACGTGATGCCCTGCGTGGCATCCTCGCGGATGGCTATTCAATGAAGGTCGATGCTACCGCGATGCAGATTTTTAATTCAGGAGATGCTGCAACTGGTGTACCTGTGCTGGTTAACTTCTACCAGAAAATGCGCGCCGATCCGGTACTGGTTGATTTGCAGGCGCTCTGGGTTGAACTTGGGGTTGATTTGAAAAATGATCAGGTTGTTTACAATGCCCAGGCTCCATTAGCCCACATACGCGAGCAAATGCTAAAACCCTAACTATAAATAATTCAGTAGTTGGCGCCAGGCGTGGAGTTTTTGTTCAAATTTCATTCCCGCATTGGCCGGGCTGGTCGAGGGCATTTTTAACAATGCCAGTTCACGATTTGCTGGCAGGTTTTGCTTTACCAGTTGATTGAAGTATTTTTCCGATGCGGCGCCATTGAAGGCTATCGCCCGCAGGCTACTGTATTGCTGCAACAGACCAGCGATGTCATTGGCTTCGATTTGCTGCCCGAGGATACTCGAATCCAGACTACCCGATCGATGGCAGGCGCGCAGCGTGTCCCATAGAACCAGGGGTAATTCAGATATTTTCCGGACGCGTAACCGGTAACTGCATTCGGTATCAAGTTCAAACAGCTCGCCGATAATCTTCCAGAAGACGTTACGGGGGTTGGCATAGTATTCAACGGCTTGCAGGGACATTACCCCGGGCATGCTGCCGAGAATGAGAATACGCGGGTCTCGGCCGACGATTGGCTCAAACGAATGAACCCGGGCCACGGTTACTTTTTCATCTGGTCGAAGAATTCATCATTGGTCTTACTGTTTTGCATGCGTCCAAGTACAAACTCCATCGCATCAAGCTCATCCATCGAGTGTAAAAATTTGCGTAAAATCCATACTTTTTGCAACTCTTCCGGTGTCAATAGTAATTCTTCTCGCCGGGTACCCGATCGATTGATATTTATCGCAGGAAATACGCGTTTTTCCGCAATTCTGCGATCGAGATGAAGTTCCATATTACCGGTACCCTTAAATTCCTCATAGATTACCTCGTCCATTTTGGATCCGGTTTCAACCAGTGAAGTAGCAATAATGGTAAGACTGCCACCTTCTTCGATATTTCGGGCGGCGCCAAAAAAGCGTTTCGGCCGGTGCAGAGCATGGGCATCGACACCACCGGTCAATACCTTTCCTGATGAGGGGATCGTGGTGTTATAAGCGCGGGCAAGGCGTGTGATCGAGTCGAGCAGTATGACCACGTCACGTTTGTGTTCGACCAGGCGCTTGGCCTTTTCAATCACCATCTCGGCCACCTGTACATGGCGACTGGCTGGTTCATCGAAGGTAGAAGCGACGACCTCACCCTTAACCATACGTTCCATTTCGGTGACCTCTTCCGGGCGTTCGTCAATCAATAAAACAATGAGATAACATTCCGGATGGTTGCTGGCGACACTCTGTGCGATATTTTGCAGTATTAGCGTTTTACCGGCTTTCGGCGGTGAAACTATTAACCCACGTTGACCCTTGCCAATCGGTGATACCAGATCAATGATGCGTGCGGTTATGTCTTCGGTACTACCATTACCACGTTCCAGCTTGATTCGGCTTTGGGCGTGCAGCGGTGTGAGAGTTTCAAACAGTACCTTGTGATTGACATTATCCGGCTGGTCGAAATTAATCTGGTCTACCTTGAGTAGCGCAAAATAACGTTCATTGTCCTTGGGCGGCCTTATCTTGCCGCTGATGGTATCACCGGTACGCAGATTAAATCTTCTGATCTGACTCGGTGATACATAAATATCATCCGGCCCTGCCAGGTACGAACTGTCGGCAGAGCGTAAAAAACCAAATCCATCCTGCAATATTTCCAGCACCCCTTCGCTGAAAATATCTTCGCCTTTTTTAGCCTGGGCTTTGAGTATGCTGAAAACAATGTCTTGCCTTCGCATACGGGAGGAATGATCGCCGCCCATGGATTTTAATATATCTATCAGCTCGGGAACGGTTTCTTGCTTGAGGTCGCTAAGATTCATAATGGTGCTGCACAGGCGGAAGGGTTACAGAGAAAAATCGAACCAATGGTCGAATTACAACAGGTTTAAAGAAATGGAATCGTTTTTGAGTTTTTTGACAGTCACCGACAGGAACGTCGCAACTATTGAATAGAGACTAGCACAGTAATATAAGGTCGTCTACCACAATGGACAAGCTCAATTTCTGATACACTATCCGTGATTGCGCTGAGGCCGAGGCCTGGCGGCTGGGTAATTGCGGTATCGTAAAAACCCCCGGGCTTATTTATGCTGGCGTAGACGTATATTTTACCATCAGCAACCACAGGCGAGCGACGGTTGCTGCGCTGAAACTGCGAAACGGATTAAATATTACTATCTATAAACGCGGTTAGCTGAGATTTTGACAGAGCACCTACTTTTGTTGCTTCGACCGCACCACCTTTGAACAACATCAACGTTGGTATGCCGCGAATCCCATATTTGGGCGGGGTGCCGGCATTTTCATCAATATTCAATTTAGCCACAGTAACGCGTCCGCTGTACTCGTCGGCAATTTCTTCCAGTATTGGTGCTATCATTTTACAGGGTCCACACCATTCAGCCCAATAATCCACCAACACGGGCCCGTCGGCCTGTAGTACTTCAGTTTCAAAGCTATCGTCTGATAGGTAAATTATTTTATCATTCACGTGTTTCTCCAGCCCTGGGGCTAATCATATAGACCGACAATTTAATATTATCAGTTTTAACTGTCAAACAATATCATCTGTCTCGGAACCCGGCACAATGTAGACCACCTTCCGCATATATGGGGTACCTCACCGATATTTCAAATCAAACTTCACAATAATAAAGAAAAAATCGGATTCGATCAGGTTTTTCGATGGTCAATCGAGCCAGCACCGATATTGCCGATATTAACGCATCACGCCATATCTTTAGCATCCACTGAGAATTCATCGATGAATTATTCAGAGGCAGTAAACAATCTGCTACCATAGGTGTATGGATATAAACAGGTGTTAACACGCAAATAATGAGTGGCCAGCATTTAACCGATATAAAATTCAGGTCACTGGCTCTGGATGAACGCTTGCTGGCAGCCCTGGAGCGGCTGAATTTCAAGTATTGCACCCCCATACAGGCAGAATCATTGCCATGGCTGTTGGCACAAAAAGACGTTTCAGGCCAGGCCCAGACAGGCACCGGAAAGACCCTTGCTTTCCTGCTGGCCTGTGCTCAGCGATTACTCAACTCTCAGGTATCACGAACGACCCCCGGTAAGCCCAGGGTTCTGATACTCGCACCTACCCGGGAACTGGCGATACAGATACACAAGGATGCCAGGAATTTACTCGAGGGTTTACCGCTTAAGCTGGCGATTTGTTATGGTGGCAAGGCCTACGAAGAACAAAAACAGCAGTTTTCCAGAGAGGTTGATATTTTGATCGGTACGCCCGGACGATTAATCGATTTTTTCAAACAAAAGCTCTACAACCTCAGGTCCGTAGAGGCCATGGTTCTCGATGAGGCCGATCGTATGTTCGATATGGGCTTCATTCAGGATGTCCGGTTTATGCTGCGCCGTCTGCCAGACCCGGATAAAAGACTCAGTATGCTTTTTTCCGCGACCATGGCGCACAAGGTGCTGGAACTTGCCTACGAACACATGCATGCGCCAAAACTGATAAAAATTCAATCAGATTCCCCCGTGGTCGAGCGCATTGACCAGAGTGTATACCATCCTGCAAATCATGAAAAAATCCCCCTGTTGATAGGACTACTGCGCAAATTTCAACCTGAGCGCAGCATTATTTTCGCCAATACCAAACACGCGACGATACGCATCTGGGAATATCTTCAGGGTAATGGCTATCCAGCGGCACTGATATCGGGTGATATTCCCCAAAACAAGCGTGAAAGCCTGTTGAAGAAATTCCACGACGGTGAATATTCCATTCTGGTCGCTACCGACGTTGCCTCTCGAGGCTTACATATACCCGATGTTACCCATGTGTTTAATTTTGATCTGCCGGAACTGGCTGAAGACTATGTCCACCGCATTGGTCGAACCGCTCGCGTCGGTAAATCGGGCCATGCCATCAGTTTTGCCTGCGAAGACTATGCTATGAATTTGATGGATATCGAAGCCTTCACACGGCGCTCGATTCCGACTATAGCCATCAGCAATGATTTAATTGCCGACCTGTTACCACCGGTCAAAATGAAAAGGTCAAAACCACCGCACCGGAAGAGCGATACGACAAAGCCAGGCAGCGGCCGTTCGAGTCATAGAGCGAAGCGGCATACGGCAACCAGAAACAGAACAGATCAGCAAACCGGTTGAGAATTGACAGTTATGAATCACGATAAAGTAATACTCATGGGTGGTAGCGGTTTTATCGGCAGGCGGCTGGCATTTACGCTGGCAAATCGTGGTTGCACGGTGACCATCCCCTGTCGCCGTCCGCATCGAAATAAATCACTCCTGGTCCATCCTAACATCCGTGTTATCGAAGCCGACGTATTCGATTCAGCCAGGCTCGACAGTTTGTGCGAGGGTCAGCAGGCAATGATTAATCTGATTGGCATATTGCACCAACGCAAGCGCAATGATTTCAGAAGAGTACACGTAGACTTTATCAAAACCCTGGTCTCAGCCTGCACCCGAAGCGGCATCAAACGCCTCTTACACCTGAGTGCTTTAGGTGCCAATCAGGCCACCGGGAGTAGTCAGTATCTTCGCAGCAAGGGCGAAGGCGAAAATTTGTTGCATACATTTGGACAAAAAGATTTGCACGTTACCAGTTTTCAGCCTTCGGTAGTTTTCGGTAAAAATGATCATTTTATCAACCGATTTGCCAATATTTTGAAACTCTGTCCGGGGGTTTTACCGCTGGCCTGCCCACAAAGCAGATTTGCCCCGGTTTATATTGGTGATCTGGTAGAAAAAATAGCCGATGCGGTCGACGACAAAGCCACCTATGGGCAAAGATACAGCGTTTGCGGACCGGAACAATTTACTCTGCAGCAAATTCTCGAGCTACTGATAAAAGCGATGGGGTCGTCCTGTCGTATCATGCCCCTCGGTAATGGCCTGTCCAAATTCCAGGCCATGATTTTACAGTACCTGCCGGGTAAATTGTTTACTCTGGACAATTATCGTTCACTGCAAACACCGAGTATTTGTGAAGATGGTGAATCCTGCCCCAGCAGTCTGCACCAGCATATTCAAGATATCGGTGTATTGTTCAGCAACAAGAAACACTATGATCGTTTCAGACAGCAACTGCCCAGGTAAGCTAACCCTGATTTATGAATATTTATCGTGTCGGCGGCTGTGTTCGAGACCGTTTGCTGGGTTTGCCCATAGTCGATATCGACTGGGTTGTGACCGGGGCTACTGCCGACTCAATGTTGGCCCTCGGATACAAATCTATCGGTAAGGATTTCCCTGTTTTCCTGCACCCCGAAACCAAACAGGCGTATGCGCTCGCCCGCAGTGAACGAAAAACCGGCCCCGGATACAGTGGATTTGAGTTCAACACCGATCCGAATATCAGTATTGAACAGGACTTACTGCGTCGTGACCTTACCATTAACGCGATAGCAGAAAATGAGCAGGGTGAACTCATAGATCCCTATGGTGGGCAACAGGATCTCGAGGCGCGCATACTGCGCCATGTCTCATCTGCTTTTAATGAGGACCCGGTTCGTGTATTGCGAGTGGCCAGGTTTGCAGCTCGTTACCATCATCTGGGCTTTAGTCTGGCACCGGAAACAGCGGACTTAATCCGCCAAATCGGTACCTCCGGTGAACTAGGCTCGCTGGTAGCTGAACGAGTATGGTCAGAAATGTCGCGCGCCTTAAACGAGCTAAATCCCGAGGTATTTTTTCAAACCCTGCGTGATTGCGATGTGTTAGGGGTCTTGTTTCCTGACATCGATGCACTCTTTGGAGTACCGCAAACCGCGAAGTATCATCCGGAAGTGGATACCGGCGTCCATGTCATGATGGCACTGCAAAAGAGTGCCGAACTCAAATTCGACAACGAGACCCGCTTTGCAGTGTTAATGCACGATCTGGGCAAGGCAACCACAGCAAAGCATTTACTGCCCAGCCACCCGGGGCATGAGCAGCAGGGCATCAAGCTGGTAAAAGCATTTTGTGCGCGCTGGCGGGTGCCGAAGGCCCATACTGAACTGGCGTTGATTACGACAGAGTATCACCTCTATGTACATCGTGCGCTCGAGCTTAAGCCCGCTACCCTGCTAAAGCTTTTTACCAGTACCGACGTATTTCGCAAGCCGCAAAGATTTATCAGGATGACCCAGGCCTGCCTGGCTGATTTACGTGGTCGCCTGAATTTTGAAAATGCCGCCTACCCGCAGGCAGATTTCCTCGTCGACCTGGGTAGCAAATTGCGTCAGGCTGATCTATCCAGTATTAAACAGGGCGGATTGCAGGGCAGCGAGCTTGGAGAAGCTATCCGTGAATTTCGCCTGACAATGATAAAACGATACAAACAGGCACTACAAACGGGCCAGTAACCATGCGTCCAGGCGTCTCAGGATACCGCGCAGCGGAGAAAAATAAAAAACCAGGCCGCTGATGACACCCAGGCTATTGGCGAGTGCATCGGCCATATCCTTCATACGATAGCCGGTTAACCCCTGTAACCATTCCAGTAGCAGGCCATAACTAATCAACCCGAACAAAATTAGCCAGAGTGACTTTCGCGCCTCGATAATCAGGCTGAAACCGGCAGATAAGATTGCATAAGTGAGAAAATGCGTGAGTTTGTCACCCTCCCCAAGATCAAGACCTGGTATCAGGGAGAACACCCCCACCACCAGTGCTAGTGCAAAGGCCAGGCTGAACCAGAGCCTGGGCAACTGTAATTCGGATTGGGTCACAGGGGCTGTTGCATGCCAAATTCCGACGCTCGCTAAATCAGAAAGGCTATCAGGACGAAACCGAGTAGCAAACGGTAGATGACGAACGGCAGCATACCAATTTTTTCGATCAGTCCGAGAAAAAAATGGATACAGATTCCCGCGCTCACGGCCGACAGTACCAGCGCCAGCATCAAAGCCAGCCAATCTATGGCCGGCGAAGCCTGTAACAGTTCCAGGGTCTGTAATGTACCACTGGCAAAAATAATCGGTATTGACAGCAGGAAAGAAAACCTGGCCGCGGCCTGGCGGCTTAAACCCAGTAGTAATCCGGCGGTCATGGTAATGCCTGAACGTGAAGTACCGGGAATCAGTGCCAGCGCCTGAAAACATCCAATCATCAATACATCGTGCCAGTTAAGTTGAAACTCACTTCGCTGTTTCGATTTCTTTAAATCGGCAATCCATAGCAGTAGTGCAAAAACGATAGTCGCTATCGCTATCACCCAGGCAGTGCGCAACTCCGTTTCGACACTATGCTTGAACAGGTAACCCGCCACCACCGCGGGTATAGTGCCCAGTATCACCCACCAGGCGAGTCGGCTGTTTTCACTCGACGCAGCACCTGTAACATTTCTGCTCCAGGCTATAGTCATCGCCACTACCTCGGTGCGGAAATAAACCAGTACCGCGATCAATGAGCCGAGATGTACCGCGACATCGAATACCAGCCCCTGATCCGGCCATTGCAGAATCAGTGGCAGCAGTATCAAATGCGCCGAGCTCGAAATCGGTAAAAACTCGGTGAGCCCCTGCACGATCGCCAGAAATACAATTTGCGTGTTATCCATGGTGGGTTAGCGGCCGGTATTTAAAGCAGGAATGTCAATATTCAGATTTTTTTGCAGGCCAATCACTTTAAATCGCTCGCCCATCTCGCTCGGCAAGGTCAAGGTCTTTATCTGTTGGGCTAATTCGAGTTGCTCCCTAGTGTGCTTATTCGGGTCTGCGCAATCCGCCTCATCAAGCAAGCCGTTGCCAAGCAAAAACTGCGCCTGGGTCGATAGTCCGCAAATTTCAAAATTACAGCGGCTAGCTGCGTCTGCGAAGGCATCAAAATCGACCGATGCAGTCACATCCTGCAACCCGGGATATACCAACGGGTCAGAATGAACTCGATGATGGTAGTGACAAATCAGTGTTCCATGGCTACGCTCGGGATGATAATACTCTGCCTGCTGGTAACCATAGTCGATCATCAATACTACCGCGCTATTGCAACAAGCCTGCAATGCATCAAGCCAGGGCCCGTAATTCAGGTTTACTTCGCTGGTATAGCCATTGGGTAAAATTCGCTGTGCGGACTCAATGCGTTGAATAGCAGAGATTGCATCGCTGTTATCGGCATAGTGAGACCAGCAAAAGCGCTTACCATCGAAGCCAACGCCCAGTTCGAGCCATTGCTGGTCCTTTGACACGATATGCACGGGCATCGCATCGAGTACCTCGTTACCGATTACCATTCCATCGAAGTCCATCGGCAATTCGTCAAGCCAGGTCACCTGGCTAAATAACTCAAGCGGCAGACTTGCGCGTAGGTACTGCTGCTGTCGCGAACGCAGGTCAGCACTAAGTTCGAGGATAAAATATGCGCAGGGTTCGACCAGGCCTGGCAATAGCTGTTGACACAATCGGCCACTGCCGGCCCCAAATTCAAGCACCTGGCGAACACAGCCCTGTTCGAAAATCGACTCGCATTGCCGTGCCAGGGTGCGTCCAAACAATTTTGAAATCTCTGGCGCCGTAACAAAATCCCCCGCGCTGCCGAATTTTGTCTGGCCCGCACTGTAATAGCCAAGACCCGGCTGGTAGAGCAGGTAATCCATGAAATCCCGGAATGAAATAACGCCGCCATGCTGCTCGATCTCAGCGACGATGAAATCGATCAGGAGTTTACTATGGGCAACCTCGTCCTCACTCGGCGCCGGTAAACACGCTAGCGTCTGCTCCTCAGAATGATATGATGACACTCTTTTTTTGTTACCCACTATTGCTATGTTGCTTGCTGGAAAAACCGCTCTGGTCACTGGTGCCGCCAACCGAATAGGCGCGCAAATCGCTCGCACTCTACATCAAAACGGCGCAAATCTCATCATCCATTACCGTGAATCGCTCGCTAATGCAGAAGCGCTCGCACGGCAATTGAATGCCCAGCGCTCCGACTCTGCCTGTTGCTTACAGACCGAACTATCAAATATCGACGCTATTGAAACCCTATCACAGAAAGCTGCGCAGGCATTCGGTGGCCTCGATATCCTGATAAATAATGCCTCGAGATTTTACCCCACCCCACTCGGTGCGATGACTGAGCAAGACTGGGATAATTTGATCGGCAGTAATTTTAAGGCGCCGCTGTTTTTATCCCAGGCCTGCTATCCTTATTTGCTCGCTACTAACGGGGCGATCATCAACATGCTCGATATCTATGCTTCATTGCCGTTAAAAAACCATAGCCTGTATTGCAGTGCCAAGGCCGCGAATGCGATGCTGGTAAAATCCATGGCCCTGGAAATGGCGCCGAAGGTGCGCGTCAATGGTATTGCGCCAGGCGCTATACTCTGGCCAGAAAACAGCGACGCCTCGCAGACGCAGCAGCAAAAAGCAATATTGGCGAAGATCCCGTTACAAAAATGTGGCAGCCC
>Ga0114948_10001386_pt1 | contig 10445 bp, 11 predicted proteins | sample CR04metaG_FD_83877 | JGI IMG/M metagenome (GOLD analysis project Ga0114948, IMG submission 83877) | Deep subsurface microbial communities from Mariana Trench to uncover new lineages of life (NeLLi) - CR04 metaG | ecosystem: Environmental > Aquatic > Marine > Ocean trench > Sediment | place...
ATCTCGGACTGACGCCCGGCACTGAGCTGCTGTCGGGCAACGGACGGGAATTGTCCGATTTTCTCGACTGGGAGTTTCTGACAGCGGACGATCAGTTCGAGGTCGAGGCGCGCCTCCCCAATGGAGACGCAGTCATATTCGACATCGAGCGCCCTGAGGGGTATCCCATGGGCCTCGAGTTCGAGCCGCCGCGCATCAGACGGTGCGGCAACCGGTGCGACTTCTGTTTCGTGGACGGACTACCCACCGGACTGCGGCAAAATCTCTACGTGCGGGACGACGATTATCGTCTCTCATTTCGGCACGGCAACTTCGCGACCCTCACCAACCTCAAGGATTCCGACGTACGCCGGATCCTCGAGTACCGGCTCTCCCCCCTGTACGTATCGGTGCACGCCACCGATCCCGTGACGCGAAGAAGACTACTGCGGAATCCGCGGGCGCCGGCGATCGTGGAACAACTCCAGATGTTTGCCGAAGGCGGGATCCAGTTCCATACACAGATCGTGCTGCAACCGGGATTGAACGATGGACCCGTCCTGGTGCAAAGTCTCAATGATCTGTACGCAATGGGAGACCCAATCCTGTCCGTGTCGGTAGTGCCGGTGGGGTTGACGGAGTTTAGCAAACACACGCTGGTTCGCGAATCATCGCGTGAGGAGTCGCGGCAGGCGGTCGAGACCGTCAGCACGATTCAGGTCCGGTCGCTCGAAGAGCGCGGAGAGCGGTGGGCGTTCGGGTCCGATGAGCTCTATATCCGCGCACAACTTCCGCTACCCGAGTACGACGCGTACGGCGATTTCCAGCAGGTCGAGAACGGGGTAGGCAGCGTGCGATTCCTCCAAAGGATTATCGACGACGCGGCTCCCACGCTCCCGAATTTAGGGGGCCAACAGATAGTGGTCGTCACCGGTGCTGGCATGGGGCAGCTCATGCCGCTGATCACTTCGCGGCTGGAGGAGCACACGCACGGGTCTTTCGATATCATCGTCGTAGAGAACGACTTGTTCGGCCCGCGCGTTACGACGGCCGGGCTGCTGCCCGGTGAGAGCATGTTGCGGGCCCTCGAGCATCGCCAGGACATCGACATCGTCCTGCTTCCTGCCGAGTCGCTGAATGACGACCGCCGGTTTATTGACGACATGCCGCTCGAAACCCTCGTGGCCGCGGTGCCGGCTGACGTGCGTTGCTCGTACAATTTCGCTGACGTGCTGTGTGGGGAGGTGGGTTGAGCCGGCCCACGGTGGCCATCGTCGGGAGACCCAACGTGGGAAAGTCCACGTTGTTCAACCGGATCATCGGAGGGCGCCGCGCGATCGTGCACCATAGTCCTGGCGTGACCCGAGATCGTCACTTTGCGCGTGGCGAGTGGGCGGGGCGTTCCTTTTGGTTGGTGGATACGGGGGGCTGGATCGTTGGGGACGACGATCCCATCGCACGCGGAATTCGCGAGCAGGTGTCGCTGGCCATCGACGATGCCGAGGTGATCGTACTGGTTGTGGATACCCAAGCCGGAGTCCACCCAGCCGATCTCGAGGTGGCTGAAATCCTCAGGGCCGTAAAACACCGGGTGGTGCTGGCCGCGAACAAGGCCGACGATTTGCCGGACGTGTACACCCATCATGCCTTCCATGAATTGGGAATCGGTGAGCCCGTTGCTGTGTCCGCGGCGACGGGCAAGGGAAGCGGGGATCTGCTGGATCGCATAGCCGAGCTGCTTTCTCACGAAGGCGCCGAAGCCGACGAGGAGACGGTCGACGTGGCCGTCGTCGGCAGGCCCAACGTGGGCAAGTCGAGCTTGGTGAACCGTTTGGTGGGGTCCGAACGGTCCATAGTAACCCCACAGCCAGGCACCACCAGAGACGCGATCGATTCCCCCTTGCGGTACCATGGACAAACGCTCAACTTCATTGATACTGCGGGTTTACGGAGACGACCGAAAGTAAAAGATGATGTCGAGTTCTACTCGGCACTCAGGGCTGAGCGCGCGATTGACCGAGCGCAAGTGTGCGTGCTGGTGGTGGATGCGGCCGATGGCGTTCACGGCCAGGATATCCGGGTGGCTCAGAAAGCGTGGGAGGGGGGCAAAGGGTTGGTCGTGGCCGTAAACAAATGTGACCTCGTGGCCGACAAGGAGACGGCCACGGCAGAGCGCGGGAGAAGGGATCTCTGGGAGCGTGTGCCCTTCTTCAAACGGGTCCCATTCGTGTACACGTCGGCCCTCACGGGTTTCAGGGCCCGAAAGATTCTCGATCTGATTCTGCGGGTCGATGAGGAGAGACGACGCCGAATCGATACGTCTGAAGTCAACCGTGTGCTCGAACGATTGGTGGCGCGGGTGCAGCCACCGCAGGCCGCCGGAAGGGAAGTGAAGTTGTTGTATGCGTCCCAAATTGGCACCGCGCCTCCGACCTTTGCCATTGTGTCAAATCGGCCCGATGCGATTCTGGAGTCGTATCAGCGCTACCTGGTGAACGGATTCTACGATGCCTGGGGTTTCGAGGGCTCGCCGATTCGCTTGAAGCTGACGCTCAGGCGGGGGCGGGGATGAGTGTTTCGCTGGTGTTCGCACTCGGCGTACTGGGCCTCGCATACTTCATCGGTGGAATCCCTACCAGTTTTCTCGCCGCGAAGTATGGGGCCGGGATCGATTTGCGACAACTCGGCAGCAAGAACCTCGGAGCGACCAATCTCTACCGGGTGCTGGGCTGGAAGTATGCTGTACCGGTCGGGGTTTTCGATATGGCCAAGGGGTTTGTTCCTGTCGTATTTGTCGCTACTCGGGTCGACAGTGGGGACTGGTTTCCGCTTGTCGTAGGGATCAGCGCGGTATTGGGCCATGCCTTTCCGATCTACCTGAAATTCAGGGGGGGGAAAGGTGTTGCGACGGCGGCGGGTGTCGTGTTTGGGGTGGCGCCCGTGGTGACCGCTGTGAGCGTGGGTGTATGGGCGTTGATTCTGGGAGTGACGGGGTTCATGTCACTGGCGTCGATTTCCGGCGCTCTGGCGTTCCCGATCGCAGTCTCGGTGCTCGCGCCCCAGAACACCCCGCTCTTGGCCGCCGGTGCGTCGCTGGCCGCGTTCATCGTCTTCACGCACCGATCCAATATCCGACGCTTGTTCTCGGGTACCGAATCACGCTTCGGAAGAAAGCGGCGGGAGGCCTGATGCGGATCGGCGTGATTGGGGCGGGAAGCTGGGGGACCACACTGGCCGATATGTTGGCCAAGAACGGCCACGACGTGCGGATCTGGGCCCGCGAGCCAGAGGTGGTAAGTGGAATCAAGCAAGATCGCGTGAACTGCGTTTTCTTGCCGGATTGCCGCCTCCACAAAGGTATCGAGGCATACGGCGAGATCGGCGATGTTGTCGAAGGAGCCGAGGTTCTGGTGTCGGCTACTCCGTCTCATGCCGTGCGGGGCGTTGGCGAGGTGGTGGCAAGCGCAGTCGGGAGCGAGAAACCGTTGTTGGTTAGCGTCACCAAGGGTCTCGAGCCCGTGAGCCACCATACCATGACCCGCGTGTGGGAGGAACTGGTTCCTCAAAGTGCGATCGTTGCGTTGTCGGGCCCCAGTTTTGCCAAAGAAGTCTTCCAACGCAGGCCCACAGCCGTCGTTGCGGCGTCACACGACCTAATCGCCGCGGAAGTCGTCCAGCGAGCATTTTCCAACTCGTATTTTCGGGTCTATACGAGCCCCGACGCGGTTGGCGTACAGCTGGCTGGAGCCCTCAAGAATGTCGTGGCGATCGCGGCTGGCATGCTGGATGGCTTGCACCTTGGCCATAATCCGCGAGCGGCGCTCATTACCAGGGGGCTGGCGGAAACCGCGCGGCTGGGTGAAGAGCTGGGAGCCGACCCGCACACTTTTGCGGGACTGGCTGGGATGGGAGACCTTATGCTTACCGCGACGGGCGCGCTGAGCCGTAACCGCACACTCGGAATAGAGCTTGCCGAAGGAAGGACGCTCAAGGATATACTCTCCGAGCGTCAGAGTGTGGCTGAGGGCGTCAATACCGCCCGAGTCGCCGTCGAACTCGGCGCCGCGACCGGAGTCGAGCTGCCGATCGCAACCGAAGTCGAACAGATACTCTTCCACGGGAAGGCACTCCAAACGGCCATTCAGGATCTGATGGAGCGCGATTTGAAGGCGGAGCGGTGGCGATGACAGCGTCGCGCCCGCTCCAGGAATTCTTTTCGATCGGTGACGTTTGCCAGCTCACCGGCCTCAAACCGCATGTGCTGCGCTATTGGGAAAGTCAGTTTCGGTTCTTGCACCCGGCCAAGAACCGCTCGGGCAACCGCGTATATCAGCGCCGTGAGATCGAGTTGATCATGCAGGTAAAGCACCTCCTGTACACGGAAAAATTCACCATCGAAGGAGCTCGCAAGCGCATCGCGGAATACCGGAAGACCGGCGAGCTGAAGACCAACGCACGCAGCGCGCTCGAGCACGAGATCATCGACGATCTTGCTGGAGAGCTCAGGGCCATTCTGGACGTCCTTGACGGAAAAGGCCCCGTTGCAAATCCTCGTCAGTAACGACGACGGCGTCGCCGCGCTCGGCATTGATGTCCTGGAAACTGCATGCAAAGGAGTGGGTGAGGTCACCGTAGTTGCCCCCGACCGCGAGCAGAGTGCGGCCAGCCATTCCCTCACCATGTTTCGTCCCCTGCGACCCATCAAGCGAAACGATGGTCGGTGGCAGGTGGACGGTACACCTACGGATTGCGTGGTGTTGGCGCTGGAGACGATCCTCGAGACGCGTCCGAGTTTTGTCTTCGCGGGGATCAATCACGGCACCAACATGGGAGAGGACGTACTCTACTCCGGCACGGTAGCGGTCGCGATGGAGGCGATCTCAGCGGGAATTCCCGGTGTGGCGATCTCGTTCGCTGGAAGACGGATCGAGCTGATCGAGACCCAGTTGGACTGGATTCGGGGGTTGGTGGCCTCAATAGTCCAAGTTGACAACTTTCCGCCGGAGACCCTCCTCAACGTGAATCTTCCCCCGGTGCCCGGAAACGAGATTCGAGGGATTCGCGTGACGAAGCTCGGGCGGCGCGTCTACTCGGATTCCATCACCCGCATGAAAGATCCTTGGGGCCGCGACATCTACTGGATCGGTGGGGGGAAGAGCAGTTGGTCGGGAGACGAGGATTCAGATTTCCGCGCCGTGGCCAATGGGTTCGTTTCGATCACGCCACTGCACGTCGATCTTACTCAGCACGATCACCTGGAATTGGTTCGCTCATGGAACCTTTGCGGGTAGGTGACAGCTACGGAGGGTACCGAGCCCGCCTCGTCGAGGAGTTACGCGACTTAGGGATCCGAGATATGGCGGTGCTGGCCGCCGTGGCTCAAACCCCCAGGCACCTGTTCGTACCGGAGGCACTCCGCAATCGGGCCTACGAGAACGCGGCCCTTCCGATCGGCAAGCGCCAGACTATTTCACATCCGTCGACCCACGCCCGGAACCTCGAAGCCGTCGGGCTGCAGGGCAGGGAACGCGTGCTGGAAGTGGGTACGGGGTCGGGCTATCAAACGGCGCTGCTCAGCCGGCTTGCGGATCAAGTGATATCGATCGAGCGAATCGCGGCACTGGCCGACCTGGCCAGGAGCGCCCTGCAGGAAGCGGGGTGTGTCAATGTGACAGTACTGGTTGGAGACGGTACGCTTGGCAGGCGGTCATTGGCCCCGTTTGACGCGATCATAGTCTCGGCGGCGGGGGCGTCTCCGCCCAAGCCGCTCATCGAGCAACTCGCTGACGGCGGACGCCTCGTCATGCCGATTTGTCGTGATTCAGGGCAGGAACTCGTCAAGTTCACGCGGACCGGGGATGGTCTTGTGGAGCAGAGCATGGGCCACGTTCAGTTCGTTCCGCTCCTCGGCAAGCACGGATTCGAAGACGAAAATAGCTGATGTTGATCTCGGAAGACCCGGGAGTCGGCAAGCCTGTTGCCCTGAGAGGGGTGTTTGCCGGCGTCCTGATGGGACTGGCCATGCTCGTTCCGGGAATCAGTGGGGGCACGATGCTGCTTGCCGCGGGTGTCTACCCCGACGTTATCGCGGCTGTAGCCGATTTGACGACTCTTCGGTTCAGCCGCCGGGCGGGGATACTGCTTGGAAGCGTCGTGGGAGCGGCCGCGCTGGCGATTCTCCTGCTGGCCGGGATCGTCAAGGGGTTGGTGGTAGACCACCGCTGGGTGATGTACAGCCTGTTCGTGGGTCTCACGTTGGGGGGAGTACCCCTTATCTGGCGGCTCGCTGGACGCCCGAGTTCGGCGCTCTTCGTTGGGGCCGCTGCCGGTCTGGGCGTGATGCTCCTAATGGTTGCCGGAATCCAACCTTCGCGGTTTGGAGGTGAGCCAAACTATGTGCTCCTTGCCGCGGCCGGGTTGGGTGGGGCGTCCGCGATGATCCTGCCCGGGATTAGCGGCGGATACCTGTTGCTGCTCCTGGGTCAGTATGAGCCCATTCTGGGTGCGGTTGATCAGCTCAAATTGGGCCTCCTCGGCAACCCGGTTGCCCGAGTCGCATCCGACATGAGCCTGGTGATGCCGGCCGTCAAGGTACTGGCTCCTGTCGGCATCGGTGTCGTGGGTGGGGTGGTGCTCGCGAGCAACCTCCTGCGTTGGCTGCTTCGCCGTTTCGAGGCGCCGACGCTCGGGGTCCTCCTCGGGCTAGTGGTCGGGGCGGTAGTGGGCCTGTGGCCGTTCCAGCAAGGCGTCCGGCCGGATCCGGGCAACGTGGTGGATGGTGTCATGCTGGCCGCCGACGATGTGGCCCGCCTCGCTCAGGAGGACTGGCCGGTCCGGTTCTTTGATCCCGGGGTGGGACAGGCGTTCACGGCCCTCATGCTGGTCGGAGTTGGGTTGGGCGTTACCGTGTTGATCGATCGGATCGGCGGATCCCGCGAACGGGGCCGGCGGCCCGCCTGAGGCCTCGCATCGTGAACAGTGACGTTTCTCAAGCCACCTATCGATGGCTCGTATCTGGCCGCGTGCAGGGAGTCGCGTTTCGATGGTTCGTCCTCAGCGCGGCCCGCCAACTCGGTGTGCTGGGGTGGGTACGAAACCTCCCTGATGGGCGCGTCGACGTTGTCGGCCAAGGAAACCCAGAGGTGCTCAGTATTTTGGATGGAAAACTTCGCGATGGTCCCGGATTGAGCCATGTGCAAAACGTGGAAAAAACCGATATAACGCATGAGGTTGATGGACTTAACTCATTTGAAATCAGATAGATATGGAGTTGAGTTAGTGTCGATAAGTTTCCTAGAAAAAGCTTCAGCTGCGATTCGGGATGTCCCGGATTTCCCCGAGCCCGGGATCGTGTTCAAGGACATCACGCCGCTCTTGTTGCAACCGGATTTGCTCGAAGGGGTCATCGAACGCATGGCTGAGGAATTTCGCGACTGCAATGTGGAAAAAATTCTGGCTATCGACTCCCGAGGGTTTATTCTTGGTGCGCCGGTTGCACTACGCTTGGGAGTCGGTTTGGCTCTAGCCCGGAAGGGCGGAAAGCTCCCCTGGAAGCGCCATCGTGTCGAGTACGCCTTGGAGTACGGAACCGACGTGATCGAGGTACATGCCGACTCGATTTCGGCCGGGGAGAGGGTCGTAGTCGTTGACGACGTGTTGGCCACGGGGGGGACGGCTCAGGCTGCGGGAAGATTAGTCGCACAGGCGGGTGGCAAGCTGGTCGGAATGGGATTCCTCCTCGAACTCCAGTTTCTCAGCGGACGCCAGAAGCTTCCAGATGTCGATGTCCGCGCATTGTTGTCTTACTCCTGACTGGACCCGAACCCGTTGGACATGGCGATGGGTGTGGTTATTATCAACGGCTCAAAACGCCCCTGTAGCTCAGTTGGATAGAGCGCCGGTTTCCTAAACCGTAGGTCGCGTGTTCGAGTCACGCCGGGGGCATGGGCGCCTTCCTGCGCACGCGATAGACCACTTTGGCAGAGTTGGATTGACGTGAGCACAACGGGACACTCGGTCGGATCGGATGCGGGAGACCGCGCGATCCAATGGTGGGCAGAGAACCGGCGACGGATAACGATCGGCGGCTCGATCGTATTTCTCATAGGGGGAGGAGCGTGGTTTACCCGATCGGCGCGCATCAGGCAGGAAACGTTTGCCGAAGGTGCGTTGAGCCAAGCACGCGTCGCGGCGCAATCGGGCAACCTGCAGCTCGCCGCGAGCGATCTCGGACGCATCATCAACTTGTACCCGAAAACGGGACCCGGCCAGGAAGCCGTCATCCTATTGGCCAACGTGCACCTCCAACAGTCGCAGCCCGAACTCGCGGTGAGTGAATTGCGCGATTTGATGCTGCGCGGACCGGAGCCGTATCTGGAAGGTCCGGTGGCCGGGTTGTTGGGGAATGCACTCGAGGAACTCGGTAGGTTTGCCGAGGCGGCCGACGCGTACGATCAAGCAGCCGAGGGCGTGGGGTACGATTTGATCCGCAGCATGTACTTGATGGAGGGCGCTCGAGCAGCGGCGCTCGCCGGAGACACTGGCCGCGCGGCCGCAGCCTACGAGACGATCATCGAAGAGGATCAAGACGCGACGACGGTCGGCGAGGCCACGTTCCGTTTGGCCGAGCTACGCCGTGGTTCGGAGTGAGTAAGGACTCCCATTGCATTAAAGAGTGAGCTGGTCAGGAGTTGGCGGAGGGCGTGCCAGCTGTTGTGTGTGAGGTACCGTTACTGCGTATAAGATATGTTATGTCAAGCTAGTGGCACCTTCCGTGTGGAGAACTCGACCGACTGGAAAGAACTCCCTTAATTTTCTGGGGTTTTCAAGCCTCGTGGCGGGTTGCTGCGCAAAAAGTGAGGTCGGCCAGGTGCCCAGGACCCGCAATCACTCCAGCACCGCCCGGTAGACTATGCGGGCCTCGCCCGCCAGGCGTGGTGCGGCAAGCAGCAGATCCGCATCAGACGCAGACTGGGCTGACACCTCTAGCATCTTTCCAGAGGCGGTTTCGACCGTCCATGGCAGTTCCACCAAGCCCGCACGTGCCAGGGTGGCAGCGACGGCCACGGCGCCCGTACCACATGCGAGAGTCTCGCCTTCGACGCCGCGCTCGTAGGACCGCATCTTCCACTTTCCGCCTTCAGCGCTGGTGAAATTGACGTTTGCGCCGCCAGTGAGGAGCGCGGGGTGCCAGCGAAGCTCCCTGCCCCTCGTCAGAATATCGAGTTCTGGGGATCCCACACAGTCGACCTCGACTACCAGATGAGGGACTCCCACCATCACCAGGTGCACCGAGCGCTCTCCGGCAGCCAACGGGATGTCCGGGGTCTGACCGTTTCGGACGTCCGGTAGCACGATTTCGGCCCGTTCTCCGGGGCCTGCGAGGACTCGGGCACGCACCGGCCCCACGTCTGTTTCCAACGTCATTCCGTCCGGGTCGGCCAACTCGAGCCTCGCCGCAAGACGAGTCGCGCATAGCGAGGCGTTGCCGCACATCTCAGTCCGATTCCCGTCATCGTTGAAGAAATGGAATCGCACGGCTCCCGGCTCGGATCCCGGCTCGAGGATCGCCAGTCCGTCTGCACCGAGCCCGGTTCGGCGCCCGCAAATTGTCCTGATTTGCTCGGCATCCCACTGGTCCACCGGGCTCGTTCGGCCGTCGATCATGACGAAGTCATTTCCCGAGCCCGTCATTTTGTAAACGACTCGACCGCTCATAGCTTCCCCAGCATGGCGCGAAATCTCAGTCTCCAGACCATCCACACCGCCTCGCGGGCTATCGCAGCCGACATCTTACTGGTTCCGTCCACTCGATCCACGAAAACGATGGGAATCTCCTTGATTCGAAAGCCCTTTCGGGAAGATCGGAAGCTCATCTCGATCTGAAATGCATATCCGTTCGATCGAATATCGTCCAAATCGATGGTTTCGAGAACCTGACGCCGGTAGCATCGAAATCCACTCGTAGCATCGGCCAGCTTCACTCCGGTCACGAGCCTGGCATAGATGTTTGCCCCGTAGCTCATGATCAGGCGTCCGATGGGCCAGTTTACGACGTTAACCCTACCCCCGAGGTAGCGAGATCCCAGAACGACATCGGCGTCGGCAATCGCAGCCAGGAATTCCGGCAGGTGCTTGGGATCGTGCGAAAAATCGGCGTCCATCTCGAACACAAACGCGTAATCGCGTTCCAGAGCCCAGCGAAACCCCGCAACGTAGGCGGTGCCGAGCCCCAGTTTCTTCTCGCGCTGCATTACGTGAATCCGGCTATGCTCGCCTGCCATTTGGGCGGCGATCTTGCCGGTTCCGTCGGGTGAGCCATCATCCACGATCAGCACGTCCAGCCGGTCGTCCTGCCCCAGGATCTGCGGGATCAACTGTGGGATGTTGGAGGCTTCGTTGTAGGTGGGGACAATGACGAGGGCTCGGTCAGACAACGCGCTTTCTCCGGGCGACGATGGGGCCAA
>Ga0114948_10001389_pt1 | contig 10425 bp, 8 predicted proteins | sample CR04metaG_FD_83877 | JGI IMG/M metagenome (GOLD analysis project Ga0114948, IMG submission 83877) | Deep subsurface microbial communities from Mariana Trench to uncover new lineages of life (NeLLi) - CR04 metaG | ecosystem: Environmental > Aquatic > Marine > Ocean trench > Sediment | place...
AGGCGGCTAAACCAGGGGGCACATATCGTTTGTTACGGCCTGTACGCGCCAATGAATGAGAAATACCTGCGCGGGCTGGGCGTGGACACCATCCTGGGAGGCGAGTACGAGGCGGGATTGAGTTCGTTGGTGACACGACTGATGGCCAACGGCTCGATCCCTCGTGCGGCCGCCCAGCCGGAACCCACAATCTCGCTGGCCCGGCAGCAGTTTATAACCCCGCAGCGCGCGGGATTGCCTCCCCTATCTCAATACGCGCAGCTGGATATGGGCCAGAACCAGAGGCGGATTGTGGGTTATACGGAGGCCAGCCGCGGGTGTAAACACGTGTGCCGCCATTGCCCAATTGTTCCGGTTTATGAGGGCATGTTCCGGGTGGTCCAAAAGAACGTGGTTTTGGAGGACATCCGGCAGCAGGTGCACGCCGGTGCGGAACACATCACCTTTGGCGATCCAGATTTCTTCAACGGGATCGGGCACGCGCTGCCCATTGTGCGATCATTACACGCGGAGTTCCCTCAGCTGACTTACGATGTGACCATCAAGATCGAACACCTGCTGCAACATGCCGAGCACCTGCCGACACTGCGCGATACGGGCTGCCTGTTTGTGACCAGCGCGATCGAGTCTATCGATGAGACAGTGCTGGCCCGGCTGGACAAGGGACACACGCAGGCCGATATCGTTCGGGTCATCCGTCAGTTCCAGGAAGTGGGACTTACTCTGAATCCGACGCTGGTGACCTTCACGCCCTGGACGACGCTGGACGGGTACCGGCGGCTGCTCACCTTTCTTGATGAATACGATCTGGTCGAGAAGATGGGCTCCATTCACCTGGCCATCCGTCTGCTGATTCCGGCCGGCTCAAAGCTGCTTGACTTGCCTGAAGTGCAGTCGCTCGTCGGCCCCTTTGATGAGCAGCTCCTGACCTACCCCTGGCAGAACAGCGATCCGTCTGTAGACCAGCTTCATCAAGAGGTGCTTGCGCTGGTCGAAGCCGGGGCGGCGCGCGGCGAGGAGCGGCGAACTATTTTTAGTCAGGTGGCGGCGCTGGTTGGACTGCCAATGAGGGAGGCAAACGGCCGACAACCCCATGCACCGGTCCCTCATCTAACGGAGCCCTGGTACTGCTGTGCGGAGCCGACCGAAGAGCAGCTTGCTCCGCTTTATGGTGAACGAATCAAGGAGCGCAGCGGCCAGCTCGTCGGAACGCCAGTCCCCGAAATTTAAACGCACGCGGGAAATCAAGTCGAACCGGCGACTGTCGCGCCGGGTGATCTCCTAGGCCAAGCGATTTCGCGGCTGTGAGTGGGATGAGCGCAGGTCAGAAATAGCGAGGCATCGAGTGACGATGCCGCCGCAGGGCCGAGGCTTCGCCTTTGTCCTCTAGATCAGGATTAGGGCTACTCCTCCTCCCATCTCCTTGACCGCCATGAGGCCCGCCTCCACAGCCGCGGGGCTGGGCGAATCGATAGAGAGCGGCAAGTCCCACTTCCTCCATGCTCGCCCGCACCGCCATGGGCATCACAATTGGTTCGTCGGCACCTGCAAAACCCACATTCACGTCAATCACCTGCGCCCCGGCCTCCATCTGTCTGCGCGCGTCGCGACGCGCGAGGGTCATGTCCCCGCCTTTCAATTGCTGAGTCAAAACCTTGCGGTTGGTAGGATTGATCCGCTTGCCGATCGTCACAAAGGCGTCGTCAAATCCAATTGAGGTCTGCCGTCCATCACGGGCTTCCAGTACGGGCTCGACAGGGTCAGTCATAGGGTTCGTCGCTCCTGGGGACGATCCATTGAGGTGATGTAGTCAGGAAGGAGAAATATAAACGGCTGTGACTTCGGTATAGAAATCAAGTGCAGCTTCGCCCATCTCCCGCGGACCCGTAACTGAGGCCTTAGCCTCCGAACGGGAGATGAACCTTGATGCCTTGCAGCAACTCAGTACCCTCTTATTTGGCCAATCTCAATATAGTCCACACGCTGTTCGCCTGGCCCTGAGAAACTGCAGGTCCTATGATTGTCGCCTCGTTCGGGCCGTCGCCTCACTAACGGGTTGAAAGCCTGGGCATTGCAGTACGGGCAACGGTGGGTATTTGGTAAAAGCCGGATCCGTCTTGGACAAGTTGCACATGAGAAAAGTGCTGCCGCGTGCACTCCTTATGATTCTGACATGCCGGCATCTGCCGCAAAGCCCCGACGGTGGAGGGAGGGATGTTTCTGGGTCTTGCTTCATCCGCTCGCTTGGATCCGCCATCCCCCTTGTCGAGTGCCTAACGCTAGCGGAAAGATCGTGCTAGAAGGCTGCATGCAAAATCCTCGTCGCTCCCAGCGAGCGACCATGGCCCGTCCGTTCAAGCAGTGCCGGCGTATAAGCAGCATGTACCTGGGTGCTCCGGGCGCCAGAGAGTCGAGAGTAACACAGCTTAACATTCTTCCTAGCGATCTAATGTCCGAGGTTCTTTATGTGCTCGCACAAGGTGAATATCTCACCCAACCGTTAAGGGGTGACAGATTTATTGAAGAATGGCACCGACCTGTACTGTCCCTTGATCTCGAGCGGAAGGTGACAGCACCGCCGCCCAGCAAGGGGAGTGAGCCGTTCAAGCCGACAAGCGCTGCCCGGTCGCGGTTGCCGAGGCCTTGATAGAGCTGGGGCTGGCGGGTACGGATTAAGATGCCGACTCACTACCGCCTTTTAGGACCAGCGGCAGACCTGCGACCAAAAGGATCACTTCATCGGCCGCCTGAGCCAGGCGAGAATTAGCTCGGCCTAGAGCGTCTCGATAACTGCGACCAAGGGCATAGGGGGGCACAATCCCCGAGCCGACCTCATTCGATATCACGATCCACTCCGCGTGGCTTGCAGCGTAGGCCTCCATGAGTAGGTCGATTTCCCGATCGAGAGCCGCCTCGGCCTCCTGCGGCGTGATTGCTTCAGGCAGTGAGGTGAGCACGTTGCTGGCGAGCAAAGTCAGGCAGTCAATCAGAATCAGCTCGGCTTGAGGTTGGTGCTGGCGGATCGACTCACCGAGATCGCGAGCTGCCTCCAGCGACTGCCAGTGGCCGGCTCGCGCGGCCCGGTGTTTGGCAATGCGGGCGGCCATCTCCTCATCACCGGCCTCGGCCGTGGCCACAAATAGAACCGATTCGCTTCTTTGCTGGGCCAGGCGTTGGGCATGATCGCTCTTCCCGCTCCGAGCCCCACCCAGGATCAGGGTCAGCTTTTTGCCCATAACTTTTTCATGGCCCGTTCCAACACGGCTTGCGAACTGACGAAGTCCTCTTCGTTGAAAACTTCCATCGTGACCACGCCTCGATAGTTTCCGCGCAGCAGGCATTCAAGTACCGGGTTGAGCCGCCCTGGAGGCACATGCAGGAGCGACCGATGATCGCGTTCCGCGATGCCGTGCAGGTGGATCACCCGCGTGCGCGGCAGCGCCTTGCGTATCAAGGGTATCGGGTCGAGTCCGTCCGCCCATAAATGGCCTACGTCCACACAGCGACTCACGGCGACGCGGTCTAGAACCGGCTCGATCAGACCCTCCGCGTGGCCTTCCAAGTTTTCGACGGCGATGTGAGCCGGGTCGCCAGCCCAATCTGCAGCCTGCTCGAGTGCGCGCGCGCTTCGTTCAACCCAGGCCGACTGCGCGCCCGAATTTATACCGTCGAGATGGACCACGTAAGCCCAGGGGTCGAGGGGTCGGGTACGTTCCATCACGCCTCTGGCCTTGATCAGGGCGCGGTGACCTTCTTGCCCATGCGAGCCAAGGCGGAGATCTAACGGCAGATGAACGGTATAGGTGAGGTCATTTTCGCGTGCCAGTTCAGCAAGCTGTGAAATTACCTCCGCCGACGGTAAATTGCTCAAGTCGTCATCCACCTCAAAAAGGACCAACTCAATGTCGCGCACCTTGTCCGCCAGGTACCTCACGTTGGGCAAGATCTCGTCCGGGAGGATGTAAGAAGTGGTTCCGATGCGGAAAGGGATCATGCCTGCAACTTGGCCGCGGACGCAAGGAGCACAGAAAGTTCTGCAAGTTCGCAGGCCGCGCCGAGGACGTCACCCGTTACGCCGCCAAGCCGCACCCTGGCTGCGCGGAAGAGGGCAAACACCACCGCGTGCGCCACCGCGAAGGCCAGCAGACCGCGCCAGCCCAGCAAGCCGGCGGCGAGCGCCGTGACCAGCGCCGCGGCAGCAAGACCGCGCCGGGTCAGACCCGAGCGGAAATCAGCGCCCAGCCCGGCCGGCCGGGCCGGCGAAAACACGCCGCCCAGGAGTAGGGACCAGCGGCCCAAGATTGGCGCAAGCAGGAGCGCGAGTGGGTCGATTAGCGCTCCCACCGCCGCGGCCTTGAGCAGCAAAAGTAGGGCCACCCCGATGGTTCCGAAGGCCCCCACCCGAACGTCGTGCAATATCTCCAGCCGTCGGCTGGGAGTCTCGGTGGCCAGGAGCCCATCGCAAGCATCGGCCAGCCCGTCCAGGTGCAGCCCTCCCGTCAATGCCACCCACGCCAGGGTAACCAGCGCTCCGGTCAACATGTCGGGGAACCATAACCTGGCCAGGAACCAGGTGGCCATCAGCGCCGCTCCCAGTACAAGGCCAACAATCGGAAACCAACCCGCCGCGCGGCCAAGGCCCTTCGGAGAGAGCCCGACCGGATTCCGGATCGGTAGGGTCGTCAAGAATCCGGCTGCTATCCGCCAGGAGTTCACGTGCGATCGCTTACGCCCGCCTCGCCAAAGGTCGCCATTTCGTTCGGAATGCGCGCCGCCGCCTCAACCAGGTGCATGGCCAGCACGGCTCCGGTGCCTTCGCCCAATCGAAGCCCGAGGTCCAACAGCGGTCGCAAGCCGAGCGCCTCCAGGATCACCCGGTGCCCGACCTCCTCCGACAGGTGCGAGGCGATCAAATAACCTTTGACCGCCGGCTTCATATGTGCGGCCACAAGGGCAGCCGCGCTCGAAATAAAACCATCGATCAGCACTGGGACACGCGCTGCGGCGGCGCCCAGGATCACTCCTACCAGTCCGCCGATCTCCAGCCCTCCGACCTTGGTTAACACATCGATCGGGTCGTCCGGATCTGCGTGGTTCACCGCCAACGCGCGCTCGACGACGGCAATCTTCCGCGCCAGCCCGGTGTCGTCGACCCCCGTGCCGCGCCCAACAACCTCCGCGACTGGTGCCCCGGTCAGCCCGGCGGTGATCGCCGCCGAGGGGGTCGTATTGCCGATGCCCATATCACCCGCAGCCACTAGGTCCAGGCCACGCGCGATCTCCGCTCGAACCACCTCTTCACCCACGGCGATGGATTGTTCGGCCTGGTTACGGGTCATGGCTGATCCATGAGCCATGTTGGCCGTGCCAAGGGCTACCTTACGGATGATCAGGTCCGGATGAGGCTCGAGCGGGATGGCCACGCCCACGTCCACTACCACGACCCGCGCGCCGGCCAGACGCGCCAGCACGTTGATGGCCGCGCCTCCATCGAGAAAGTTGATGACCATCTGGGATGTGACCTCCGAGGGATAGGCGCTCACCCCCTCCGCCGTTACCCCATGGTCGCCAGCCATCACAATGACCGCTTTGTCTTTGGTTCCCGGGCGCAAGTCGCCTGTGATGCCCGCCAATTGAATGGAGAGCTCCTCCAGCCTGCCCAGACTGCCCGCTGGTTTCGTCAGCTTTGCCTGGCGAAGGAGCGCCGACTCCATGGCCGCTTCATCCAGCTCGCAGATGCTGTCGCGTAGCGTGTCCAATGTTGTCATCTTCGCTCCTCCCGGGGCGAGAATGGCGGGTCGGGACCGGGCCAGCGCCTTTCAATCTGCGTAGGACACCTGTCTGCACGCTTCAGCGAGCGAGCCCATCGTTCAACCGGTGAGCACCAGCGGAGTGCCATGAATCGGATCTTCCACCACATGGATTTCGACTCCGTAGGCGGCACCTAGCTCGAGTGGCGTCAGGACCTGACGCGGATCGCCGATACTCTTGATCCTACCGTCGGAAAGCAGTGCCACCCGGTCGCTGAAGCGCGCCACGAGGTTGAGGTCGTGTAGGGCGATAAGCACACCGAGTCCCTGCTCGTGGGCGAGATCTCGGACCAGCTTCAGGGTGCGGTCTTGATGCCGGAGGTCGAGGTGCGCCGTGGGTTCATCCAGCAGCAGGACCGAGGCGGACTGCGCCACTGCGCGGGCGACAAGCAAACGCTGCTGTTCGCCGCCGGATAACTCGCCCACCCGCCGGTGAGCCAGCTCATAAGTTTCGGTGCGCCGCATGGCATCCGCTGCGAGCTGGCGGTCGAGTTCGTCCTCGCGCTCTAGCCATCCCAGGTACGGCGTGCGGCCCATCAGGACCACCTCCATCGCGCGAACTGCCGGAGGCAGGTGGATTGCCTGAGGGACCACGGCGACCCGGCGGGCTCTCCTGGCGGGAGACATACGCACAATATCCTGCCCCTGGATCGCAATCTTCCCCCGTTCCGGTGGGAGGATCCCGCTGGCGGCCCGGATCAACGTGGATTTCCCAACACCGTTGGGACCCACTACCGCAAACACCTCGCCCGCTCGGACGGAGAATTCGATGTCTTCCAGGACCGTCCGGCCGGGGTAGCCGAGCGTCACCTGGCTGAACTCGAGCGCAGCCGTTACCAGAAGACCTCCTGCTTGGCTCTCCTGAGCAGCCAGAGGAAGAACGGGGCGCCCGCCACCGCGGTGATGATGCCCACCGGCAGGTCGCGCGGCGCTAGGACCGTGCGGGCAACGGCGTCAGCCGCCAACAGGACCGCGCCCCCACCGATCGTAGCTAAGGGGAGCAAGCGACGGTAGTCGGGGCCCCACCTCATGCGCACCAGATGGGGCACGATCAGGCCAACGAAACCGATGATCCCGGAAAATGCTACCGCGGTGGCCGCGACCAGTGAGGCTAAGATCACAATCACCAGCTTGAGCTTCTCCACGTCCAGGCCGAGCTGCATAGCCTCCTCGTCGCCAAACTGCAAGACGTTCAGTGGCCGTGCCAGTAAGATCAGGCCACCCAGCCCGATTGCCAGGTAGGGCAGTGAGGCCCACACTGGCCCCCACCCGCCCAGCGAGAAGCCGCCCAGGAGCCAGCTGATCGCCCGCCGAAGCTGGTCGGTGGAGAGCAGCATGATCAAGCTGGTCAATGCCGAAGCGAAGATGCCGACCGCTACACCCGCCAGCAGCAGCGTGGTCACCGGAGTCGAGCGTCCCACGCGCGCGACGCCGTACACGATCGCCACAGTCACGAGTGCGCTGACGAAGGCGGCCAATGGGACGGCGGCCATGCCGAGCGCGCTCGTCGGCCATTCGGCTGTCATGGCGAGCACGGCGCCTAAGCCGGCACCGGAGGCGACGCCGATGATGTACGGATCCGCCAACGGGTTTCGGAACAGACCCTGATACGCGGCTCCGCTGCCGCCCAGCGCCATGCCGGCCAGAGCGATCAGCGCCGTATGAGGCAGTCGGATGTCATTCAGGATAACGCCGTAGGAGGCAGGCCAGTCTGACACGACTCCAATGGCCGACACCTTGGCTAATAACACTTTGAGAACCACCAGAGGTGGGATGCGCACCGGGCCCACTGCGGCGCTTAGGACCAGCATGGTCAGCAGGGCCGCGCTGGTCCAGAGGAAGGGGACCGCCTTGCTCAGCCGCGAAAGCGTCGGGAGCGGCCGTCCCCGAGCCGTCACTTCGCTCACTGCTCGAATCGATCCGGATGCAAGATCCGGGCGATAGCCTCCAGCCCGTCCACAAGCCGCGGCCCGGGGAGGTCGGTCCAGTCCGTGTTGACTCCGTAAACCTGCCCCATTTCCACCGCTGAGATCTCCCCCCATCCGGCTCGGGCCGAGAGCGTCTCGACACTGGTGGGGACGAATGGAGCCGTACCAAAGATGATCACCGCGGGATCACGCTCGACGATTTCCTCCAGGCTCAGCTGTGCCCAGCCCTGGATATCGGCGGAGATGTTCTCACCCCGGGCCAGATCAAACATCATCTGCTGGAAGGTGCCAGTCCCGGTCGTCCAGGGAGCGGTGGGGTCGCTGCCATCGACCTCGTAGAACACCTTCGGTGGCTCGGAGCCTTCCACCGCCGCCGTGACGGCCTCGACCCGCGTTTTCATCTCGTCGACCAGGGCATTGGCATCGGCTTGATGGCCGGTCAGGATCCCAACCTGCTGGATGTTCGCATAAAGTCCTTCGAAGTCGGTCGGGTTGGCGATCACAAAGACCTGCAAGCCGATGTCGAGCAGGGTTTGGATCTGCTCCTCGGGTGAAATGGCGGCTGCCAGCACCAGATCGGGCTCCAACGCCACGATGGGCTCGGGGCTCAAATCCCCAAAGGTGCTGCCGATGCTTTGCACCTCAGACGCCTCGGGCGGGTAGTCTGAGAATTCGTCACGGCCGACCAGCTGGGAACCCGCGCCGATGCTATACAGGATCTCCGTATTGGAGGGAGCCAAGGAAATGATACGCTGGGCAGCAGCCTCCAGTGTGACTATGTGTCCAAGGCTGTCGGTGAGCATAATCGGCTCCGGGGAGGGTTCGTTTGTCGCCGCGACCTCGGGCGCCGGCTGATTCGACGCTTCGGTGGGGGCCTCCGTGGGTGCACCCGCCTGCGAGGGCGCACACGCGCTGAGTATCAAGCCAAGGGCTGCCACTGCCGGCAGCATAGTAGTAAGAATCTTGCGTGTGATCATTTCAATCCTCCGTCGCTCTTTCCCACCGATAGCGGGCTTTCGGACGCGGATGCGAGCTTAATAATGAAGAAACCCCCCTGTCTCGAGGGCAGAGGGGTCAGTGGTAGGCCGGGCTTTGAACAGTTTGGCCGCGTGTTCCCACCCCCTTTCCGCGAGGGTCGTGGTGAACGCAATCGAGGCGGGCGGCCTGGCTTTCCACACTCCCTCGGCATCGCCGACGGGGTGTGGATTACAGTTGCGGGACAGCGCTGGACTTCACCTGCACCGGGTGCAGGTGTCACCAGCTTCGCCTTTAAGCCCTCCCATCCGGGGGGTCAGGCACCTGGTCTGCTGTGCACGAAAGATATTTGAATGTTAAGAGTAGTGTAGTCACATCTGATAACGGGTGTCAAGGACGAACCGTTCTCCGTTAGGCCCGATACGAACCAATTGAAGTCTATGAGAGCCGATCCTGAGGAATTTAATACCGGGATATCTTGGAGTTGACTTGCTCCGGACATGATTCATTCTGCGGCCACCTGTGCCTGCGGCCGTTGGTGCAGGCGGGCCGGGGAATCCGGCCCCCGCTACCTGCATCAGCGAAAGGTGCCCACATGGGCGCTCTTTTCATGTCATGCTGGTGCGGGAGGAAAGACCTCCCGCAGCCGGACCGGTTAGGTTCGCATATTGTTCCGAAGGCTCGTCCACGAAGTAACCCTCGCCACCGACTCGCGATTCTAATTGAGTGAAAATCTAGACAAAGTCTGAAGCCTATGACATAATCCAATCAGGCAGCCAGCGGCAGGGATGTCGCGGTCCGGCGGGTTGCTTACGATCGATTTTCCCCACTGTACGAATCTATTGATGGGTTCCCATCTGACAACTTACATTTCGCGAAGGGAGAGTTTTTTATGATTCCACCCTCGTTTGATTACGAAGCCCCTACTTCGGTCGAGGACGCGGTCGCGATTCTCGGCAAGAACCCGGAGGCCAAGATCCTGGCCGGCGGCCAAAGCTTAATCGCGCTCATGAAGCTCAGGCTGGCGTCGCCCGCAGTCCTAGTCGACATCAACAGGATCGATGGTCTCAACTACATACGAGAGGATGACGGATGGCTCAAGATCGGGGCCATGACGCGCGAGAGTGACCTCGACGCCTCTGATTTAGTGCGGAAGAAATATCCGCTCCTGGCGGACACCACCCGCGTGATCGCCGATCCGCTGGTGCGCAACCTTTCGACTTTGGGCGGCAACTTGGCGCATGCCGATCCGGCCAACGACCACCCCGCCACCATGCTGGCCTACGGCGCGGAGTTGGTCGCTACCGGCCCCAAGGGCAAGCGCACCATTCCGGTGCGTGATTTCTTTACCGGTCCATTCGAGACGGCCCTCGCCCAAGATGAGATGCTGACCGAGATCCGCATCCCCTCACCCAACGGGTCGAGCGGCGGAGCTTATCAAAAGCTCGAGCGCAAGGTAGGCGATTTTGCGACCGCCGCAGTCGCAGCGCAGGTCACGCTGGGCGAGAATGGCGTAGTGGAACAGGTCGGGATTGGACTCACTAATGTCGGTTTGACCCCGATCAAGGCCACCGCGGCGGAGGAGTCTTTGCAGGGCAAGGAAGCGAACGAGGCCGCAATTTCGGAGGCCGCTCAGCTGGCCTCCGAGGCTGCCGAGCCGGAGGAAGATCCGCGTGGATCGGTGGAATTCAAGCGCGCGCTCGTGAAGACTC
>Ga0114948_10001393_pt1 | contig 10419 bp, 6 predicted proteins | sample CR04metaG_FD_83877 | JGI IMG/M metagenome (GOLD analysis project Ga0114948, IMG submission 83877) | Deep subsurface microbial communities from Mariana Trench to uncover new lineages of life (NeLLi) - CR04 metaG | ecosystem: Environmental > Aquatic > Marine > Ocean trench > Sediment | place...
ATGTCGTCTGATTTCGTTTCGCCAACCAAGGGGTGAATAAGCAACCCATCGACGCCCTCGAGTGCCACCTTGGTCAGGTACTCATGTGCGCGATGAATCGGATTGCGCGTCTGAAACGCCACCACTGTTTTCCACCCGCGCTCTTGAAACGATTTTCGCGTGACGGCCGGTTCATGGCGGAAATCCTGAAACGGTAAATCCGGCAGATGGTTGATCAGCCAGATGTCCCCGCCGAGCAGTACCTCTCCCTGTTTGTACAAACGCGCCACGCCGGGGTGCGCGTCGTCGGTGGTTCCGTACACTTTTTCCGCTTCGTGAGTTTTGTCGTAAGTGTATTTTTCCTCAACCCTCATGAGCGCTAACGGAAAGTCAGTTTCAGTGGTCAGAAGCACTTCAGTGCCTTCTACGATTTCATCAGCGATTGTCTTAGAAACCGCGAGGGTGATGGGCACCGACCAGACAAAGCCGTTTGCAAGTCTGATATTCTCGACCACGCTTTCGTAGTCCGCCTTTTTCATGAAACCTACCAATGGACTGCAAGCGCCGGTGGCGATGAGTTCCAAATCCGATACAGATGTGCTGTTCACTCTAATTCGTCGAAGCCCGCCACCTTTTTCCAGCGCCGCTTCTCGTTCCTCGCCTTGCAGTACTCTGTTGATGAGTTGTCCGCCGTGTGGCGCAATTAATTCCATGCTTTTCCCTTCATTACCTTTCTACGTTGCCCAATCAGCAGCGTAATATTAATTAAGTTTTGAATCTACTTTGAAAATATGTTTTTTCAAAGTAGATTTTCGACCTGGTGCGCTTGCGTCGTTTCCCCGGTTTTGCCTGTCGGTTCCTTCACAGCCGCGCTGGATTCTGGCACAGATTTACTGGCGCGCGCCACAAGATGCAGCCCGGAACAGTACCACCAAGCCGGCAGCACCCGCAAAAGCCGCAAAATAAATTTTCCGGCCGTATTCAACTCCCATATTTCGCCGTCCAGCTTTCTCAGAAAGAACCAATCTGCCCACAACCCGATATGCCGATCGCGAACGTCCGTCTCGTAATCATCAACGTCGGTGTGGATGATTTCAAACCCTGCCTCTTCGAGATACTTGTGCAGCTCTATTTTTGAAAAACGGTACTCCCAGAAATAGCTCTGCTTACCCTGTAACTTTCGTTTCAGAAAATAAAAATTCCTAACAGGATGAGAAATAAACCGGCGAAGGGGCGTCAACAACGGCGTAGTATAAAAGGCGAGACCACCGGGTTTCAGAACTCGGAACGACTCCTGCACCGCCTTTTCCGGGCCATGCTCGAAATGCTCGATCACGCCCAGCGAAATGTAGGCGTCAAAGGAGTTGTCGGGGTAGTTGAGCTTAGTGATATCGCCAAGCTCTACGGCAACATTCGGTTTGAACTTTTTAGCGCGCGCAAAGATGTTCTCATCGTATTCGATGCCAATGGTCTCGTGGCCCCGCTCCTGAAACCATTCACACCAGGCCCCAAAACCACACCCACCTTCCAGAATTCGGGCTTTCGAGCCGCCCAGAAACCGGTCGAAAATGCGGACAAGAGTGCGACCTTTAAAACTTTCAAGTTCACCTTCCAGACTCCGGCTGTTCCATTGCTCAACATCATGTTCTTCGCTCGTCTTAAACGACAATAATCGGTAGCTCATTCGATTTCCAGTTTTCCTATCTCAATATGTTTTCAGGTTTGTCGTCAATGCTACACTTCTACGCCCAAAACGCCCTTGAAGCTGAAAGCAGCAACCATGCTGAAAACGAAAAATGCCACCAGCCAGTGTGTTTCCATTCCCAAGAACTCAAACTCACGCGCGGGATACACAACCGAAACCAGGGAGACAAAGGAGGCCTCGGTAAGGCTGTGTTCATTCGGGTTCATCACTGTGACGCCCAGATTGTTGCCGGCGATCTCCGCCGACAAAGGCACAAGCTCGTCAATCACAGCGAGCTGTTTGTCCACCACCTGCCCGTGATACTTAAATGCCAACGTGAAAACGCCTGACACATTTGCTTTTATGCGCCAGCTAATCTCCTTTTTCGCATCAACGCGCACCGGCGGGATTTCGAGGCTGAGACCTTCCGGTAAATCGAGCCTGACTTGGTCTAGCTGCACGTCGTCGTTCAGTTTAAGCGACAAGACTGTGCTTTCGCCTATCCGCAACGGACGATGTTCGTATCGGGCGCCGATCTGAATCAGGACGATGCCCATCGGAATCAGGAGAAAAAGCATCGGGCGTAACGATTGCTTCATGTAAAGAAGGTTGCTGAGCAGGATGTTCTTCATGGTATCGAACATCAGGCTGATATCGTCCTTATAAAGCCGGATGGCGAGAAAATGTCCCTTCACCAGGTTTTTCGCCCGCTTGATGCCTTTTTGATCAGAGGTCGCTTTGAACACGAACAGCATCAAAATGCCAGTCACAAACGAAATGGCAAGCATCGGCCAAACTGGATCCAAATGCTTGAAAGGCATAAAAATGAGATTGAAAAAAGCGGTCAGTACAGCGTTAATGATGTCCATCTGTATTCCTGTCTAATATCGGGGTTTCTACGCAACACAAGCTTCTAGGACAGATAACCGAGACCCTGTAGCCGTTTCTTGATTTCTTCTTCACTATCAGACTCATCGACAGAGGAAAGTTCCTTTTCCAGAATGTGGGTTACAAATTCCTCAACCGAAGAGTAACCGGCAACATCGGAAAACTTCTGCACGCGGTCATAGAGTTCTTTTTCCAGTTTGATCTTATGTCCCAACATCTTGCTCTCCTGTGGTTTAATCGGGGTTATTTGAATATTGAGTAACCAACCATTTCGTCCGTTTTCTCGATGCCAAACTGCGCGAGAATGGTTGGGGCCAGGTCATACAATTTCGGGCTCTTGGCATCGATTTTCTTGTTTGACAAAATGATGCCGGGCACCAACTCTGCTGCCATGCAGTGGTCCCCGCTCCATGGATCCATGTTGTCGGTAATCCACTCCTCGGGAAAGCTACCGATGGTCGTCTCCCATGACGCCCGATAGCCGCGGTTGTAGCCTATGACAAGGTCAGGCGAGTACAGCCGGTTTACCCCCGAGTAGACCTCGTCGGCCCGATAGACGCGATCTACGATCTTGTTGCCGTTCTTGGGATCCCGTAGCGCCAGCAATTTCTCCGCAATTTCATCCAGAAGCTTTTCTTTTTCGCTGCGCGTGACAAATCCGTTCGCTTCTCGGCCGCGCAGGTTCACGTACAGGCCGTTAAAGCCGAGCCCGTAAACCCGTGTCCGCGTCCAGTCCACGTTCAAATAGTACTCGCTTTTGGTCTGCTTCTCTTTGTCGATCAAGGAAATGTAGCCCTTTTCCAGCAACCAGGTGTTCAGATTGACTGCCCTTCGGAATGGCGCAAAACCATGGTCTGACATCACAAGCAAGGTTGTCTCCTCATCGATACTGTCAAGCACTTTGCCAACCACTGCATCTACGCTTTCATAAACACCCGGGATCACGTCTTTAAACTTGGCCGCAAGCTCCGGATCGTGGGATGGGTGCTCAGGTTCGATCATGTTGTAAAACATGTGCGCGTTGAGATCCGTGCTCGAGAAGTAAAAAAACATCAACCCGTCGTGAAAATCGTTATAAACGTGGTCGAAAAGCCGCAAGCGTTCCTTCAGCACGTTTCCGCTCTGGCTGTGGAAGTCACCGTAGTCGAAGACGCCCCAGGAAAGCGCTTTGGTGTCTTCCGGCATGCCTTGCGTGTAAAAATGGCCACAGCACTTTTGCAATTCTTCAACATAACCCGCGGGCGTGGAAAGCGGCAAAGCCGGGTCCGAAGGGTCGATATTGATGGGCGTTACGTACAATTTCATATTCGGCCGCACTTCTTTCAGGTAAAAGCGACAGATGCCGGAAATAGACTGCAGACCGGCGGGCAACAACTCGAACTCCACCCGCAGCCAATCACTCCATTCCTTTTCCTGTAACAGAATTTTCTTACCCTGAATCTCTATTTGTACCGTGGGGTTCTCGGCATCGCGCCAAACCTGAAACGGAATGACGGCGTCTGGCTTGCCTGACAGAAACGTGTTTTTGGGACCCACCAGGTTTGCCACAAACCCATTATCGACGACTTCCACTGGGTACACGACGCCGCCGGAGATGTCGTCGCGGTTGGGCGGTGGGTCATCCGTGTAGAAGGAAAACGTGCCAAATGTACCGAGCAGGTCGGGTGTGCCCATGCCACTCAGCGTCGTGCCTTTCGATTCCACGGGCGGGAAGTTTGCCGGCACCTTAAACACCAACGTCGGGACATTGTGCTCCTCGAGAATGTTCCAGAAGGCCTTTCCCTGCCGCAGATTCTTCACATGGCCGCTTGAAAGCGGGATCACCCACTTTCCGAGTTTGAGCGTGTTGTTAGACCCCTCTGTCTTCGTCGTGGAAGAAATCGGAATCATCATGGCCGGGTCGCGGTGAATGAAATCAAAAATGCCGTGTCCGCCCGGGTTCATTCCAGTGATGAAATTGGACCACGCCACCGGACTCTGCGGTGGAATGCTGGTGCCCAGCGGCTTGTAATCGCCCGTTTGCGCAAGCTTGGAAAAATTTGGCAAACGCCCCTCTGCCATATATTTAGACAGCAATTGCGGGTCGATGCCGTCAAAGCCGAGCACGATGACCTTCTTGTTAACTGCATCCGCTTGCGTCTGCTCACAGGCGGAAAAGGCCAAGATTACAAGTGCGAGGCCAAGAAATAGAATGCTGGTTTTGTTCACCCACTTAATCATGTCACTCATCGATTGCAACAACCTCCGTTTTCTCAATTTCTTTGACTTCGTTGGGCACCACACGGCTGTCGCCATCTCCCCCCACACCCGGTTGAAAAATATTCTGCCCGTTCATGTAGCCCGGTGCTTTAACGCCGAACAAGTCGAGCACGGTCGGTGCAAGATCCATCAACGCGGGCCTGGCGGCGGTAATTTTCCTGTTCGTGAAAATTACACCGGGAACAAGCTTCGGGTCGATACAGTGGTCACCGCTCCATGCTTTCACATTGTCGTCGAAAATAACATCGTCTATAACACCGGTGGCGCCATTCCAGGAAATACGGTAACCGATGTTATAACCGCTGATCAAGTCCGGTCCGTCATTGGTGTAGGGGCCAGAATAGATCTTGCGACTGTCGTACATTTCTGTGATGGCAATTTCACCCGTCCCGGTATCTTTCAATCCTGAAAGTTTCTTGATCAGCTCCGCTTTGAGTTTGCCGTACTCTTCTCCCGGCTCAACGATACCATCCTTTTCACGGCCTTTGACATTCAGGTACACGCCGGCCAGACCAAACGCATAGGCCCGCGTCTTACACCAGTCCACACCCTGAAAGAACTCGCCGGTCTTCGTCACGCCTTCCTTCAGCGTTAGATAACCGTTTTCCTTCAGCCAGACATTGAGATTGATGCCGCGTCTGAAAGACTTAAATCCGTGATCGGACAATACTATAAAAACATCATCTTTACCCACTTTTTCCATGGTGCGGCCGACCAGCCCATCCATCTTGATGTACATTTCTTCGATGACGTTCTTGTACTTTTCGGTCTCTTTGCCTTTGTTGGCAGGATGATCGGCATCGAGTGTGCGGAAAAACATGTGTTGAATCCTGTCCGGGGCGTCGATAACGACGGTGCAGAGACCCTTCTTGGTTTTATCCAGCGCGTGGAAGAACTGTTTTTCACGCTCCTCGTGGATGAGGTAAGCCTGCTCCAAAAAAGCGTCTTCATTCAGGATACCTTCGTTGAGCGACCATGTGTCTTCAGCCAGACCGAGGGTGGCAAATTTTCCAAACAGTTTGGCCAGATAGACAGAGTAGAAATACGGAAAGGAAATCGGCAATGCCGGCTTTTCCGGGTCGATGTTGATCGGTGTCATATAGAGACGAAAGTGCGGACTTGTATCCAGCAGATAGAAGCGCGCGATGCCTTGCACTTTGATGCCAAAACCCGCCTTGAACTTCAGCTCAATCCACTCCGTGTAGGTGTTTTTTTTCAGATGAATCTTTTCTTTACCAATGATCAGTTCGGCCTCACCATCGCTCAGGATCTGCGCGACAAAGGGCAGCATCAGTTGTTCTTTTTGTTTGCTGATCGAATTCTCGGGGCCTTTGATGAAACCTTCAACCCGGTCCCCCTCTCGCTTTACAACCTGCGTGTCCCCACCCTCTTTGACGGGATCCACAGACTCATCAGTGGTGAAAAAGGAAAACGTACCCTGCGTGCCCCAAAGGTCTGGTGTACACATGGCTGAAAGCAGTGCGCCATTGAATTTTTCCGGCGGGAAGGTGATGGGCACGCGCAGCACATGGCTGAAAATACCATTTTCCCCAAGGATTTTCCAGAAGCTCTTGCTCCTGCGCAGGAGCCGCACGATGGGCTTTCCGAGGGGAATTTCGTACTTCCCTAAAGACAGTTTGCGTTTCGGCATACCAACTTTTGAGGAGGACAACTCAGGCATGTACGTTTGTTTGTGGCGCGACAGGAAATCAAATATTTTATGCCCACCGGCGTCCACGCCTGTGGAAAATGCGGACCAGGCCACGGGTGATATGGCCGGGTAGGTCGTTTGTAAATGCGAATATGAGCCTTGCTCTTGCAGCTTTTTCAGATTTGGCAGCTTGTCTTCTTGCAGAAGACGTTCCGTGATGGTTGGCTCCAGACCATCCAGTCCAAGGATGACAACGCGATCGGTCTTGGCATTGGCGTAGACATTGCGGCGCTTAAAGAATCGGATGAAGACCCGAACCGGCCAGGTGAACAGCGTGAAAAATGCCATAAAAAAGCTGGCAAACAACATCAGAAAAGACGTCAAAAAAGCAAAGCCAGCGCCGGGTCCGATATAGGCCCAGGCCGGCTGCGCGTCCACAAACATAAACAAACCCAGGCAGAAAATAACAACCAGGACTTCAGATTTTCGCCTCATTCTTTGCTCCGTTTCAAGATCCATATTCGTAAACAGTCCCGTCGTTTCCTTTCATAAACTGATCAGTCGTCTATGTTTGGCAAATTCTGTACCAGTTGGTCAGGCACTCCTTACGTGGCTTTATTTTTAAAGAGTTACGGCCAATTATCCGGCTAAAGCTTTATCGGCAGGCCGCGACAATGTCTTAAAAGAGATCAGAATCTTTTATCGCCTGTCACATGCTGAAACATACTTACCTTTGCAGAAGAGAAATCTTGTCCATTTCTCGCCTAATTTCTCTACCGTCCGGGAACCTGCGAATAAGCAATATCTCTGACTCTGTCGTGATGCCGGAAAAAGATTTCCGCCCCGGCACGCCAGGCGCAATGAGTAGATAATCCGTTGCAAGTCCGGTTGCGATCCGGACTGCAATGCCGTCCGTGCTCGGAATAGTGGCGCCATCCACGTTCACCGGCAGCAATTCAGCCGTTACCTCGGGAGGAAAGCCCTGCCACGGCAAGAGGATATTCATCACAACGGCCGGCAGCTTGCCGGAAATTTCAAAACTCACTGTGGTGGCCTGCAGTTTCAGGCCATACCTGGGTGAAACCCAACCCTGAACCGGCGCCTCTTCTCCTCTGAAAGTCCGCCCTGACAGCGGTTGCCCGGACAGAGTCAATACCTGCAAACCCACCTGCTTATTCCGGACCGACACCGCAACGTGCGGCTCACTGGTAAGCTGAACAGAGCAATCGGGTGCGAAATGAAGCAACTGAGCCACAGAATGCTCTCCCTCGCCTGACACGATGTCCCAGACGATCCAGTAATCTGGATTCACAAAAAGAAACCTGCGTGTGTGGCGCACGCCAGAGAAAAACACACCTTCTTTCACATTGCCGTAACCCTGATCGTAACTCGCTTCCAGAAAGTCGAAGGATTCGTTTGAGTGCCAGGTGTTCGGCAGGTCAACCGGCGGATCGTTCAGCCAGCGTTTTTCATCGAGGGCACGCATCTGACTCTTGCCGTCCACGATCACCGTGTTGTGCGCGAAAGAGCTCGTGAAAAATTTGCGCCACTTGCCGGGGACGTAAGTGTAAGTGCCGCTCTCGACAATAAACGGTTGGCCAAGAGCGAATACCTCGAAGCTCAACTTATCCTCGTGTCCGTGGGCAGAGCCAAACATCCCGGCATCGACAATCATGTAACGGGCATCGGACGACCAGTCGCTGCGCATAACATAGACTCCGGAAAACGGAAACGCTTTTGACGCGCAAGCCGGACGCTCGCCTTTTGTCCCGCCGCTGGCAAAATACTCGAAATCTGCACGGGAAAACATTGTTGCCGGTTGCTCAAACAGGATGCGCAAATTCTTCGCATGAAAGCCGTCGTTCATTTGCGGCATCACGCCGTCCGGACGCGATGTGTACAAAAGAAACTCGTACATCTTTTCGAGCTGGACATGAAAATAGTCGGAGAGTTTCACACCGTACGTTGCAGCGCAATCCGCAACTTGCTGCAAGATACGAATGGCAAATCTGTGATAGAAGGTCGAACCTTCGTTGTAGCCGCCGTCAGGATAAACGTCGGTCCGCATGGCACGGTCAAGTCGGAATTTCGCGATGTCCAGCCAATCCCTTGACATCTTGAACTCCGGGAAAGCGGCCGCAACAGCCAGCAGCCCATAGGTCTCCTGCAAGAGGTGGTTTCGTCGCGGCGACCGGAAGTGTGCAAGGAATTGTGCGTGGGCGTGGAAAGATGCAAGCATCCGCCACTTGAGCGTGGGCGTTACATCGTTGGAATCGAAGAGAATCGCGAACGCATCCAGCCAACTGTCCGTGATGCGGGCGCTGGATTCGATCAACCGCCAGACGTCATCCGACTCGTTTTTCCAGTTCGACACCGGATTCTGGTTCAGCCAGTCGGTCATGTAATCCTCAAACGCGGCGGCGTATTTCTTCTCGCCCGTTAGGTGGTAAGCCGCTGCAAGCTCCCACATCCAGTCGAGCCGGTTTAACGCCAGCAGCCACTCGCGGTCACCGGTGGGATTTCTGTGCCAATCGATGGGCTTGTCCAGACTTTTGGTGATATGCAGAAAGGTGAATTCTCGTCGGAGCACCGCGTCGGCAATTTGGAAGATCTCCTTCGGGTCGCGACGCATGATTTTTTCTACAACAGCGGCGCGTCTTTGCCGGGCGACTTCAGAAAAATGTTTCTGTAAAACCTCCTCTGCGTTGTCCGGGGTGCCATTGCTCGCTGCACTGAAGCCAATGGCATACTCGTCGAAATAGCGGATCAACCCGGCAGGCTCGGGTGGAACGGACTGAAGCCGCTTTACGTCCGGTTGAAAAAAGTAGGCGAGATTGATGGAAATGGCGACCACAACACTTGCCCATAAAATAGCGCCTTGATTTAAGCCAACGAGAAAATGCAGGTTTCGCAACCAACGGAAAAACAGCAGGAAAGTGAGTCCTGCCATCGTCAGGAAAAAGAGCCCGTTTCCAACCAGGCTGACCGGCTCGTATCGTCCGGGAAAGTAGTTCTTGTTTACAAAGTAGACCATGGGGAGAAAAGGCAGCGCTACGACCAATCCGGAAACGATCAGGCCCTCCATTCGGTCAAACAAGATCCAAACAACCGCCAGCGCCAAACCAAGGCCTGCGCCATAGAGCACAAATGGATTCACGCCGTTGCGGAAATAATTGGCCGTAAAATACCAGACCTCAGCGGCAGAGTAATGCTCGGAGTAAAGAAAGAAGAGTACGCGTACAAGGCCTGCGGCGATTCCGAGTGCAAGCCCCACATTCAGCGCGTACCCCGCTTTGATCAGCGGTCTTATTTTCTCACCGTTATTTTGGATAATCTAAACCCCTTCCTAACCGGACAGGCAGGAAATCCCAAATTTCAAATGAGGCGCTAAGCGCCTAAAGCATCATCTAATGTAACCAAGGCTTTTGAGTTTGTCAACCGTCTCCTTGTCTAACTTCACGCCGCTGCGGGCTGGCCGGATATGCCTGACCTTCTCAGACCACGCCAACAATTCCGCTTTCAGGGTGTCCCCAATGGCTGTGTGATTGCCACCCGCCAGCAGGTTGCTCTGTTCCCGTGGGTCGGCGGAAAGGTCGTACAATTCCTGATGCTTGGTGTTCTTGTTGTAGATTAGCTTGTAAATTCCCTTGCGGATTGAAAGCAAATACATGCGTTCGCTAAAGATCGACTCACCCGCAAACGCCTCGGGCTCTTTCAACACGGCGATCAGGCTCCGGCCCATCAACAGGTCATTCTCAGTGTTCACGCCGACATAGTCCAGAATGGTTGGCAACACATCGATGGTCTGAACCGGCGTTTCGATGACCCCGGCGTGCTCACCATGCGGGAAGCGGATGAGCAGCGGCACGAGCAGGACTTCGTCGTAAAGGGTGGTGCCATGGTCAATTTCGCCATGCTCCATGAACGAATCTCCATGGTCGGCGGTGATGATGATCAA
>Ga0114948_10001396_pt1 | contig 10408 bp, 12 predicted proteins | sample CR04metaG_FD_83877 | JGI IMG/M metagenome (GOLD analysis project Ga0114948, IMG submission 83877) | Deep subsurface microbial communities from Mariana Trench to uncover new lineages of life (NeLLi) - CR04 metaG | ecosystem: Environmental > Aquatic > Marine > Ocean trench > Sediment | place...
TATTCGCTGCAACCGGCAAGTGAGTTATGGCTGACCAGCACAAGATTGTCATAGTGGGTGGGGGCGCAGGCGGATTAGAGCTGGCCACGCGGCTTGGCGACAAGATCGGTAAGAATCGAGCAGCCATAACGCTCATCGACGAAAGTCGTACTCATATCTGGAAACCACTACTCCATGATGTGGCCGCGGGAGTACTCGATGTTGGCGAGGATCAGCTCGAATATCTCGCGCAAGCGCGGTGGCATCATTTTCGGTTTCTCCTCGGCCGTATGGAACGCCTTGACCGAAAGGAACGTGTAGTGCAGTTAGCACCAACCTTCAATGACGAAGGTGATGAGATAATTCCGCGTCGCACGTTCCCTTATGACACGCTGGTCCTAGCGGTTGGCAGCATCTGTGACGATTTTGGCGTATCCGGGGTCCAAGAACATTGCTTGTTCCTGGACACAACCGCACAGGCCGTGCATTTTCAGAAGCGCCTTATCGATTCTCTGCTGCGTGCCCACAGCTTGGGTGGACCGGAAAGCCCCACCCAATTGCATGTTGTTATCGTCGGTGGTGGTGCTACCGGAAGCGAATTAGCGGCACAGTTACACCATGTGACACATCAGCTGTCGGCCTATGGTCTGGATGAAGTCGACCCAGAGCGCGATATCAAGTTGACCTTGATCGAGGCGGCGGATCGGATTTTGCCGGCGTTGCCACCCCGTTTGTCTACGGCTGCCCATGCCCAGCTGACCCGTCTCGGTATCGCGGTACACGTCGCCGAACGCGCAGTTGCCGTTACCCCAGATGGGGTGCGAACTGAAAGCGATAGATTTGTTGCGGGCGGCATCATGGTGTGGGCCGCCGGCATCAAGGCGCCCGATTTCCTGCATAACCTCGATGGCCTTGAGACTAACCGCATCAATCAATTAATTGTCCGCCCAACCCTGCAGACAACGCGCGATAAAACCATCTTTGCATTTGGCGACTGCGCTGCCTGCCCGCTCGGACAAAGTGACGGGCAGCTGGTACCACCGCGGGCACAGGCCGCCCATCAGCAGGCTTCACTGCTGGTTAAATCGTTGCGCAATCAACTGGTGGGTCGGCGCTTACCCGAGTATGTGTACCGCGATTACGGGTCCCTGGTTGCCCTTGGCAAGTACAGCACCGTGGGCACGTTAATGAATCGGCTGTTCCGGGGTAGCGTGATGATTGAGGGGGTTGTCGCGCGTCTGGTGTATCTGTCTCTATACAAGGGTCACCAGCTAGCGCTATTTGGATGGTACCGGGTTGCCCTATTAACACTGGCCAACCTGCTGCGCCGGCGTGTCAGTCCGGAGATAAAGCTACATTAATCGGTTAGATATGGCCGGCGGTTGCCGGGTCCCCCTCGGCACGGGTATGCTTGACGGGTCCCCCTGTGGTCAAGGTTCCCTTAGAGAGAGCCCGCGGTGGGATGCTTGTTTCTACAGAGGCCTGAGAATGAAATTTGACGATGCGCTTGAGCAGAAACTTGGGCTAAAGAACGTTACTTATAAGTACAATCTTGGCAAGGACCAGCTGTTCCACGAAGCGATTGCGAACGACCGTGGCCGTGTATACCTCGATGGGCCAGACACGGCACAAAAGGCTTATGCGACGGCGCTTGGTGTAAAGGGTCCATTGGTGTTTTACACCGATCCGACTTGCACCGGTCGACCCGTGAATGACACGTTCGCAGTCGCCTGGCCGGAAGTAGAGGGCGATATTTGGTGGAAGGACAACCTCAAGAGATTTGATCCCGAAAAGTATCAAGGCCTGCTTAAACGAGTAGTCCATTATCTCAACGAGCGTGGATCCACGCTCTATGTGCAAGACATTTATGCCGGCGCCGATGCGACCTATTCGGTGCCCTATCGTTTCGTGGGTGAGTACGCCACCCACGCCATGTTTGCGCACAACATGTTCCCCAAGCAAGTTGATGGCGTCGATGATGCTGAGCGCAAACGCTGGACGATGCTCAACATACCATCATTCCGATGTGAACCCGCTCGTGATGGTAGCCTCTCGGATCGTGCCGTAATCATCGATTTTCGTAACCAGATCTGCTTGGTCGCGGGCCGGGCCGACTACTGCGGCGTCGTGAAGAAGACTATTTTTACGGTAATGAACTTTCTGTTACCAAACCTAGGTTTCCTGTCTATGCATTGTTCAGGCAATATCGGTATGAACGGCGACACCGCTATCCTTTTCGGATTATCGGGTACCGGCAAGACCACACTTTCTGCGGATCTCGAGCGCAGATTGATCGGCGACGATGAGCATGGCTGGACGGAGCTCGGGGTATCAAATCTTGAAGACGGCTGTTACGCCAAGCTGATCGATCTCGACAAAGAGGCGGAGCCGATAATCGCGGCGGCGCTGTCGATGGAGGGCACCATCATCGAGAATGTGCCGTCTTTAGTCGACAAACCCTTGGCGGAGACGGACCCACAGGAACTCGACCTGGCCGACCGCTCGATCACCGAGAACACGCGCTTTTCATACCCACTGACCTGCAATCCTAACGTCGCTAAAGACGCGAAGGGCGGCCATCCCGAGACGATTGTATTGTTGACAGCTGACGCCTTCGGCGTTTTACCACCGGTGTCGATACTCGAAGGCAAAGAAGTGATGTATCACTTCGTGCAAGGTTTCACCGCGAAGTTGGCGGGGACTGAAGTCGGCGTAACCGAGCCGCAGGCGGCATTCAGTGCTTGTTTCGGCGCCCCGTTTATGTCCCACAAGCCATCGGTGTACGCCAAATTGTTACACGAAAAGATGGAGCACCACCGCGCGCGCTGTATATTGCTCAATACGGGGTGGTCGGGCGGTCCGGCCGGCCAGGCTGACCGCATGTCGATAAAGAACACACGAGCATTGCTCAATGCCGGTCTGCGTGGTGATTTGCATAGCGATGGTATGGAGTACGAGGTGCACCCGATATTCAAGTTGCGTATGCCCAAATCTTGCCCGGGCGTGGACCCGAAGATTCTGAGTCCACGAAATACGTGGAGCGATCAAAATGCGTACGATATGGCGGCGACCGAGCTCAGTCAGATGTTCCAAGAGAATTTTCAGAAGAATGGTTTCGCAGGCTTCGGTATCGAGGCCGTGATGTAGGCCTGACGGCTATGGGTTGCCGTCCGGTGTCACTGGAATGACGCCGGCGGCGGCATGGCGAAGCGGGATCCGACTGATCGAGTCCGGGCCCAAGCACAGCCGCTGTACGCGCGGAGCCAAGATAGCCGGCCCCCCAGGCGCTTGGGTTTCTACAACCCTCGGAATTGTTGCAGCTTTTCTGCCGTCACCGATACGCGGACGTCATGGACGCCGCTCGTGGTCGCTGAACAGGCGGTTGGTGCGGAGGTGGCTCGGTTTTTGCTCCTTATTGAGCATCATGGGTCTGCAGGCCAGCTTGCACCACAGCGGCCCGATGATCCCCACGCAGTCTTCGCACTAAAAGACCGCAACGAGTTCATCCTGCTCGGAAGGGAGTCTGATCATGTTTTTTGTCGAGTGTGAGAAATCGATCCCGTTGGACGTCCGCAATGTGCTAGACACCGCCGCCCTGCTGCAGGTTACGGAGTTCAATTTGTTTCGCATGGCCTATCGCCACTGGCATGGACGCGACGCGTCTGAGCGGTCAATTGAGCAGTTCTTTGCTCCCTATATGTTTCGTTCCATCGTTCCCTACTGGGTGCGTCAACTGTGTCGCCATGTTTTGCAAGCAGATGTCGAGGGAACTCTTGCTCCGATCGAATTTGGCGTCACACAACCGGCGGAACAGGTCAATTCCACCACACCATTCCTCAGTGCAGTGGTTGTCGTGGGAGCGGCCCTTGGTATGTTGGTAATTGCTGCGGGTCTTTACCTACTCTATTGACCGGCTAAGAGATAGGACGTTCGGGTTTGCCCGACGGGCCTTCTCCAGTAACACTCACAACTTTCTCTGCCGCGATTAGAATGTGCGGTGCCTAACGTAATGCGGCAGACCCGCGCTGGTGCGGCGATGCGCGGTTGCTTAGTATGGCGGGCCATGGGATCGAACTCGCCCACAAAGCCATACCCTTCATTAGCAACTTTGGTGCGCGTATTTGTCCCGTTTGCGCTTGGTTACTTTCTTTCCTATTTATATCGGACTATCAATGCGGTCATTGCGCCGAATCTCGCGGCTGATATCGATCTCAATGCCGCTGATCTTGGTCTTCTGACAAGCGCCTACTTTCTAACATTTGCATTTTTCCAGCTACCGCTCGGCGTCCTGCTAGACCGTTTTGGACCACGTAGAACCGAGGCGGTACTACTACTGTTTGCAGCGACAGGGGCATTTGTATTTGCCAACGCTCACTCGACGGCCGGTTTGATGGTTGGTCGTGCACTCGTCGGCGTCGGGGTATCAGCCTGCCTGATGGCGGCGTTCAAGGCCTTTGTCTTATGGTTTCCTAGTAGGCGCTTGCCACTCATCAATGGGTTACAAATGGCAGCCGGTGGGCTAGGTGCGTTGGCTGCCACCGCACCGGTAGAGGCCGCACTACAAGTGACCACCTGGCGCGGTGTGTTCATAGGGCTGGGCATTTGTACCTTGGCTGTTGCTGGTCTCATTTTTTTAATTGTTCCCGAACGCAAGCGTGACGTGCCGGTCACGAGCTTTAGCGAACAGGTACGCGGCATTGGGCAAGTATTCACAAGTCCGGTGTTTTGGCGCATTGCGCCATGGACGGTGATGGCGCAGGCTGCTTTCCTATCGATTCTGGGGCTATGGGTAGGTCCATGGTTGCGTGACGTGGCGGGTCTCGAGCGCGGAGCGGTCGCCGATTATTTGGCATTTATTGCGATGGCGATGATCGCGGGTTTTGTCTTTATGGGTGCGGTGGCCGAACGGTTGAGTCGACGAGGTATCCAGCCCATGACGGTTGCCGGCATCGGTATGGTGGTTTCCTTGTTGATGCAGGCGATGCTTATGCTCGGGTGGCGTAACATGGCGTTGCCTCTCTGGATGTTGTTCGGTTTCTTTGGCACTACCAGCATTATTCCGTACGCAGTGCTTTCGCAGAGTTTTCCCGCCCCACTTGTGGGGCGTGTTATTACTGGACTCAACTTACTGGTATTTACGACCGCATTCGCTTGTCAGTGGGGAATCGGTGTGCTCATAAACCTCTGGCCGACGACGTCAACCGGTGGTTACCCGCCGCCGGCTTATCAAGCCGCATTGGCGATGATGTTGGCACTGCAGGTGGCAGGGTTAATCTGGTATCTTGTGTCTGCTGGCCGAAGGCCGGTACGAAGGCGCTCGGATATGGCGTAGTTCGAGCAAGCGGAAACGTGTTGGATAGTGCTGGTCTATAATGCCGCGGGCTTATGAGAAGTGAATCCGAAGATACGCCGGCCATACTCAACGACGCACTCGCGAAACAGTAATGCCTAGTTTTTGTTGTCGTCGGAGTCTGTAGCCTGCATGGCAATTGAAATCAGTAGCGAGTGGCTGTTAGCGAGCGATTCGGTTTGGCCGAAAATTCTTCAATGTTTTCCTCGCCAGCCGCTACTTTTGTTATATCCAATACGCAGTTCGTGTCATTATTTTCGCACTAAATCGCATGAGACGACGGGCGGCGGTCGGTAGGGGCGCGGCGCCGGCCTCGATCGCTACCGTGGCGTGATGACCTTCATCCTTACACATCTGTTCCAGCACCACGCGACTTGCTTGATCCTGAGTAGGGAGCCGAGCTAGGTGTTCTTTTAGGTGAACAACCACCTGGCGCTCAGTTTCGGCCACAAATCCGAGGCTCCATTTGTCGCCGACGAGACCAGCCAGCGCCCCGATTATGAATGACCCTGCGTACCAGATCGGATTTAGGTAACTAGTGTGACTACCGAGCTCGTTAATTCGTGCCTCGGTCCATGCGAGGTGATCGTTCTCTTCCGCCGCCGATTGCGCTAGCTTCTTACGCACTCCAGGGGTTTGGGCGCTTGCCGCCTGCCCACGGTATAACGCCTGCGCACACACTTCACCGGCATGATTGACCCGCATCAAACGTGCAGAAAGTTCTCGCTCCGCGTCTACTAAGTTGGTCTCGACGACACCCGCCGCTGGATTAGCACGTTCAGCGCTTGGTGCCGGCGCAAATAGCGTGCGAAGGCCATCGTCACATTGATCAATGATCCGGTCGAGACGAGAAAAAGGTTTTGTATTCATACTAGCCAAGATACAACAGTCCCATGGTCAGTTGCTAGTGAGAGGGGTAAAGATCGACCGATTTGTGTGTGTCGAGCTCGGCTACGTAATGTTGATTCGCAGCTGGCGTTCAATGAGAACGACTGGATGAGTGACTTCGACATTCATGTCCATGCCGCGTATACCATCCACCAGATGCAGGGCGCAACCTATATTAGATGTGACAAGAACTTCAGGCACTATTTGTTTGAGCGCTTCCAGTTTGCTGTTGCGTAATGCTTCGGCCATCTCAGTCTGTGTCAGAAAGTAAGTACCGGCCGCCCCACAGCAAAGGTCATTTTCCGGTAACGGGCATAGCTGCACGGCGGGGATTTTTTCCAGCAGACGATAGGGTTTATCCTCGTGGCGCAGGACGTTCTTCAGTGTGCAGGGGTCGTGTACGGCGATACGCGCCGCTAGCGGAGCCAGTGATACTTCCTTAGGCCATTCGCAGTCGCCAAGGAAATGGCTAATGTCTTGGGTCTTTGAGGCGAATATCTGCGCACGTGGATCGTCTTGTAGGCAATCGTTGTATTCTGAGAGCATGGCGCCGCAACCGCTGGCGATGCTGATGATGGCGTCGAGTCGGTCGGTATCAAACGCGGCAACGTTTTGCTGCATCAACGCCGCTGCCTTGGTTAATTCACCGGCGTGCTGGTGTAGCGCACCGCAGCACGCTTGGTGTGGTGGTATATGTACATCGTAGCCAAGTGTGTTCAGCACACGAATCGCCGCCATCAGCGTTTGTCCGTCAGCGATGCTGGTAACACAACCGATGAACAGGCCGACATCACCGCGTTTGGGTGCTCGTCCCGGATAAACGGGCCGCCATTTAGTCTGTGCTGGGAGCAGCGGCAGTTTGGCATCCCATTGTGACAACCCCAGAAGCGCCAGCAACCGCATCTTGCGTAGGGACCACTGCAGGCCGCTACGCTGATAGAGTCGCAGTACGTGGGCGATGGCACGAAGATGCCGTGGGCGCGCGATCAATGTGTCCATGGCTATCTTGCGTATGAGGCGTTGTGCAAGAGGGCGCGCCCGTCGTGCTTCGATTAGCGCGCGACCGTGATCGATGAGCTGACCATAGTTGACCATGGCAGGGCAGACGACTTCACAGTTTCGACAAGCGAGGCATAAAGCGAGGTGGGACTCGAGACGTGCCGTCAGTGGTAAATTGCCACTGGCCATGGCATGCATCAGCGCAATACGGCCGCGCGGCGACTCGTTTTCGGTTCGCGTTTGCCGATAAGTCGGGCAATGAGGCAAACAAAGGCCGCAGGACACACAACGCGCGGCCTCATCCCTGATAGCAGATTCGAGGTCGGTTACGGTCAAATCGTTGAACTAGCTAAGGGTGAGATGCGCCCATTGGCTCGATGCACTATCATCCCTGTATCTTGCTACTTGACCCTGATTGATTGCAACTGTGTCGGAATTCGCCCCCTATTATCGTCGTCATGTGTTTTTCTGCGTCAATAATCGTGAGGACGGCAGCGTATGTTGTGCCAAAAGCGGTTCCCAGCAAATGCGCGACTATGCCAAGGCCAAGATCAAGTCGCTGGGGCTTGCCGGCAAGGGCGAAATACGGGTCAATATGTCCGGCTGCTTGGACCGATGCGAGGAGGGCCCGACCATCGTCGTCTACCCCGAAGGGATCTGGTATACATATGTAGATCAGGACGACATCGACGAAATCATTCAAGAGCACTTGCTGCACGGACGCATCGTTGAGCGGTTGCGCATATAGGTGCCGTCAAATGTCACGGGCTTGCCACTCTATGGCACGGGGTTGACGCGTGACGGCGCTCAAATACGCTGGGTCGTGACATGACAAGCGGGCGCACAGCGCCTCGAAATGGACGCCTTGGGTGCAACCGGGCGTGATTGCGGCCTACACCAACCCCAGATGTAGCTTTCATCCTCGGCCAACCGCGAGATAAAATGATTAAGTTTCATATACTTACTATGAATCAACCGTTCGTCAGAAAACCTTGTCTGGGCCGCCTTGACAACGCGTCCAAATATTAGATAATTATGATATTAACATTGTTAGTCGGATCACAAGAACTGGCGCGATCCTTGCTTGTTTATAGATAGCAGTACGATTTACGGCTTTGTGCTTTTTAGCATGAGGCATGAAAGGCTCCTCCATCCTCCTAGTGGTGGTTCGGGCGTGGCTCTTAGGCCACGCCTTTTTTTTTGGCCTAAATCTCGGACCTAGTATTGTCCTAAGCGCCATCACCACAGGCCTTGCAAGCTTGTATCTTAGACGCTGGTTTTGTACTATCCGCCGCTTTCAGGCCCTTTCGAATGAAGACCTTCTCCGCAAAAGCGGCGACCGTTAAGCAGGATTGGTGCATTGTCGATGCTTCCGGCAAGGTGCTCGGTCGCTTGGCAACCGAAGTGGCTCGTCGACTGCGTGGCAAGCACAAGCCGGAATATACACCACACGTTGACACCGGTGACTACGTGATCGTGGTCAACGCAGATAGGGTGCAGGTTACCGGCAGGAAAGCAGAAGCCAAGATGTACCATCGCTATTCAGGTTACCAAGGCGGTATGAAATCGATCTCCTTTAAGGAACTGCAGCATAGATTCCCTGAACGCATCATCGAAATTGCAGTGAAAGGCATGCTGCCAAAGAATCCATTGGGCCGGTCCATGTTCAAGAAGCTCAAGGTGTACGCCGGACCGGAACACAAGCACCAGGCGCAAGCCCCTAAACCGTTTGAAGTCTGAGACGAGCTAATCCATAACCATGGCAACCGTTACAAACGTAAACTATGGAACCGGTCGGCGCAAGACCGCAACAGCGCGAATCTATCTCAAGCCGGGCAAGGGCACTATTACCGTCAACAATCGATCGCTGAACGAATATTTCGGACGCGAAACAGCGCGCATGATCGTTCGACAACCGTTCGCGACGGTAGATATGCAGGAAAAGTTCGATGTCACCGCCAGTGTGTGCGGTGGTGGTCTGAGCGGGCAGGCGGGCGCCATTCGTCACGGCATCACGCGTGCCCTTATGGACTATGATGAAGGTCTGCGTCCGCGTTTACGCAGCGCCGGTTTCGTTACCCGCGACGCGCGAGAAGTAGAACGCAAGAAGTACGGTCTCCACAAAGCCCGCAAGCGGCCGCAGTATTCAAAACGCTAGTAGCAAGTTACAAGTAGCGAGTGGCAAGGCTCCGAATGGAAGCACTCGAAAGCCTTGAAGTGTGAAAACGTGGCTGCCGTTGAGTGTTGATCTCTACAAACTATTAGCTGATTGTAAGGACCATGATTTCGCGAATGGTCCAGGGCCTGATCAAGTACTACACTGAAGAAAGGGCCCCTTAACCCTGCATACTTTTATACTTGCTACTTCCGACTCGCATTTAAATAATGGGGGATCGTCTAGTGGTAGGACAGCGGACTCTGACTCCGCCAACCGAGGTTCGAATCCTCGTCCCCCAGCCAAATGAATCAGTCAGTTACATGTTAGAGGCGAAAGCCTCTTTTTTTATTTGTGCAATTCCTGTGTAACCGCGTACAGCCCCTAGGGGGCCGGAATTCTTGATAGGCGAAAGGGGGTAATTATGACAAGCGCCACGGCACGACCGGCGGTGACCGTGGCATGATGTCTGCCTATAAAGATAGACTGAGCGACCCGCAGATCGAGGACATCATAACTTGATTCAGGGCTTGTGGCTGCCTGACATCTGCGAGCTTTGGCTCAAGGCGAGCACTACTACTGAATCGTCTAAAGGCTAGTGCGACGATGGACAAACCGACGATCCAGGTCGGATCAAAGAAAATTGAAATCTGGCCCGAGGGCCAGAGCTTGGTGGTTAAGGTGGACTCTATGATTAGGGTCACGCGCTTCGATGATATCGACGATTACCATCCAGGACTGATAGCTCAGATTCTGGCGATGGAGCGACAGGGGGAGGGGGTCAGGACGCGAACATCATTACCCAGGACACCATTCTTACCCGCGTGGAATCGCGGCTCCGGTCGGTTGGCCTGGAGCCGGTGGTTGAACCAGGCATCGCTGCCCTGGGTGTGCAAATACACAGCAAGTGAACTCAAAAGCGGTGTGTGGCTTGCATGAGCCTGCGGGGATCCGTAGGATCGTTTGCTACCCAAGAAAAGTTTTTTCTTCGCTTTGAGAGTCCATTGAGTACCGTTTTGCCCGAAGATTTATCGCAA
>Ga0114948_10001397_pt1 | contig 10408 bp, 10 predicted proteins | sample CR04metaG_FD_83877 | JGI IMG/M metagenome (GOLD analysis project Ga0114948, IMG submission 83877) | Deep subsurface microbial communities from Mariana Trench to uncover new lineages of life (NeLLi) - CR04 metaG | ecosystem: Environmental > Aquatic > Marine > Ocean trench > Sediment | place...
CTCACAACATCAACTACATCGGAAGCCCCGGCCTCGCGCCGGGGTTTTCTTTGTAACCGGTCAAGTATCTCTGGCTCACCCCATTTCACACGCGTGATTGGGCCCTGGCCTCCCGTCGTGAGCACAAGTGGCATTTTTGACGAGCGTACTTTCGGGAGAGCGGACCTTCAATTTGGCGATTCCAGATGCGCTGTATGGCTGATGTTGGCCGATTCCGGCCTGACGCAGTGCAACTTGGCCGCTCTGGATTACGGCCGGCGGATTGGCCGACACGAGAATCGGACTCGCAGGCTCACCGAGAATCGGAACAGTCAAGTTCGCGGAGACTAAATATCAGTTCGGGAAGGGGAAATTGTGGGGAAAAGGCATCACTGGAACAGGAACGAGTTCGAAGATGCCTTTGGCGCCAAAACAATGTCAGTCCTATGCGCCGTTACGCCTCGGGATACCTTCTGTCCGCGGGGTGTGGCGGCCTCAAGCCGCCACACCCCTGGGTAAGGTCCCGAACCGGTAGAGTTCCGATCCAGTATAAGTTATCAGCGTTTCCTGCTGGGTTTGCGCGTGGTTCTCCTCGTGGCTCTCCGCACAGGTTTCCGCTTGGCTTGCCTTCTGACCGGTTTCTTTTTCGCCGCAGCCTTCTTCTTTGCTGCTGTTTTTTTCTTGTGAGCAGAAAACTTCTTCTTCTGAGCAGCAAGGCGCTTTTTCTGGGAGGCGAGCTGCTTCTTCAGCTTACGGACTTCTGCCGCACTCTTTTTCTTCACCGATACCAGCTTCTTCCGCAGCGCGGCTTGCTTCTTGCCGGCTTCCTTTCTGACCTTGGACACAGTTGTGGTCTTCTTTCTCGTGGCTCTTTTCTTCGTTGCTATTCTCTTCGTAGACTTCCGTTTTGTAGTCCCGGGCATGATAGCCTCCTAGCGAATTAAAGAATTCAGATTACGTTCAACGACTTAAGGATAGCAGACCCCTGAAATTGTGCCGGAGATGCCATAGGAACAGTAATTAAACGAAGCTTCCGAGCGGATTCCTCGAATAGGCAAGGATTGAGAAAATGCCTGCGAGACCCGAGCTGACGTAAAGGGCCGGTATTACGGACAACTCGAATCTATGCGAAAACGCACCGCGACGTGTGAGCGGCCCTCGGTCGATTCATCGCGAAGAATCGGCGTATTACCCTGGGAGAATTCTACCAGCAGAATTTACCGAGACTCGGGCATCAGTTCGAGAGGGGAGTTCCGGATGTCGAGAGCATGCCGAAAGGCAAGTTTCGTTAAGGGTTGTTAGATGCCTGCCCGCAGGCAATGAACGGACCGGGCCGGGGTGGTGAGGGGGCAGGCGTCTAACAACCCTTAACGATCCAAGACACTCGGATTCGATCATGTCTGACGATGTCAGTCAGGTCAGATGCCGACTATTTCGTTTTAAGATTGCTACGGGAGCCACCACACATCCATTGTGGTCAGTTGAGCAGCACGGTCATTCCCCACACCGACGCGGCGACGAACACCGACAGGTGGAACCAGGCCCGCCATTTGTAGCGTTGCCGGAGCTCGTCGGGATCGCGATTTGAGAGCAGGAAAGGACGGCCGTCATCCGGCGCGCGCATCAGGTGAAGACCGGGCTGCAAGCGCATTTCCCGGTGCCGGGCGTCCACTTCGCGTCCGGCGGCCGACACCGCCCCCTGCCATTCTTGCAGGTCGATTTCACCATCGCCGTCGGTGTCGAATCGTCGCACCAGCGTGGCGCGGTCCGTTTTCCATTGGCGCAGCAGAGCGCTCACGTCGGCCCTGCGATCCAGCGTTCCATCGGCCGCACGCAGGGTACGCAGGTCACCGATGGCATAGAGTTGGTCGCCCGGAAGAAGGTAGCACACCTTGTAATAGGTATCACCGTTGCGCCAGCTTGTCTGGTGTGCCGACAAGACCTCGGCGTGCTCGGGATCGATGACGCATTCGCCGGTGCCGTCTTCGATGAGAAAGGTATCTTCACTGCGTTCGAAACGCGTGGTGGTTCGGGTTTTGCTGAAACTGCGATTCTGCTCGACGATGGTGGCGAGGTACCACAGACATGGGGGCGCCTTACCGGTAGCGCAGCAGCTCCGCGTCAGGGACCGCACGGCAGGTTCCGAGCAATTCTACGTAGCCCTGGGCGGCACTGCGCAGCACCGCGGTCGGCGTGTCGGCGATGACCCGGTAGCGCTTGAGCGCCGCGAGCCACGCGATCAGCCCGCCGATGGAGAGGACGGCAATGCCGGCGATGCGCAAGGTTTGTTGCTGCTCGCTGTAGCCGTAGACGAGCAAAATGATGCCGATGGCGAGGTAGCCTGCCGTGATCAGGGAGCGGATCAGGCTGCGACCGGAGTGTGCGCGAATCTGCGCGCCGCCGAAATCGACCAAGTGCAGCAACATCGGCTAGTGACCGTCAGTTCAAGACTGGAACAGGGCACCCACGTTGACGTCGGCAAGCTCCGTTTGCTCGAACTCGAGCAGCTGGAAGGACAGGAAGTTGAAAAAGCGTGCGACGATGACGTCCGGAAACTCTTCAATACCGATGTTGTTGAGATTGACCGATTCGTTGTAGAACTCGCGTCGATCGGCGATGGAATTTTCCAACCCGCTGATGCGCCCCTCCAGATGCTGGAATGTTTCGTTGGCTTTCAGATCCGGATAGTCCTCGGCGAGTGCAAACAGCTGGCCGAGACCGATGCGCAGAGCGCCCTCGGCGGCGCCCAAGGCGCCGATATCGCCCGCTACACGCGCACTCGCGGCACGGCTTCTGGCCTCCATTACCTTTTCCAAAGTGTCCTTTTCGTATTTCATGTATTCCTTGCAGGTGGCCACCAGCTTCGGCAACTCGTCATGGCGCTGCTTGAGCAGCACGTCGATGTTGCTCCACGCCTTGGTCGTGTTGTGCTTGAGGTTGACCAGGCGGTTGTAGATAACGATGAGGAAGAGCAGCGCCGCAACAATCAGTGCCAGAATGACGTATCCGAAGATGTCCATGATCGTGTTCCTAGCGATTCCCGGGAGATGTGCGAGCCGTCTTGGCCGGCGCTGATGACAAGCATAGACCAGGGGGTAGCGGCTTCCGGTGGAACAGATCACATTTCCGTTCGCCGGGCCCGTATCCGGCGCCTGGCAAGGCGCCTATCATCGGCCCTGGACACGTCCATCGAGGATCCACGAATGCCTCTGACACACGGAGTCAGGAGCCCGGCGCCGTGAAGGTATCCGGCGACGGCGGCAGAATCGCCATCGTGGACGGCGTCCGCACGCCGTTCGCGAAAGTGGCAACCGTGTTCAAGAAATACAGCGCCAGGGATCTGGCGGTGCATGTTGTGAACGCCCTGCTGGATCGCGCCGAGCTGCCCGCCGAGCAGGTGGATGAGCTGATATTCGGCAACGTGATCGTCGATCCCAGAATGCCGCATCTGGCGCGCGAGATCGTGTTCGCTTCCCGCCTGCCCGCCGGCGTGCGGGCGCTGACCGTCATCGACAATTGCATCACCGGCACCTCGGCGCTGGCTGTGGTACTGGCGGACATCCAGACCGGGCGCGCCCGCGTAGGCGTCGCCGGCGGGGTGGAGTCCATGTCCAATCCTGCGGTTCTGTTCACTCGCGGCGCGGCGGCCAAGTTCGTCGATCTGGCGACCACCCGGAGCTTCGGCGGGCGTCTGGGCGCCTTTCTGCGGCTCCGGCCAAGGGATTTCTGGCCCGACCCGCCGGCCCTCGCCGAGCCCTCCACCGGACTCACCATGGGTGAGCACTGCGAGCGGATGGTCAAAGAATGGTCCATCGGCCGCCGGGAACAAGACGCGCTCGCCTGCCGCAGCCACCACAATGCCCATGCCGCCACCGAGGATGGCCGGTTGACCGCCGAGATCGCGGCTCTGGATGGTGTTCAGCGGGACGGCGTGATCCGTTCCGATACGAGCGTCGAGCAGCTTGCCGGCTTGCGCCCGGTGTTCGATCGGTCAAGGACGGGCACCATAACCGCTGGAAACTCGAGCCCGCTCACCGATGGCGCTGCCTCGCTGCTGCTCATGTCGGAGGAGCACGCGAGTCAGCAAGGCCGTAAGCCGTTGGCCTTCGTCAAGGCCATGGTGAACGCCAGCATCGACCCGGCGGACGGTCTGCTCATGGGCCCGGGCGTCGCGGTGCCGCAATTGCTAGCCCAGACCGGGCTCGCCCTTGCCGACATGGATGTGGTGGAGATGCACGAGGCCTTTGCGGGTCAGGTATTGTGTAATCTCAAAGCCTGGGAACTCGGCTGGAAGTGGCCGGCCATCGGCCGGGTGGCGCAAGCGCAGCTGAATCCCCTGGGAAGCTCCATTGCCGTCGGGCATCCATTCGCGGCCACCGGCGCGCGTATCGTCCTGACCCTGGCCAACGAGCTCCAGCGGCGTGCAGGGCGTTATGGCTTGGTGAGCATCTGCGGTGCCGGTGCGACGGCGGTGGCGATGATTCTCGAGCGCCGGTAACGGGATTGCGCATTCCCAGTGAGCAGCGAGTTCGCATAGCCTGCCGATGAACCCATCCGAAGCGACCTTGCGGCTCGAACATCGTGATGACGGTGTGGCGGTCCTGTGGGTGGATGACGCCCGCGAGCCCGTGAACACGTTGAGGCCTGAGCTCGCCGCTGAGTTCGAAAAAGTGCTGGATGCGCTCCAGGACGCTTCCGCTGCCAAGGCACTGATCATCATTTCCGCCAAGCCCGACAACTTCATCGCCGGCGCCAATCTGGAAATGCTGCAGTCGGTAAAGAGTATTGCGGAAGGCCGCGAGCTGGCCGAGCTTTCCCAGGCCATGCAGCGGCGCCTGGCCTCGTTGCCCATGCCGGTGGTGGCAGCGATACACGGTAGTTGCCTGGGGGGCGGGTTGGAGCTCGCGCTGGCCGCCGACGGGCGCGTGGCGAGCAACGATCGCGTAACCCGGCTTGGCGTTCCGGAAGTGCAACTGGGTTTGCTCCCCGGGGGTGGAGGCACCCAACGCCTGCCGCGCCTGATCGGCTTGGCGCCAGCGCTGCGCCTGCTTCTGACTGGTCGCCAGCTGGGCGCCGACGAAGCGTTGGCACTGGGACTCGTGGACGCGGTGGTGGACCGGGAGCAACTCTTGGAAACGGCCGTCGCACGGGGTCTCTCCATGCGCGGTTTGCACCGCCGGGCTGGCCGCCCGCTGCTGTCGCCGCCGGTGGCGTCGCCGTTCAACCGGCGCGGCATTTTACAGCTGCTGGTGGCGCGAAATCCCATCGGCAGGCAGTTGCTGTTCGCGCGCGTGCACCGCCAGACTATGGCCAAGACCCGGGGTAACTATCCTGCTCCCGAGCGCATCATCGAGGTTGTAAGAAAGGGCTTCGAGCAGGGCATCAGCGCCGGATTCGTGGCCGAAGCGCGGGCCTTCGGCGAGCTGGTGGTGAGCCCCCAGTCCCGGCAACTGGTGCACATGTTCTTCGCCACCCGCGAACTCGCCAGGGACACCGGCGTTGACGAGCCGCCAGCGGACACGCAAATGCAAACGCGGGACGTGGAGGCTGTGGGCTTGCTGGGTGCGGGACTCATGGGGGTCGGCATCGCGTACTTGTGCGCGGCCAGGGCCGGCACGCGAGTGTCCATCAGGGAACGGAACCAGGAGAGTCTGGACCAGGGCATGCAACGCTTGCGGGAGCTCGTCCATGGGCGGGTGCAGCGCGGGCGCATGACCAGCGCCGAAGCCGAGAGCGTTCTGGGGCGTGTTACCGGCAGTCTGGATTTCAGCGCGCTGCTACCAGCGAACCTCATCATCGAGGCGGTGTTCGAAGATCGGGACCTGAAACGTCAGTTGCTGGCGGAGGTGGAAGCACTGAATCAGGAGCGGCTCATCTTTGCATCGAACACCTCGTCGATTCCCATTGCTGAGATTGCTGCCGGAGCCAAGCGGCCCGCCAACGTTATCGGCATGCACTATTTTTCGCCGGCCGATCGCATGCCCCTGTTGGAAGTCGTCGTTACCGGGCAAACGGCGCCCGGCGTCACGGCCACCTGTGTCGCCTACGGCAAGCGCCAGGGCAAAACCGTTATCGTGGTACGCGACGGGGCGGGCTTCTACACATCGCGGATCCTGGCGCTCTACCTCAATGAAGCGGCCCGGCTGTTGATCGAGGGCGTCAGCATCGAAATTCTCGATCGCGCGCTGGTGGATTTCGGATTTCCGGTCGGTCCTCTGAGCCTGTTAGACGACGTGGGCATCGATGTGGGCTACAAGGTGAGCGGTGTTCTGGAGCGTGCCTTCGGCCGCCGCTTTCAACCCCCCGCGGGGCTGCAGAAGCTGCTGGACGAGGGACTCTTCGGCAAGAAAAGCGGACGCGGGTTCTATGTGCACGGCGACCGGTCACGGCGCGCCAACGATGGCGTCTACGCGCTCCTGGGGGCGCAGCCGACGGACCAGGCCGAGGCGATTCCCATTGCCGAGCGCTGTGTTCTACAGATGGTCAACGAGGCGGCCCGGTGCCTGGAGTCCGGGGTCCTGCGCTGTGCACGGGACGGCGATATCGGTGCGGTATTCGGTCTGGGATTTCCACCCTTCCTCGGCGGCCCGTTTCGATACGCCGACGCCCTGGGCGCAAGCAGCCTCGTGGCCCGGTTGGAACATTTTGCCCGGATCCACGGCGAGCGCTACCAACCCGCCGATATCCTGAGCGGGCTTGCAGAGCGCGGTGAGCGCTTTTACGGTGGTGGCGCTGCGCTGCAACAGCGATAGCCGGTCAGGTTCGGGGCCAATTCGTCGTGCGTTCCGGTCGCCGGGACAAGCCGGCATGCCAACGGTGTTGCCCACACCTCCCATGGTTCCATCGTGAACCGCTGGTGCGGCGCCGGCTCGGCATGGTTGCGTCGTAGCGTCCTGTCAATCACGGCCGAGTGCGACTAGTCTCTGGCGGGCATGAATCCGTTCGCTTCCAGGACACTGACCGGCTTCGTGGGTCTTCTGATGGCCGTTGGCACTCAGGCTGGCACGTTGAAGCTGGACCGTGAGCCCCTTCAAGGGGCTTTGATCATCGGCCGAACCGAACCCGGAGCGACTGTGACCATCGATGGCAGTGCCGTGCGCGTGTCGAACGACGGCGTGTTTCTGCTGGGTTTCGGCCGCGATGCGCCTTCAAAAGCTCGCTTGAGCGCGGATTTTCCCGACGGCAGCCGTACCCACCGGGATCTCCGGGTGGTGCAACGCAGCTACGATGTGCAGCGCGTCGACGGTCTTCCGCCGAGCAAGGTGTCTCCCAGTGAAGAGGACATGGTACGCATCCGGCATGACATCGCCCTGGTGAAGAAGGCGCGTTCCCGCGACGACCCGCGCGAGGATTTCCTGGCAGGATTCGAGTGGCCCGTGAAGGGCCGCATCAGCGGCGTATACGGCAGCCAGCGGATTCTCAACGGCAAGCCCAGGCGCCCGCATTTCGGCGTCGATGTCGCGGCGCCGGTGGGCACCATCGTGCGCGCACCGGCGGACGGTGTGGTAACTCTCTCCCACGGCGATATGTTTTTCTCGGGCGGAACCCTGATCGTCGATCACGGGCACGGGCTTTCGTCCAGTTTCCTGCATCTGAGCGCAATTCTGGTGAAGGAAGGCGACCGCATCCGTCAGGGTGACCCAATCGCCAAAGTTGGCGCTACCGGGCGTGTCAGCGGGCCGCACCTGGACTGGCGCATGAATCTTCTTGGCAATCGCCTGGACCCCCAGCTTCTGGTGGCTCCCATGGCGCCTCAGTAGGGTCCCATCACGCGCTTTCGGCCAGGAGGCTGTCCACGGCGGCCGCCAGATTTTCGTAGCTCTCGATGTCTTCGTGGCTCTCGGCGACGCCATCGTCGTCGTTCGCGCCAGTGCGCACGAAAATAGCGCGTGCGCCCGCTGCCCGGGCAGCCTCGATGGTCGCCATGGTGCTGCCAATCACCGGTACGGTGGCCAGCGGCACCCGCAAGCGTGCGGCGATCTCCAGCAACATTCCAGGGCTCGGCATCATGCACTCGCACTTGTCTTTGGGCAGACAGGAGCAGAAGAACACCGCGTCCACGCCGCCGCCGGCCTCGAGGAGCTCGTGCTGCATTTTGTGGTGGATCGAATTGAGTGTCTCGATGTTGAGGATTTTTCGCCGCAGGCCGGGTTGATTGCTGGCGACGACGACTCGGTAACCGGCCCCGTTGAGTCGCGCAATCGCCTCCAGACTGCCAGGGATGGCCCGCCACTCCGGCTCGGAGGTGATGGCGGCGCCGGAATCGACGTTGATGACACCGTCCCGACCGAGAATCACCAGCTGCACGTGTCGCCCTCCGCGTGGCCGTGTCACGAGGCGCATGCCCTTACATGCCGATTGTAATGACATCGGTCGCCTGAGGTATAGTACCCGGCTTTGACAAAGCCCCGGAATCGGCGCTCGAATCTCGAGCAGGGAGGATGCCATGTCGGCGGACAATCGTGAACTCAAGCGTGCCGGATTGAAGGCGACAGTGCCGCGGCTCAAGATTCTCGAGATTCTGGAAACCTCCAGCAAGCATCATTTGAGCGCCGAGGACGTCTACCGGGAACTGTTTGAAGCAGGCGACGACGTGGGTCTTGCGACCATTTACCGGGTCCTGACCCAGTTCGAGTCGGCGGGCCTGGTCAGCCGGCATCATTTCGAGTCCGGCCATGCGGTTTTCGAGCTGGAACGCGGTCATCATCACGATCACGTCGTTTGTGTTCAATGTGGAAAGGTCGATGAGTTCTTCGACCAGGCTATCGAAGATCGCCAGAAGTTGGTGGTGGAAAAGATGGGCTATGAGATCCAGGATCATTCCCTGGTGATTTATGGAAATTGCAGTAAGCCGAACTGTCCCGGCAGGCCCCGTTGATGGTCACATTCTACGGCAATTCATCGTTTGGTCGTTCTCGGATCCCTGAACCTTGAGCATTCAACTCTACAATACGCTAACAGGCCGCAAGGAAGTGTTTGTTCCCGGCGATGCCGCGCGGGTCACGATGTACGTTTGCGGACCGACGGTCTACAGCTGTCCACATATCGGTAATGCCCGGCCACCGGTAGTTTTCGACCTTCTCTACCGGGTTCTCGCGCGGCGGTATCCGAAAGTGATCTATGCGCGCAACATCACGGATCTGGATGACAAGATCAACGCCGCGGCAAAGGAGGCCGGTGTTCCCATCGGCACCATCACCTCCAAGTACGCGGCGATTTTCCATAAGGACATGGCGGCGCTCGGGGTGCCGTTACCGACGATCGAACCTCGCGCCACCGAGCACATCGACCAGATGATCGCCATGATCGAGACACTGATCGAAAAAGAATTCGCTTATGAAGCCGACGGTCATGTTTTGTTCCACGTGCCTTCTTTCCCGGAATACGGAAGGCTGTCCAGGCAGGACCGTGAAAAGATCATCGACGGTGCCCGGGTCGAGGTAGCTCCGTACAAGCGTGATCCCGCCGACTTCGTGCTCTGGAAGCCGTCGACGATGGATCTGCCCGGCTGGGATAGCCCATGGGGCCGTGGTCGCCCGGGGTGGCATCTGGAATGCACTTGCATGATCGAAGAGCATTTGGGTGCCACCATCGATATTCACGGTGGCGGCAGCGATCTGGTGTTTCCTCACCACGAGAACGAGATCGCACAAGGCGTCTGTGCCCACGACGGCGAGCCCTTCAGCCGTTACTGGATGCACGTGGGTTTCGTCAACGTGGACAAGGAAAAAATGTCCAAGTCACTGGGCAATGTGTTGCTGGTCCGGGATCTGCTCGCGGAAGCGCCCGGCGAAGCCATACGCCTGGCTTTGTTGAGCGCCCACTACCGGAGCCCTGTGGACTGGACGTCGGATACGCTGGATCAGTCCGCCCGCACCCTGGACCGTCTTTACGGTGCGTTGCGCGATTTGCAGGATGTGGAAGTGGGTGATCCGGGCGACGATGATTTGCCGGCAGAGTTCGTCGCGGCTCTGGAGGACGATCTCGACACCCGTCGGGCACTGAACATTCTTTTCGATCTGCGCCGCTCGGCACGCCGCACCAGCGACTCGGGCGAACGTGCGACTATAAAGAAGAAGCTATTGGCGTGTGCCGGCATGCTGGGGATCGGTCAACGGGATCCGGACGACTGGTTGCTTGAACGCTTCGGTCAGGCAGACGATATTGAAGAGATAGAACGGTTGGTCGCGGAGCGCGACGAAGCGCGCCATGCGCAGGATTTCGCCAAGGCAGACCGAATTCGCGATTCGCTTGTCATGCGCGGCATCGTGTTGGAGGACGGGGCGGGAGGCACACGCTGGCGAGTTGGGGCGGACGCGGAAGTGCTGGACGAGGAGGAGCAGAACGGGTGATGGGAAAATTCGTAGGCGCCATCTTACGCGGGCTGATACGCGCCTATCAGTTGCTGATCTCGCCAGTTCTCGGCCCC